>Ga0315900_10009270_pt1 | contig 12504 bp, 7 predicted proteins | sample LakEriMetagenome_FD_203521 | JGI IMG/M metagenome (GOLD analysis project Ga0315900, IMG submission 203521) | Freshwater fungal communities from buoy surface, Lake Erie, Ohio, United States - Buoy 12 MA114 | ecosystem: Environmental > Aquatic > Freshwater > Lake > Lake biofilm | place: USA: Lake...
CAGCCCGGCACCATGGAAAAATGGGGCATTGGCTGGGATGTGCTGCATGCGGTGAACCCGCGCCTGATCATGGTGCGGATTTCCGGCTATGGGCAAACGGGGCCTTACAGTGGTCGTCCTGGTTTTGGACGCATTGGCAATGCCTTTGGCGGGCTTTCCTATCTGGCGGGTTATCCGGATCGCCCACCAGTGACGCCAGGTTCGGCCACCATTCCGGATTATCTTTCCGGCATTTACGGTGCCATGGGCGCGATGCTGGCCATGGAAGCGCGCCGCAAGACAGGGCGCGGGCAGGTGGTGGATATTGGGCTTTATGAACCGGTCTTTCGTATTCTGGATGAATTGGCGCCGGCCTTTCAGCATAAGGGCTATGTGCGCGAACGCATGGGGCCAGGCACGGTTAATGTTGTGCCGCATAGCCATTACCCCACCAAGGATAATCGCTGGATAGCCATTGCCTGCACGTCAGACAAGATTTTCGCGCGGCTTGCGGCGGCGATGGGCGCGCCGGAGCTTGGCGATGATGGCAAATGGGGCACCATCCGCGAGCGGGAAGCCGCGCGCGCTGAAGTGGATGCCTATGTCGGCGCCTGGACCAGCAGCTTCACCCGCGATGAATTGCTGCAAACCTGCGAAGAAGCGCAGGTTCCCTGTGGCCCGGTCTATGCGATTGATGAGATTTTCGAAGACCCGCACTACAAGGCGCGCGGTAATATTCTGACGATGCAGGACCCGCGCATTGGTGAATTGGCCATCCCCAATCTTGTGCCGCGGCTTTCAGAAACACCTGGTGAGGTGAAATGGCTTGGCCCCGCCATGGGCGAGCATAATGGCGAAATCTATCGCGATTGGCTGAAACTATCGGATGCCGAAATAGAAGCGCTAACCGCTGCGCGGGTTATCTGAAGCCAACCCGCGCAGCGAAGCTGCAAGTTCAGGAAGCGAGATACCCGCCATCCACATGCATTTCTGACCCGGTCATATAAGATGACTCGTCCGACGCCAGGAACAAGATAGCGTAGGCCACTTCATCCACCTCACCGGTGCGGCCCATCGGTATATGGCCAAGCATTTTTGCGCGGAATACGGGATCAGCCGTGGCACCGCTTGTACGCATGGGTGGCATCAGGCCGGGATGGACCGTGTTCAACCGAATGCCGGATGCCCCTTCCTGCACGGCGATGGATTTCGTCAGCAAGCGCACCGCCGCCTTTGAAGCATTATAGCCGCAATGAATGCGTTCCTGCCCCACCACGCCGGAGATTGAAGACAGGTTGATGATGGACCCGCCGCCGTTTTTCTGCATGGCGGCAACGCCGTGCTTCACGCCAAGGAAAACACCACGCGCATTCACGGCCATGATGCGATCCCAAAGCGCCGTATCATAAAGATTGTTGGTATTGCTGCCGGAAATGCCGGCATTATTCACCAGCACATCAAGCCGCCCATGGGCAGCCATCACGGCGGCGATGGCGGCTTCCCATTGCGCTTCATCCGCGACATCCAGGTTTATGTAGCTCGCGCTGCCGCCGGCCTTGGTGATTTCCGCGACAACGGCGCGGCCTTCGGCTTCCATCATATCGGCCACGACAACCTTGGCGCCTTCCCGCGCCAAAAGCCGAGCGGTCGCGGCCCCCATGCCGGATGCCGCACCTGTAATTAGCGCCACCTTGTTTGCTACGCGCATGATGTTTCCTCCTGTTCCTTGCTGATCAGGAAGCCTTGCAAGCCTTGCTCGTTACCGCAAGTCAGCCATAAGTCATGCAGGATTCCGCGCCCCGGCTCATGTCACGCGGGATGGGCTGGCCGGTCAGGGTTAGCGCCAAAGCCTCAGCCACGCGAATGCCGTCCACACCGGCACTTAGGATACCGCCGGCATAACCCGCACCCTCACCTGCCGGAAACAGCCCCGCCGTATTCACGCTTTGAAAATCAAACCCGCGCGGGATGCGAATGGGGCTGCTGGTTCGGGTTTCAACGCCGGTCATCAAGGCATCGGGCCGCGCGAAGCCGGGCAATTGCTGATCGAAAGCGAGCAGCGCTTCACGCATGGCGGCCACAGCGAAATCCGGCAGGCAAAGCGCGAGATCGGTTGGCGTGACGCCCGGCTTGTAGCTTGGCAGCACATCGCCCAGCCCTGTGCTGGCGCGCCCGGCCAGAAAATCGCCCACAAGCTGTGCGGGTGCGCGGTAATCGCCTCCGCCCGCCATAAACGCCGCGCTTTCCCAGTGGCGTTGATAAGCAATGCCGGAAAGTACATCGCCCGGATAATCATCAGGCGAAATACCCACCACCATGCCGGCATTGGCATTGCGTTCGGCGCGCGAATATTGGCTCATGCCATTGGTCACCACGCGGTCGGCCTCACTGGTGGCGGCCACCACGGTCCCGCCAGGGCACATGCAAAAACTATAGACGGTGCGGCCATTTTCCGCGTGATGCACCAGCTTATAATCGGCGGCACCCAGCAGCGGATTACCCGCATTGGGGCCGAAACGCGCGCGGTCTATCATGCCTTGCGGGTGCTCAATGCGTACGCCGATGGAAAAGGGCTTGGCCTGCATGGCAACCCCGCGCGCATGCAGCATGGCGAAGCTATCGCGCGCGCTATGGCCAAGGGCGAGGATCACATGATCCGCCTCAATCACCTCACCGTCTGAAAGCACTAAACCACGAAGGTGGCGCTGCCCATCGGCATCGGTCTCAATCAGCACATCATCCACCCGCGCGCCGAAGCGGTATTCGCCGCCCAAGGCTTCGATCTCCGCTCGGATATGTTCCACCATGGATACCAGGCGGAAGGTGCCGATATGCGGCTTGGAGACGTACAGAATCTCCTCAGGCGCACCGGCCTTGACGAATTCAGCGAGCACCTTGCGCCCGTAATGGCGTGGGTCGCGGATTTGGCTGTAGAGCTTGCCGTCAGAAAACGTCCCTGCCCCGCCCTCGCCATATTGCACATTGCTTTCGGGGTTCAGCACGCCTCGCCGCCAAAGCCCCCAAGTATCCTTGGTGCGTTCGCGCACCACCTTGCCGCGTTCCAGGACTAACGGGCGGAACCCCATTTGTGCGAGCAACAGCGCCGCCATAAAGCCGCAAGGCCCGGTGCCCACCACAATAGGGCGGCGCATGCCTTCCGGCGCGCGGGCAACGAAGCGATATTCCGTATCCGGCGCCGGGCCGATCCGCTGATCCCCTGCATGGCGCGCCAGCACCGCGGCCTCATCAGCGACTTCAACATCCAGCGTATAGACCAGCATGATCGCATGGGGCTTGCGCGCATCATAACCGCGACGGAACACATGCGTTGCCTTCAACGCCGCATCGGTAATGCCAAGCCGCGCCAGCACGGCGGCGCGCAAGGCGTCTTCCGGATGGTGCAGCGGCAGGCGCAATTCGGTCAGGCGGATCATGGGGGTTCTATAGTCCGTCTTGCGGCGCGCTTGAAATCCTTCCTCTCATCGGCCAAGCATGGGGCATGGCTGATATTCTTTGTCTTGGCGAACCCATGCTGGAATTCAACGCCCAGAAGCCAGGCGCGGATGGGCGGCGCTATTATCTGGAAGGCCATGGCGGAGATACCTCCAACGCTGCCATCGCCGCCGCGCGTGCGGGGGCATCGGTTGGGATGCTGACCGCGCTTGGCCAGGATGGGCCGGGCGAAAGCTTCATGGCGCTTTGGGCGCAGGAAGGCGTGGATACCGCGCAGGTCATCCGCAATCCTTTAGCGGCCACGGGCATTTATTTCGTCACGCATGATGCGCGCGGGCATCATTTCAGTTTTTATCGCAGCGGCAGCGCGGCGTCACTCTACCGGCCGGAAGATGTGCCGGAAGCAGCCATACGCCAAGCGAAATACCTGCATCTTTCCGGCATTAGCCAGGCGATTTCGACCAGCGCCTGTGATGCTGGCTTTCGCGCCATGGAGATCGCCCGTGCGGCTGGGGTGCGCGTTTCCTATGACACCAATCTGCGCCTCAGGCTTTGGCCCGCGTCACGCGCCGCTGCCGTGATCCATGCTGCCATCGCCATGGCCGATATCGCGCTGCCATCGCTGGAAGATGCCATCGCGCTAACTAGCCTACAAAACCCTGATGAAATCTGCGATTTCTATCTGCGCCTTGCTCCAATGGTAGTGCTGAAATGCGGCGCTGAGGGCGCCATTCTGGCCACACGCGAAGCCCGCCACCGCCTGCCCGCACACAAGGTGGCGGCAGTGGATGCGACCGGCGCGGGGGATTGCTTTGCAGGCAATTTCCTCGCGCGTTTGCTCGCGGGCGATGCGCCGCTGGATGCCGCGCGCTACGCCAATGCGGCCGCAGCACTTTCCACCACGGGCTATGGTGCGGTGGCGCCCCTGCCCTTTCCGGATGCGGTGCGCAGCTTGATCGGCAGCGGCTAAATCACCCCCAGGCACGATTATCGCCGGGGCGCAAGCGCAGCCCTGGGCGCAGATTGGTGAAGGGCAAAATCGCCGGGTCCGCCACCACCGGACCGGGCGCGGTTACCACAATCACCTCAGACGCAATCGGCTGGAAATGCGCGCGGAAATGCACGCTGGATTTCACGGCGACAATCGCCTGTTCTGCCGGTTCAACACCGACCTGGCGGAACAATTCCTGATCATGGCCCTGCATCTTGCGGCTCACCACCACCACGCGCACGCCGGGTGCTACACGGATCAGCGCGGAAGGCCCAAGATCGGCGGGATTGCCCTTGCCCATCGGCCCGCTGAGGGTGAAGCGCCCATCGGAGAGTTTTTCAACGACAGCCTCCACACGCAACGGCACGCCATCGCTCTTGCCACCAAGGTCAAGCGTAAGGCGCGCACCTTCCCCCGCCGCATGGCAAGCGGCAGCGGCTTCGGCATCATTCATCGGTGCCAGCACGGCACCTTGCGCATTTTGCCGGATCAATTCCGCGAGCAAGCCGGTGGTATCTCCATGGCCACCACCGCCGGGATTATCTTGAGTGTCGGCCAGCACCACCGGCCCCTTGCCGCCACCGGCCATGGCGCGCGCCACACCCTCAGCCGCGGTTGCGACCCCCTGCGCGAATTCCGGTTCCTTGCTGGCAATGAAAGCAGCGAGTGCTTCCGCCGCCGCGCCGGCTTGATCCAGCGTATCGGCATAGGCCGCAATCGCCATGCCGCAGCCGGGGAAGTCGGCATAGGGAAAGCCAAAGCAGAAACCTAATTCCCAAACGCCTGATGCAGCGCCCAGACGCGCGCGTTCCGCCATGACATCGGCCATGGGCGCGACCATGGTGCATTGGCCGGGCAAGGGGGTCCAGAAATCCAGATCGCGAAACAGCTTGGCTGGTTTGCGGCCTTCCTTGATCATGCGAAGCAATAGCCGCGTTGCCTGCGCGCCGGCCGGCTTCATATCCACATGCGGATAGGTACGAAACGGCACCAGCACATCGGAAAGAGCCACCATCTCCGCGGTTTTATTCGCATGCGGGTCAAGGCTGACGGCGATGGGCAAATCAGGCCCCACCACGGCGCGCACGCGGCGCAGCACTTCGGCTTCCGCATCGTCATAACCCACCGCCACCATGGCGCCGTGTAAATCAAGATAGACGCCATCAATCTGGCCGGCTTCCAGCGCGTCCGACAGGCTTGCCACCAATAATCCGGCGATGCGTTCAAACGCTTCCGCCGTCACAGGCCCGGCAGGATTGGCAAAGCACCAGACCAAGGGTGCCAATTCCACGGCCGCTTCTTCTGCCACCATGATCGCGCCCGCAATGGGCGCACTGGTGGGGCGCATGGCTTCAATCAAGCCAGCGGGGCGTTGCAGTGGCGGGAAGCCGCCGGGTTTGACGAATTCCTGCCAGCCGGTCGGCAGCGGCGCGAAGGAATGGCTTTCATGCAAAAAGCCGCCAATGGCGATGCGGGTCATGTCATTTCTCCCTGGAGGAATTCTGGGCCAAGCGGAGCCGATTGTCGGCGCAAAAAAGGTTCCTAAACAACAGATTGGATCATGTCCCGTGCAGGCAGCGGGGCAGTAAAAGGATGGCGGTGTCATCCTGGCGGAAACCGGAAATATGACAAGGTATGTCATCGCTGAATCATGGACTGCCGGGTAAGATTAAGTTATCAAATGAATTAGGGCTCGCGCGCTTGCGGTGCCGGACATCGGTCGGTGACAGGAGACGCTCTTGCCAAACAGGACGCATCGCTGGGCAGGTTGCGCCGCGAGCGCTTTTACAGCACGCAGGTTTACCCCTGGTATGGCGCCAAGTTCGTTTGACAGATCGCGAAACGTTGCTTTCCCGCGCGTCGCCGTTGCTCAGCGTCTTTCACCCCGCCGGCCCCGCGACTGACAGAGCCGAGGACCACATGCGCCAGCCCTCGGCCAAGACTTCCTCTGCCCAGATGAATGCCGGTTCCACCCCCGGTGCGGCGCTGCCCTTCCAGGTGGCCGCCTCCGGTCAGATTGATACCCTGCTGAGGGGCCTTGGCATCTCCCTCGCCATCGCGAGCTATCAGGCCTCAAGCGTCATCATCGTCTCGCCCACCGCGACTGGAATTTCGGTGCTACCCCGCGCCTTCGAAAAACCCATGAGCCTGTCCAGCGCCGATACCCGTTTGGGGATCGCGACGCGGAATGAACTCATTCTGCTCAGCGCGTCCACGGCACTTGCTGCTGGCTATCCGCCAGGGCCTGGCAAATACGCCCAGCTTTGGCTGCCGCGCACGCTCCGCTACACGGGCGAAATTGACCTGCACGACATCGCCTTCAGCGGCGATTCGGTGGTTGGCATCGCGACACGGCTTTCCTGCATCGCGCGGCTGGATGACCGGGCGAGCCTGACGCCGCTTTGGCAGCCGCCCTTCGTGTCCGACATCACGCCAGATGATCGCTGCCACCTCAATGGCTTGGCGCTGGATGCGGCCGGGGAGCCTGCCTTCGTGACCGCACTTGGCGCGACGGACACGCCAGAAGGCTGGCGCCCAGGACGTGCGACGGGTGGGGTGCTACTGTCGGTGCGGGAAAATGCGGTAGTGCTGGGCGGACTTTGCATGCCGCATTCGCCGCGGCTTATCCATGGCAGCCTCTATGTGCTGAATTCCGGCGCCGGCGAGGTGCTGGTGGTGGACCCTGGGCGCAGCACGGCGGAGGTGCTGGCGCGGCTGCCCGGCTATGTGCGCGGGTTGGCAGCGCTGGGGGATGTGCTGTTCGTCGGGCTATCGCGGTTGCGGGACCGGCACGGCACGGGCGCTGAGCCGCTGCCGGTGGAAGCCGGCGGTGGCGAATTGCAATGTGGGGTGGTGGCGCTGGACCGTCATTCGGGCCGGGTGCTTGGCGGGCTCGGCCTGCTGTCGGGGGCGGAAGAAGTTTCCGACATCGCGTTGCTGACTGGCCCTGGTATGCATGGCATCCTGAGCCATACGGATCCTATGCACCGCGCCGCGCTGGCGCTGCCCACTGAGGGCTATTGGGCGAAGAGTGATGGCTGACGAGAGGGGGATGCCTTCATGAGTGATACGCGCGTCAATACCACTACGCTGAACGACCAGAAGAACCCTGTGGTGGCGATGGCCGCCGATGGGGGTTTCGTTGTTGCCTGGACATCCTCCTTTCAGGATGGGGCATGGGATGGGGTCTACGCGCAGCGCTACAATGCCGCAGGTGCGAAGGTTGGCAGCGAATTCGCGGTCAATACCACCACGGCAGGCGAACAGCGCAATGCCGCGGTAGCCATGGATGCGGATGGCGATTTCGTCATTACCTGGCAGTCTGGCGACCAGGATGGGCCTGGGTGGGGCATCTACGCGCAGCGCTACAACGCCGCCGGTGTTGCGGTCGGGACCGAATTCCAGGTCAACACCACCGCAACGAATAGCCAAGTCTTTTCTGCGGTGGCGATGGACGCCGACGGAGATTTTGTCGTCACCTGGCATTCCTACCTGCAGGATGGATCTGACTCTGGGGTCTATGCGCAACGCTTCAACAACACTGGCGCTAAGGTCGGCAACGAATTTCTGGTCAATACTACCACAGCGAACGGCCAGGTTTTCTCTGCGGTGGCGATGGACGCCGATGGTGATTTCGTCATCACTTGGCAGTCTTATTTACAAGACGGTTCTGGGTGGGGCATCTACGCGCAGCGCTACAACGCCGCTGGTGTTGCAGTCGGCAGCGAATTCCGCGTCAACACCACCACTTCAAACTGGCAAAATGTGCCCGCAGTAGCAATGGACTCTGATGGCGATTTCGTCATCACTTGGCAGTCCTACGGCCTGGATGGGTCTGGCTACGGGGTCTATGCGCAGCGCTACAACGCCGCTGGTGTTGCGGTCGGCAGCGAATTCCGCGTCAACACCACCACGGTGGGCAATCAGCGGAATCCGATAGTGGCGATGGACGCCAGTGGCGATTTCGTCATTACCTGGCAGTCCAGCGATCAGGATGGGTCGGGCGAAGGGGTCTACGCGCAGCGCTTCACCGCCGCGGGTGTTGCGGTTGGCGGCGAGGTAAGGGTCAATGTATACACGACGAGCGATCAGGGTACCCCCGCGGTGGCGATGGACGCCGATGGCGATGCCGTTGTCACCTGGCAGTCCAACGGCCAGGACGGGTCTGGGTTAGGGGTCTACCTCAGGAAGTTTGCGACAAGCGCCCCAAATGTCGCCGTAGTACTGGCGGATCAGACCGCAGTGGAGGACGCGGGGGTCAGCTTCACCATCCCAGCGGGTAGCTTTACCGATCCGGATAATGATGCGCTAACGCTTTCGGCGACACGCGCCGATGGCACGGCGCTGCCTTCCTGGCTGGCATTCAACCCAGCAACGCGCGTCTTCAGCGGCACGCCGCCCTTTGATGCGTCCGGCACGCTGACCATCCGCGTCACCGCGACGGACCCGGCAGGCCAGACTGCCTCGGACGATTTCACCCTGACCATAGCCAATACCAACCGTTCACCGGTGCTGGCAGCGGCACTGCCCGACCAGACAGTGGCAGTGGGCGCGGCGCTCAGCTTCACCATCCCTGCCGGCAGCTTCACCGATCCGGATGCGGATGATGCGCTTACCCTATCGGCGACGCTCACTGATGGCGCGGCGCTGCCATCCTGGCTCAGCTTCAACCCGGCGACTGGCAGCTTCAGTGGCACACCGCCCTATACGTCTTCGGGAAGCCTGGCTGTTCGTGTGACGGCGACAGATAACACCGCGGCGACAGCCTTTGACGATTTCACGCTATGGCTGCGGAGCGATGCGCGGGTCAACAGCACGACGACTGGTGACCAGCAGAGCCCCGCAGTGGCGATGGATGCCGATGGCGATTTCGTCGTCACCTGGCAGTCTGACGGCCAGGACGGGTCGTGGTGGGGTATCTACGCGCAGCGCTACAGCGCGGCGGGTGGTGCCCTTGGCAGCGAGTTCCAGGTGAACACAACGGCATCAAGTGGCCAGGCCCATTCGGCGGTGGCGATGGACGCCGATGGCGATTTCGTCGTCACCTGGCAGTCCTACGGGCAGGATGGGGAAGGATGGGGCATCTACGCGCAGCGCTACAGCGCAACGGGCGTGGCTCTCGGCAGTGAATTCAGAGTGAATACGGGCACGTCAGGGCAGCAAGAATATCCGGCAGTGGCGATGGCAGCCGATGGCCAATTCGTCATTAGCTGGAGGTTGCATTCGGGCAATGGGATCGCTGCGCAGCGCTACAGCGCAGCGGGTGTGGCGATCGGCGATGAATTCCGCGTCAACACCACCTCGGGCACCCAGAACTCGCCTGCGGTAGCGATGGACGCTGATGGTGATTTCATCGTCGTTTGGCAGTCCACCTTCACTTCCACGTCGCCGAACCAGGATACATCGGGTTATGGGATCTATTTCCAACGCTATGACGCCTCGGGTCTTGCGGTCGGCAATCAACGGCGCGCGAATTCTTGGCTTTTGGACAATCAGATAGCCCCTGCGGTGGCGATGGCGGAGGATGGCAGTTTTGTCATCACCTGGATTTCCTACAACCAGGATAGATCGGGTTTGGGAATCTACGCGCAGCGCTACGATGCCGCAGGCGTTAGGATTGGCGACGAATTCCGTGTGAACACCACCACGGTGGGCGATCAGCGGAATCCTGCAGTGGCGATGGATGCGGATGGCGATTTCGTTATCACTTGGGAGTCGCCCAGCCAGGACGGGTCGGGCTTTGGGATTTACGCGCAGCGCTACACCGCGGCGGGCATAGCCATCGGCGGCGAAGTCCAAGTCAATGTATACACGCCAGCCGATCAGCAATTTTCCGCAATAGCAATGGACGCCGATGGCGATGTCGCCATCGTCTGGCAATCGACCGATCAGGATGGGTCGGGTCAAGGGGTCTACCGCAACCTGGCCGGCGAAGGGGGGGGCTACACGCTGATGAGTAGCCCCGGCGCCGACCGGCTAGTGGGTGGTTTGGGCGATGACTGGGCCAGCTATGCCCTTGCTACCGGTGCGGTCACAGTCGATCTTGGCCCAAGGTCCAGCAGCGGGGATCATGGTATTGACGAGCTGATCAGCATTGAAGCCGTGCTCGGTGGTGCAGGTAGTGACAGCCTTGTGGGTAATGCCGGCAGCAACACGCTGCATGGCGGCATGGGCGCGGATACGCTGAACGGCGCAGCGGGCGATGATTGGGCAAGCTATACTGGTGCTACGGGAGCCGTCACGGTGGATCTTGGCGCGGGTTCCAGCAGCGGGGATCATGGCAACGATAGTCTGATCGACTTTAATGCTGTTGCCGGTGGTTCAGGCAATGACAGCCTGGTCGGCGACGGGCTTTCCAATTGGCTTATTGGCGGTGACGGCAATGACAGCCTGAACGGCGGCACCGGTAATGATACGCTGGATGGCGGTATGGGCCATGACTGGGCCAGCTATTCGTTGGCCACCGGTGCAGTCACGGTGGATCTTGGCGCGGGTTCCAGCAGCGGGGATCATGGTATTGACCGGCTGATCAGCATTGAAGCTGTTGCTGGTGGTTCAGGCAATGACATGCTGATCGGTAATGGTGTGGCAAATAACTTCAATGGTGGCGCGGGGGATGATGTGATCCTGGTGGGGAATGTGACGCTTGCGGATATTCATGCGCTCTTCACGATATGAAAGCATCGCCAGCCAAGTGGCATCACCTACCGGCACGAAAAATGCGCTCAGATAACGGCTTACGAAGTCTCACGTGCAGGAAGGTGATCGGGAGCCGCTCTTGCAATCCCAGCGGTAGCCAAAACGGCATCAGCCAGCACGCGTAGTCCAGCTTCGGCCCAGGCGGGGGTGATGCTTTCCGCTTCATTATGGCTGATGCCACCATGGCAGGGGCAGAAAATCATCGCCGCTGGCACGCGCCGCGCGACATAAACCGCGTCATGCCCGATGCCGGTTGGCATATCCATATGCGGCAGGCCAAGGCGGTTTGCGGCATCACGCACGCGTCCCACCAGCGCAGTATCAAACGGCGTCAAAGGGGATTGCCAGAAATCGGTGATGGTAATGCTCACCCCCCGCGCGGCGGATAGCTCCGCTGCCTTGGCGCGGATTTCCGCGCCTATGCGCGCGAGCAGCGCGGGGTCGCCATGGCGCGTATCAATGCTGAACCAGATGCGCGACGGCGCGATATTGCGGCTATCGGGATAGACCGTGAGGCGACCGACCGTGGCGCGGCCTGGTTCGCCAGCCGGGCTGACGGCACGCAAGGCAATATTCTCAATCGCAGCCATAAGCGGCGCTGCCGCCATCATGGCATCGCGCCGCCCTGCCATGGGTGAACCGCCATGGGATTCAGCGCCTTCGATGGTGACTTCATACCAAGCTTGCGCCAGGGCATGGGTGACAACGCCAATATCCTTGCCGGCATTCTCCAGCAACGCGCCCTGTTCGATATGCAATTCGAAATAGGCGGCAAGATCAGCTAGGCCCGCGGGATCAGTATCGCCACGCCAGCCGATGCGCGTGAGTTCCTCGCCGAAGGCCTTGCCGTCAGTGTCACGCAGCGCCAGCACATCAGCCTCAGCGAAAATGCCCATCGCCGCGCCGCTGCCCATCATGGGGGGTGAGAAGCGGGCGCCTTCCTCATTGGTCCAATTGATCAGCACCAAGGGCGCTTCGGTTTCAATCCCGGCTTCATGCAGGGCGCGCAGCACTTCAAGCCCGGCCAGCACGCCAAGCGGGCCATCGAATTTGCCGCCCGTTGGTTGCGTATCCAAATGGCTACCCATCGCGACGGGCTTGCGCGTGGGATCACGCCCTTCACGGCGCAGCACCATATTGCCGAGGCGATCAACAGTCAGACTGCACCCAATCGCCTCCCCCCACCGGCGCAGCAAATGGCGGCCTTCGGAATCAAGGTCGGTCAGGGTCTGCCGATTGCAGCCGCCCTTTGGTGTCCCGCCAATCTTGGCGAGTTCCATAAGGCTATCCCAAAGCCGGGCGCCGGAAAGGGGCAGGTTCGTGGTCATGATGCTTTCTCCACCCCGCACCATTCCGCCATGGTGAGTGCGATGGTGCGGGTA
>Ga0315900_10009271_pt1 | contig 12503 bp, 7 predicted proteins | sample LakEriMetagenome_FD_203521 | JGI IMG/M metagenome (GOLD analysis project Ga0315900, IMG submission 203521) | Freshwater fungal communities from buoy surface, Lake Erie, Ohio, United States - Buoy 12 MA114 | ecosystem: Environmental > Aquatic > Freshwater > Lake > Lake biofilm | place: USA: Lake...
CTTCAGGAATGACGTGCTGCTTCCCAGAATACTAACAAATGAAACATTTTCGGTTTGTGAGGCCGAGTCACGCGGCAAAACGCGAGTTTTATACGCTGCTAAGGTTTGGTCAGCATTTGTGCCGTCATAAAATATAAGATTGGTGGCAGATGGTGTGCCTGCATAAAATAGGTTGTTATTCGAACTATTGTCATAGTTATTGAAAGCCGTTCCACTTCTATGGTAAGCTACGGTGCGACCTGTTCCTACAGCGGTAGAGTTATTTACTAAAATATTATTTCTTAAAATAAGATTGGCCGTTGTAGCTGTTGCATTTACAGTGTGAAAAAGAGCAGCAGTACCAAATGCTGATCCTGTAGACGTTGCATTTAAATGCACGGTGTTATAAGAAACACTTATATTCACCAAGCTACTGGTACTTGTTATATTAATGCCACGAATTGAAGGAGCTGTAGTTGGTGTAGCAGTAGTTGTATTTGGTGCACGTAGGTCAGCAATTAAATTATTGGTGATAAAGGCAGTTCCCGAAGAAACCGTTCCCATAATAATTCCTGATACAATTGCGGAAGTGCCGGTTGAGAAAACATTGTAAATCCTATTTTGAGCAACGTTATGTGTGCTGATAGTTGTATTTATTGCAGCAACCGTGGATCCAGTTGTGCTGATATTATGAAGTGTATTTCTAAGTATTTGCTTCGTTCCTGCTCCTGAAATTGAATATATCCCATATGTGATACCCGTTCCAGAGTGGTTGATATTGTTTATTAAATTATTGTTGTAGCTTTCATTATTGGGACTACCAATATTGTAAATTCCGTAAAGCACCCCTGTGCCGGTAGTCTTTTGACATGAAAGGTTAAAGATAGTATTGCTATCCACAACTATTGTACCGGTTGAAGCTTGTATACCATACATGGTTGAAGTAGTGCCGGTTCCTGTAATACTTAGGTTACTGATGGTATTTCTTCTAATAGTTGTGGTAGAGGTTCCATTAGTGCCTCCGCCCTGGAAAATCCCGATTGTTGTACCCCCTGTTATACCATTTCGTGTGATGTTGTTTACTGTATTACCTGTAAAATTATTTACAGGAGTAGAACCTGTATAATTAATACCATGAATTGTTTTTGTTCCTGTTCCTGTTGTATTTAATGTTGTACGTGTAATAATATTGTCATTGACATTTAGGGATATCGTTGGTGCAGTAGTTACTCCAATATTGTGGTGTATGCCAGTTCCGTTGACTCCGTCTAGAATTACAGAGTCAATAATATTATTCGATATGTTAAGATTACCACACGCAAGTTGATTTAGTATACATTGGGTAGTTCCTGTACCCGAATAGCGGAAACCATAAATGTAGTTTCCTCTAACGTTTACATTCGTAGCAGCGGTATTTAGCCATATAGCTGTAAATGCAGCTGTTGAAGCCGATGTATTCACACAGTTAAGAAACTGGTTACTATCCAGGTTAATTGTATTACCGTTTGCGCCCGTTGTAGCCATTTCCACGTTTAAACACCAGTTAATTGCAGTTGTATTCGTGCCTGATGTAATGGTAATAGTATTGCGTTTTACATTGCAACTGGCTCCCGCTGAAGAGTTGAATAGCCAGATACCTCTGTTTGATCCGTTATGATTAATGCCTGTTCCGGTGTTATTATTAATTAGGTTGTTCAAAATATTAAAAGACCATTGATTCGTTATCAGCATGGCTCCACAGGCCGAACCGGCTCCTGTACCACCGCCAAAATTGATAATAGTATTTCCGGTTGAAGGACTTACCCCTCCAATCTCATTATTCAGATCAGCGAGTGAATATGGACTTGGTGCTGCAAACCCCGAAAGTAAAATACCGAAATTGCAGTTTTGTATCGTATTACTGTAAATGCGATTAGTAGAACTGGCACCTGAAACTGATGTTACAGTAATTCCAGTGTTCACAGTAGTGCGGTTTGCATTGACAAATTCAATACCTATAGAGCCAGATGCATTCTGGCGTGGACCAGCTGGCGCTGAGGTAACATTATCACGGTTTAAGGTGATAGTGCAGTTTTGAACAGTATTGTTGTTACAGCCATTATCACCGTTTACTTTATAAAAACCATACCCCACTTCCATCATAGTCGTAGGATTTGTGTTACCGGTGGCTTCGGCCAGATTTATGCCGTTAAGTGTTACAAAATCACTTCCCGAAAATGTCCACATCACATCAATGGAATCCGTAGAAGTTGATAGCTTTGTTCCGGTAAACGCAGTAATTGTCGGGTTAGCTCCTGTTCCACTTCGTTGAAAAATAATAGGGTTTGCTGCAGTTCCCGTTGCCGTCATTACAATTCCGGCTGTTAGCGTTTCGGTGTAACCGGCAGCTACATTTATGATGACACCACCCGTACCTACTCCATTGACATTAAGTGCAGAGACAGCTGCAGATATACTCGAATAATCACCAGGTATGGCTTTTATTCCCGTTAATGGCTGCGACCAGCCGGTGAAGAAAATAAGGCTAAAAAAGATGAACAAAATTCCTTTTTGTAGGCATTGTAAATTGTATTTCATGATTTACGTGTTTTGATGGTATGCAATATGTTCCAAGTATACAAAAATAGGAAGTCGTAACCGACCCGCATTTCCTTTTTAGGATAAAAAAATGACATATAGTTAAAATAAAGATACTTAACGGTTATTTACTGCAGCTAACCCTTGTAATAACGGGATATGCTGAGAGCACTTTCTGCTAGATATAATGTCAAAAACCGATACGAATAGTACTTGTTGTGCGTATATCGGTTAAAAATTTTCTATAAACTAACTGTTACTATTTGCTTATTTGCCAACTGAAATTGAATACCATAGAATTCATAAAAGCCCCTGTAAGCGATGAACTCGCTTTGTTCGAGAAGCATTTTCGCGAGGCTATGCGCAGCAAAGTTCCACTGCTGGATACTATCATGACCTATATTGTAAAGCGCAAGGGCAAGCAGATTCGGCCGTTGTTTGTTTTTCTATCGGCTAAACTTTTTGCCGAAATAAATCCATCGACACATCGAGCTGCCAGCCTTGTTGAATTGTTGCATACGGCTACATTGGTGCATGATGATGTAGTAGACGACAGCAATGAACGCAGGGGTTTCTTCAGCATAAATGCGCTTTGGAAAAATAAAATTGCAGTACTCGTGGGTGATTATCTGCTATCGCGTGGGCTATTACTTTCGGTAAAAAACAAGGACTACCATTTGCTGGAAATTGTGACAAAGGCTGTGGAGGAAATGAGCGAAGGCGAATTGCTGCAGATAGAAAAAACACGCAACCTCAACCTCTCCGAAGAGATCTATTTCGATATTATACGCAAAAAAACAGCATCGTTGATTGCCAGCTGCTGTGCAGTTGGTGCTGCATCAGCCGGGACCGACATTGAAACAGTTGAAAAAATGAGGCTGTTTGGCGAGAAAGTAGGTATAGCATTTCAGATGAAAGATGATTTGCTCGACTATGGCGATGAGGATATTGGTAAGCCAACCGGCATTGATTTGAAGGAAAAGAAGCTCACCCTACCTATTATTTACACATTAAATCATGCCGATAAGGCTACCCGAAGCCGAATAATCAATACCATTAAAAACCACAGCAACGATAAAGCACGAGTGCGTGAGGTGATTGATTATGTAAACAGGCACGATGGCATTGCGTATACACGAGCTACGATGACTAGAATAAAAAATGAAGCCTTGCAGATTTTAAATGAAATAAACACAAGTGAGCATAGGGCTAATCTGGCTGCCTTGGTTGAATATGTTATTCAGCGAAAGAACTAACGAATTACCTTTAACTCAACTCTTCGGTTGGCACTGTGCTTATCTTCATCGCATTCCACTCCATCCACGCATTCATTCAATGGCATCGATTCACCAAAACCACGTGCCAAGATGCGGGATGCAGGCACACCTTTGGAAAGTAAGTATGCACGGGCTACATCGGCCCGCTGAATGGACAATCGCTTATTGTATTCGGTTGTTCCGCGTGTATCGGTATGTGCAGATATCTCTAATCTGATGGTGCTCCCCTGCCTTATAAACGCAGCAGCTGAGTCGAGTATTGGGAGCATTTCGGGCAATAACGTAGCCTTATTAAATTCAAAATTCACATTGTTAAATACCAGGTTGAGCATTACATCATCGTTGTCTGTTCGAATGGGGTCATCAAAAACGGCATCGGTCAACTCTTGCTGAATTTTGCGGGGTGGAAGCGGTTTAGCGTATGCTTCTACATTAATTTTACCTGTATTAGTATCACTTTTGGTATTCGTTTGAACAGGTGCAATTGGTTTGGGGGCTACGGCTAACGCTGATGGTACTTGTGGCAATGGAATCAATTTATCAGGCAAAGGAGGCATCTCGACCTTTTGTTCTGTCTTAAGAATACTTGAAGCTATCTCTACTTTACGTATGCTGTCAAATCGCCTCATGTCTTCACCCAACAAAATGGGCAAACGTTCAGGATACTCTCTGAAAAAATAAACTTCGTCATCGCCTTCATCATTTCCTCTGTTCGAGCATATGTAGCCGGTTGTGCCGTCACCGTAAGACATATACGTAATATCATCCCGAAATGAATTGTAAGGCCTTCCCATATTTTTAGGTGTTGAGGGCAGTCCGCTTGCCATAATTCGAGCCGAGTAAATATCAAACCCTCCATATCCGTTTAAGCCCTTTGATGAAAAGTAAAATGTTCCCTTGAATGTAAATGGAAAAATATCATGCTCTTCTGTATTGACAGATGCTCCCAGATTAATAGGCGATGACCACTTGCCGGTACGTTTATCTTTTTTCACAGCGTATAAATCAAATCCACCGGAACCACCCGGCATATCAGATGAAAAATAAAGTATATTCCCGTCTGCAGAGATATGCGGATGGGTACAGTTATACGATTTGTTGTTGAAAGGCAATTCTATCAATCTTCCCAACTTTCCTTCCGACACTTTTACTTCGTAAATTTTTAAATTTATAATGCCTTTACGAGTTGCATCTTCAAATTCTTTTATCACCTTCCCATCCTTTACTACAGCGGCATTAGCAGTAAAGTACATAGTTGCATTGTCAGCCGTAAACGAAGGTGACCCCTCATGACTGATGAATTGTATGCTGTCGAACAAAGGGGAAGACAATGGTATGAAGTGTAGCGAATCAACACGTTGCGCAAAATCCAGATCGAAGATATTCATCAAATTGATAGCGGGTTTGCGTCTGCCGTGCGCATATACTATACCATTTTTGTACATCGAATAACCTAAAGACTGACCTGAAATATCCAGATTAGTTCTGGAAACGTATACAGGTTTTATAAGTGTATCATTGGTAGCTGCCCAATTAACGGAACGTAAATGAAAGTTACCGTATGGGTCCATCCCATCTGTAAGTTTATTGTAGCGTTTAAACTGCTCTCGAGCTTCATCATACTTCCCGTTAAACTTCAGCATTATGCCGTATTCCAGAACCAAATCGGGACGTGGCTCCTTGGAATACATGGCCAGAAGACGCTGGTAATATTCTTCGGCCTGTGTGTATTGAAACGAATACTGGCATGATTTGGCCAGCTGAAGCAATACATACATCTCAGTCTTGGCATTAAGGTTCATGCTCAATGCATCTTCATAATGTACTATCGCGTCTTTAAAGAAGAAGGTCTCGTAAAATTTATCGGCTTTATCAATGGTTTTTTTCTGTGCAAAAGCCAATTGAACACATACGATGAGTAACCCTGTAAATACCGGCTTAATATGCCTCATATGCCCTATTTTTTTGGTGTGTCATAAGTAAAATTTCGTCTACGTAAGTTCTATCATTATACAGCCTAGGAACTTTATGTTGCCCCCCTAATTTGTCTTTTTGCCTGAGCCACCGGTTGAATGTATTTTTAGGCAATTTATGTAAAAGTGGTTTAGTCATGGCAATATTGTTATACCGCTTAGCTTCGTAATCGGAATTGCACTTCTTCAGCTCTTCGTCCAGTACGTCAACAATCGTGTCTTCATCCAGTGTACAATCTACAAATTCAATAAGCCACTCGTGTGTGCCCACCGATTTATCATGATGAAACACAGGGGCAGCAGTATAATCCGTTATATGAATATTCAATCTGCGGCAGGTTTCCTGAATAGCATGATCGGCATTTTCAATAATCAGTTCTTCACCAAAGGCGTTGATATAATGCTTAGTGCGGCCTGATATTTTAAACCGGAATGGATTGATAGACGTAAACCGAATCGTATCTCCTATGATGTACCTCCACAATCCGGCATTTGTACTTATAATCAGAGCATACTGCTCATTCAACTTTACTTCATCAATGGAATAGGTTTTGGGATGCGTTTTTCCATATTCACTCATGGGCATAAACTCGTAGTAAATGCCATAATCAAGCATAAGCAACATGTTTTCGCTATTCAGGTCATCCTGTATTCCTATAAATCCTTCCGAGGCATTGTACGTTTCCAGGTAATGCATTCCTTCACTTCCTATAACCTGCGAAAACCTTTGCCTGTAAGGTGTAAAGCTAACTCCACCATGAACATATAGCTCCAGGTTTGGCCACACTTCTTTAAGTGTTCGCTTTCCGGTCAGCTCCAGTACGCGTTCAGCCAGCATAAGTGTCCATGTAGGTACTCCGGATATGCTGGTAACGTCATCGTGTATGGTGGCATTTGCCATTTTTTCAAGTTTATCGTCCCAGTTTTCCATAATGGCTATGTTCAAATCAGGTGTACGAAAAAACTGAGCCCAAAAAGGCATATTTTGCATCATCACTGCCGATAAATCTCCGTAGTATGACTCTGAACTGAATTTGTTCAACTGATGACTTCCACCCAAAATCAAGCCTTTACCGTCAAATACTGTTGAGTCTGGATTATTATTGAAGTACATGAGCATGGCATCCTTACCTCCCTGAAAATGGCATTCGTCAAGGCTTTCATAGGTTACAGGTATAAATTTGCTTTTAGCGCTGGTAGTACCTGATGATTTGGCAAACCATTTAATTTCAGATGGCCAAAGTAAATTTTGCTCTCCTTTCATTACACGCTCAATCCAGGGCTGATGACTTTCGTAGTTACCTACGGGAACCTCGCGCTTAAACTGTTCGGACGTGCTGATAGATGAATAATTGTGCGCCCTTCCCCATTCGGTATCTTGTGCTTTTTGAATTAATGTCAATAATACCTCTTCCTGTACATCAGCAGGTCTTAGCATAAAACGTTCAATGTTGTTGATACGCTTTTTCAGATACCAGGACATAAGTGAGTTCAGAATTGCCATTGACGGGGTAGTGTCATTTCAATTAAGTGGGTATAGGTAGTAACTCAATGTGTGCAATGTACAAAACTTAACTGAAACTACCGCATCATATCATTCAGGTAATGTACAATAAGGCTGAATGCTCCTTCGTACCTGGCAAAGGTTAATTCTTCGGGTGTATCAAAAACGTCATGGTAGTAGGCGTATTTTCCCATCAGGTAAAAGAAAAATGCACGCACCCCGTTTTCGCTAAAGTAGTAATGATCGCTGTTGGCCGCCTTGCCTCGCGACTTGATTTCAGGCAGGTAATTTTCAGTCAGATTAATCAGTGCTAATTCATTGTAAGCATCTACAAATATGTCTCCGTTCACTACAGTCATGCCGCCATCTCCTGTACCCATCAAATCTAAATTAATCAATAAGCTGATTTGCCTGAGTGGAAACAACGGATTTTGTGTGTAATAATACGACCCGAACAGACCGGCTTCTTCTCCGGCAAAAGCCATAAATACCATCGAGTAAGCAGGCTGGTTTTTTGCATAGTGTTGAATCAGGTCAAGCATCATGGCTACACCACTGGCATTGTCATTGGCACCTCTGAATAGTGCATTTTTCCCAAACATACCCAGGTGGTCGTAGTGGGCTGAAATGACTACAAATGAATCGGGCCTAATCTTCCCCTTTATATACCCGATTACGTTTTGTGTTTGATGCTGTCTAAGTTCAGGAGAAATATCAATTTTCAATCGCTGGTGATAGCGCTTAATTTTATTCTCGGTAACATAAAACTTCGGTATATCATCCCACTCGGTGACTACTCCCCACATGAGTTTTTTTTGGTCAATAAACACGAGGCCTCTTGCCTTATACTGATTCTTCAGTACTTTTTCAAGCCGCTCGGGATGCTTTACTTTGTTGTCTTTAATGGGTAAAATACAAATAAGCAACTTGTAAAAAGCCGACTTCTCAAACTGGTTGAACAGGGTATTGTCATCAATAGTAACTGAATCTACAAACACGGTTTCAAAAACACCGCTAAGCGCTTTGCATCCGGGTGAAGCTATGAAATCAACTCCGGGTATCAGTTCGTCATCGCCTACTTTAAAAACCGGTTCGTTGGGATAAACTACAACCGGAAAGCCGAATGATTGAAAATAATTGCTTCCAAAAGAAAGTAATCCCGATTTCTTGAATTCAGCTGCTATGTAATCGGCTGCTTTTTTTGAACCGTCTTTTACATAGCCCCTGCCGGCCATTTCATCGCTGCACAATACGTTTACAACCTGACGAGCATAAGGCAGGTTTTGTGCATGAAGGCTGCTGATACAGCACAACCATATACTCAGGTATAAAAGATGTGCCCGCATACGTTTGGTTACACCGCTTTTACCGAGAAGGTATAGGTTTCCATAATCAGGTTGGCCAGTAATTTTTTACAGGCTTCATCTACTTGCGTATTGGCCTGCTCCATGCTATCGGCTTCTATTTCCAAGCTTATGTGTTTTCCAATACGAACTTGGGTAATATTGGGCAAGCCTATGTTTTTCATACTTCCGGTTACGGCTTTTCCTTGCGGATCAAGCAATGCTGCCTGAGGCATAACATCTATATCGGCAATAAACTTCATACAGTTTTGGTTTTATCGGTAAGATTTTGAATAACGGACAATACTATGTAAAAAATAACAGCTGCGGCTATACCCCCTGCATTAAATAACAAAACGCTTACACATGAAACGAGTATCAACGCATACCTGTATAGGTTAGCCGATACTGAAAAGGATTTAAACTTTAGTGCGATAAGCGGAATTTCGGCAACCAGCAGGTAAGCCGATATGAGGGGAACCAGTTTTAGAAACAACTCACTTTTCAATACCTGATCGAGTACTTCGCCATACATACCCGGCAAAAAAGGCAAACTGGCCATAAACATAGCATTTGCAGGTGTGGGCAAGCCTATAAATCTATCGGTTTGACGTGTGTCAATATTGAACTTGGCCAGCCTGAGGGCCGAAAATACAGGTATCAGTAGCGATAAATAAGGAACATAGCAAAACCCATCGGTTGCCAAACAGCTGCTGCCAAACATATAGAATATCATGCCCGGAGCTACACCAAAACTTACCACATCGGCTAGCGAATCAAGTTGTTTGCCCAATTCGCTTTGGGCTTTGAGTGCACGAGCAACGAACCCATCAAAAAAATCCAGAATTGCTGCTGCAAAGATGAAGTAGGATGCTTGTTGCAGGCGGCCGTCAAGGGCCTGCATTATGGCTAAACAGCCAAAAACCAGATTAGCTGAAGTAAGTGCGTTGGGTATATGCTGCTTGACCTGATTCATGCTGCGCACAAAGTAAAGCATAACCCTCGAGCCTGCAAAATAGAATATACAGCAACGTGTTTACTGCTTAGCACGCAGCTTTAAAACATATAATAATCAATACACTTGTAATATTACCAAATTACGCTACTTTTGCCGTCCCTTTTTTGCGGATGTGGCGTAATTGGTAGCCGTGCCAGACTTAGGATCTGGTGCCGAAAGGCGTGGGGGTTCGAGTCCCTCCATCCGCACCACTGAATAAGACTAGTCCCATAGTCTTATTTTTATTTAACAAGGTTAGAACTATGAATGTAACTTTCGAAAAAAAAGACGAACTGAACGGAACCATATCCGTTAATGTTGCCGGAAACGACTATGCTCCCGAAGTCGATAAGCAACTTAGGGATTATCAGAAAAAAGCCAATATTCCCGGATTTCGCCCAGGCATGGCTCCCAAATCGATGATTGAAAAAATGTTTGGTCACACGGTATTGCTCGAAGCTATTAATACTACCGCATCACGCGGCTTGTTTGATTACATTGAAGAACAAAAACTGAATATACTGGGACAACCGGTGTTAACCGAGGATACAAAAATTGATGAACTGGTAAAGGGTAGCGATTATACATTTAAATTCGACATAGGCCTGTCACCGGAGTTTTCACTTCAGGTAGGGCCGTCAGATGTATTTACCCGCTATCAGGTAACCATTGATGAGAAAATGATTGATGATGAACTGGATCGCATGCGCAAACGCTATGGCAAACTGATGGATATTGACGTTGCCGGTGATAATGATATGGTATATGTAAGCATGGACGAACTGGATGAAAACGGCCAGGTGATTGAAGGTGGAGTTCATACCGATTCAGCCCCTGTTCTTACATCGAGCATAAAGAATGATGCCATCAAAAATGAATTTATAGGTAAAAAAGCGGGCGATGAATTTGATGTAAATGTGTTTGACTTGTTTGATAACAGTGAAACAGAAATAGCACATGTGTTGGGTATCAACAAACTTACCGTTAACGACATCCACAAAAATTTTAAACTTACCGTTAAAGAAATTAAACGTAACATAGAAGCTGAACTGAATCAGGAATTGTTTGATGCGGCATTTGGACCTGGAAACGTTACCACGGTGGAGCAGTTGCGCGAAAAAATAAAATCAGATCTCGAATCGTATTTCAGTGGACAAGCCGACCACTTGTTTGAGCATGAGTTGATAGACTCTCTGGTTACTAAACACAACATCCAGCTGCCTGATGAGTTTCTGAAACGCTGGCTCATGGATCGTCACACCGATAAGTTTACACCTGAAAATGTAGAGCATAATTATATTCACGAAGCCAACTACCTGCGCAATCACCTGTTCGAAGAAAAAGTATTGAATGAAAACAATACCAAGGTGCAGGAAGAAGACATACGTGCAGCAGCCATCAATTACACCAAAAGCATGTTTGGCGCATACGGAAATGCCGGCCTTAGTGACGATATGCTGTGGAGTATTGTAGAGCCTAGCCTGAAAAAAGACGATTACAGATCACGCATGATCAATATTGCTATCTCCAATAAAGTGCGTGAAATTATTAAATCGAAAATTACTGTTGAAGAAAAACCGGTTGATGCCGATACCTTCTTTAAACTGGTGGCCGAACACAACGAGAAACACCACCACAACCACTAATAAAAAATCCCCGTATCATCGGGGATTTTTGTTTTTATGCACTTCATGTACCTTGCGTTTATAAATGAATACCACACACCGCGAGTTTTTTTTGCAGCATCAGGCTCAAACCAGTGAGTTTCCGATAGCACTGGAGTTCAAACGTGCTGAAGGCTGCTACCTGTACGATACACAAGGCAAGGCTTACCTCGATTTAATATCAGGAATTAGTGTAAGCAACCTGGGGCACGGAAATAAGCATGTAGCCAATGCCATCATTAACCAGGTAAACAGCCACATGCACCTGATGGTGTACGGTGAATTTATTCAGGCCCCGCAGGCCAGATTGGCTAGGAAACTTACATCGCTATTGCCCGAAACATTAAACTGTGTGTACTTTGTAAACTCAGGTGCCGAAGCAACGGATGGTGCGCTAAAACTGGCTAAGCGTGTAACCGGACGCTCGAAAATAGTGGCCTGCCGAAAAGCATACCACGGCAGCACCCATGCTGCACTTAGCCTGAATAGCGAAGAAGTGTACAAGAATAGATTTAGGCCGCTATTGCCCGATATCCACTTCATTGATTTTAACAACACGCAACAACTCGACTGCATCGATGAAAAAACGGCTTGCTTTATTGTCGAAGTGGTTGCATCGGAGCAAGGCTACATTCCGGCCAATCCTGATTTTTTAGAAGCTGCCAGAAAACGCTGTTCAGAACACTGTGCGCTTCTCATTTTTGACGAAATACAAACCGGCTTTGGCCGCACAGGCAAACTGTTCGCCTTTGAACACGACCATGTTGTACCCGATATTTTACTGCTGGGAAAAGCGCTGGGGGCAGGCATGCCTATGGGTGCCTTTATAAGTTCGCAGCACATGATGAACACGTTGGCCAAAGAACCTGTTTTGGGACACATCACTACCTTTGGCGGACATCCCGTATGTTGCTCGGCAGCGCTGGCTGGTATTGAAGAATTGGAACAAAACAGGTACATGGAGGAAGTAGCGGCTAAGGCTGAATTGTTTAAACAAAACCTCACCCATCCTGCCATTCGACAGGTCAATGGCAAAGGCTTAATGATGAGTTTACAATTTGATTCGTTTGAACAAAACAAATCCATAATTGATTTATGTATGAAGGATGGGCTGATTGTCGACTGGTTTTTATTTGCGCCCGACCGACTACGCATTACTCCCCCACTTTGTATAACACCCGATGAGATA
>Ga0315900_10009272_pt1 | contig 12502 bp, 29 predicted proteins | sample LakEriMetagenome_FD_203521 | JGI IMG/M metagenome (GOLD analysis project Ga0315900, IMG submission 203521) | Freshwater fungal communities from buoy surface, Lake Erie, Ohio, United States - Buoy 12 MA114 | ecosystem: Environmental > Aquatic > Freshwater > Lake > Lake biofilm | place: USA: Lake...
ACGCCAGACTCGGTGAATACACCTGGAGGAAGTTCTAGCGGTACGCGCCTGATTGCCTGGGGATTGGCAGAACGCATAATGGCGTCAGGACCTAAAGCAAGTTCCTGAACATCCTGAGGGATAGCGATAGGCGCTTGGATGCTCTTCTCTGCTGCTTGGATCTGCAAGACAGCGAAACGCGCACGTGCAAGTTGTACCGCTAGAACATCATCAAACTGGCCACGTGCTTCGCCATCAATGGAGGAGCGAACGGCTACACGCGCCAGGCACTTGCCAACAGGATTAGGTGTATTGGCAAGAATCAAGTTGTTGCGCTCTGGTAGGAAGATAAGGTCCTGGTCCTTGTCGTGATATCTAATCACTGAAAGATACGGACTGCCCTGCTGCGTGTAATCCCGCTTGAGGATTTGAGGTGCAAACTCTGGGTATTGAGCAGCAAGTGTCTCTGCATCTGTGGCAAGGACCTGGACGAGTGAGATGGTTCTACCGAATCTATCAATCTCTGGGTAGACACCAAAAGGGTTGAGCAAACGGATGCGAGGACTATTGGACTCGTAATCCATCTCTACGATTCCTGGGAGCATACCGTAGGTGTTGAACCAGTCGGCTCCGGTGTACATCTGGATCTGTAGTTCGCTCGCTGAGATGTAGTAGTTAGCAATGCGAGTGCGGGTATCTGCTGCTTTGCGAGCAGAGTCAGAGACCATATTGGTTGCAGCGCAGTTGAAGGAAGGCAGTGGCGCCATTACTTCTGCGAGGTCACGAGCAGCGACGTCGATGAAGTTAGCAATAAGAGGCTTTGGGTATTCCTCAGAGAACATAGAAGGATAGACCTTCGACATATCTCCTTGACGTACAGAGAGAACATCGCGCATACGCTGATCTCTCGCTGCGTAGCGGGTCTGCAGGCGTGAGGCCTTAGCCGCTACTTCCTTCACTGATAACATTTGACCTACTTCTTCTTGGTGGTCTTCTTGCGCTGCGCTTCTACTTGCTTCTTCATCTTCTTAGGATATGAATAGCCTGGCATCATCACATCGCTATCGCTTGGCAATCTCTTCGGTGTAAAGATCTTCTTCTTGGCTGGCATCATTGCTCCTTAGATGAACTGTTGTTCTTTTTGCTCGAATAGGTCATCAAGGTTGACAACTACTCGCTTGGCTCGTTCGGCCCTACTCAAAAACGGATTCTTCATATGGTGGACATTATGCTGCCCATTGTTTATGATTTCTCGCGCTCTGATCTCACAAAACCAGAGGGCCATCACCATATCGGTCTTACCCTTAGTCGTAGGAGACCAGGTAATAAGTTGCTCTATGAGCGCCTTGATATTCTCTGTTTGATCCGAAGGAAGATGGATAAGATTATCTCGATGGTGCTTACCATCGCTCTGCTTCGTTCCAAACAATGTGGACATACTGGCAACTCCGAAGCCTGCGTCCCACTTGTTGTTTCCTGTGTGGTGTTCACGTAGGATCACACCTCGCGTTGCTAGATATTGGCGGATGCCTTCGTCTTGGGTAAGGAAGGACTGGAAGGCGTTACGCTCTACAACCCACTCACTGGGCTTATAGGCATCAGTCCACTCAAACATCAACTGGCGGATTTGAGCAGGGGTTGGTCCTGTAATCTTGACGGCATCAACGATGTAGCGCTTGTGCGTATTGCGGTCAATGGCATAACAGACCGCTGCTGTGTCTCCGACCATTGCTGGGTCGAGGCCGCAGACGAAGTGGAAACCTTGTGTAGACTTAGGGTGGCCTGGATAACCTGGGTTGAGTGGACCAGACTTTCGCATACCGTCAATCGAGCCTTTGACAGAGACAGGATCAAAAACAGCATTGTCAGAAATATCTTGCTGCTGATAGACCAAGGCCCAAGTAGAAGCGTCCATAGCCTGACGTTCGTTGTAGAGGTGACGACCATTCCATCGGGGATAGAGACCATCCTCGGTCTTGTCACTCTCCTCTTGTCCATCAAAGGGTTGATCTGAATACGGCCAGAGTGTGACCCAGGCTTCAGGGTCTTCATTAGGCTCAAGCAGGGCTGGCATCGCTAGATAGGTCCAAGGGACAAGGCCGCCTGGGTATCTATCTGGGTTACGTAATTCTCGGTAGAGGTCTACTGATGCAACTCGCGTACCTACGACAACCAACTTACCTGTTGGGTTCAAACGGGAGCGTACGTCCTGGGTGAGCCACTTGATCTGTCGCTCAAAGTCATTTGCGTTAGACAAGGTAACAGCGTCATCTATGATGATCATATCGGCGCGTTTACCGTAGATCTGACCGCCGATACCGACGGCCTCGATATTCGGGTCCTTCTCAGAGGACTCGCGGAGTTCTTCTCCGAAGGTAACGCGGGTAGCCTGCCAGGAGGCAGACTTGGTATTGAAGCCCACCCCTGCAGCGTAGGCCTGCTGGAGTTCTTCGTACATTGGGTGGGTAAGACGCTGCTTGATAGCGTAGAGGAAGTCCGCTGCCAAGCGCTGGGTCTGGGAAACTATGAGAACTCGGAAGTTCGGATTGTTGACGATTTTGTAGGTGACGTAGTCCACAGTCACCGTCATCGACTTGGCGTGGTTCGGTGGGATGTTGATAAGGATGCGGTTATTGGCCGTACCCCGTTCGAACCGCATAGAGGGGTGAAGCCAGCCTGGGTCCTGACCCTCAATCACATCTACCAGGTTCTTCTGGTGTGGAAAGGTCTCAGAGTGGAGGAAGCGTTTTCTGAAAGATACAAAGTCTAGGTCTTGGGCGTCAGCCTCGGTAAACTTCTTAGAGACTGCACCGAGCCGTGTTCTATCCGCTAGGGACTTGAAGTGGGGGTCTGACCTACGGTAGTACTCCCAGGTCTTGGGGGACTTACCTGCCACCCCACAGGCCTGCTCTACTGTCATCCCCTCCGCTAGGCATTGGAGGATGACCCTCTTAGCCAGATCAGCGGCTTGTTTGTCAGACATTAGGCTCCAGATCTATGGGTAGATTACACCCCACTAAAAAGCACCGCTAGGTGCTTGAAGCACCCGAGGCGAGCACACGAGCCGAGGGGTAAATACTGTTGGTGCTAGGCCCCCGAAGTGTCAACGAGAGGGGGCCGTATCGAGAGAAACTAGGGGCGTACCGTTTCTCTCTCTCTACTACTACACTAAGGCAGAAAAAAATAGCGATTTCCCTCTAATGTGATGGAAATCACCTATTGTTCATCTTTATATCTGTACAAATACGGACAAACGGTATAGCCGAACACAATAGATTGACTTTAGTCGAGATATTTTGTGAGGGTATATACCCACCCGTGCCAACAGATTTAGCACCGTGGGGTCTTTTTCGGCTCAGACCGGCAGGGCAGACGGCAGACGGTAGGCGGTAGGGGGAAAGCCGTCGCGCTCACTACCTCACCGGCGCACCCTTTCCCCTTATATGCCTGCTTCCTAATCAATAAGTAACCGCCCACCGATAGACCACCGGCAGACCCTCGCGCCCCTGCCCCTCGCGCCACCGATTCGTTAGGGCGATAGGTCAGAGGGTGGAAAGGCAAGGGAAGAGACGAGACCACCGCCGGACACTTCCCACCCCTCCACCCTCGCGCCGCGTGAATCTTCGAACACCTGTACTGATCTCTTTCCCCTTAGATATTCCGGTGTCTAGGTAGACAGGTAAGGTGTTGCCTGTGTTACCCTCTCCCTGTGGCGGAAACACCGCCCACAGTTAGGGGCTAGAAATGAAGAAAGACTTTGAGATGTATCAACTAGTAAAAGAACTCAACAGAAGAGGAATCCCTGCCACTTATGAAATGACCGGCGGAAACAATGGAACTATCTACGCGGGGCGCATTGATAGGCGCGGATTCTATGAATGTGTAATCGGCACATCTGACTTCTCTACCGGTCTCGCAGAATATGGAGACCTCTGTTATGGCAAGGATGGTGATGACCGCCCTATTTCACAATCTCTTTCTTTCGTCACTTATGGCACTACTCCAGAAGAATTAGCCGATGAGATAGAGAGGGAATTCTTCACATATTGCTGTGGCGCGTGTGGTCTCCAATACCGCGCTAACGAGGCAGATTACGCCGGTTTCCATCAAGTGAATCTCTGTGAGGGGGCTAACTAATGAAACTAGATTACGAGATGTGCGTGAAGTGTCTGAATCTTCTGACCACTCTCCACTTCCCCGACACTTCTAAGGTCTGCGATATCTGCCAGAAGTCTTAGCGCGTGGTCTATCGCTCACCGCTTGCGCGGTGGGCGGTGGTCTATCCGCTAGGGATAGAAAGAGAAAGGGGCTAGAAATGAAGAAATATAAAACGCCTAGTTATATCCGCGTTTGCGATAAGTGCGGACAAGGCAAGGGCTATCATAGTGAGGGCGTGGACTATCGCCTATGCGATACCTGTTTCCGCGATAAGTGCGACAAGCAACTAGAAGATTACCTAGCAAGAGGGGGCAAGTAATGAGCGGAACACTATTCACTTTCATAGTCACAGAGGCGCAGGTAGAGGGATGGAGCGAGGAGGCAAGGGAGGCTCTCGTCGAATCCCTTTCCGCCGCGTGGGAGACCACGATTAGGCAGGTCTGCGAGGAATATGACCTAGACCTAGTAGACGAGGAGGAGTGAGACTCTATGAATGAGGAGGATATGACCGCCCTCACAGATCTGTTTGCCTGGCACTCTGAGCAGGTGGAGGAGTTAGACGGGAAAGAGGGAGAAGAAACGGCTCTCGCCTTTCACAGTAGGGCGGTAAGGTGTCTCTATAGTGCTATGCTTACGCTAAGGGAGGAGGGGAGAAATGGTCTACAAGGTAGAAATTAGAGGGCGCGGCGTAATGCCTCACGCTTTCCGCACTAAGCAAGAGGCGGAAGACTACGCCGTGACGATGACGGCGTGGAGTGGTGGACAGTATCGAATTCACAGAGTCAAGGCGTAGGGCTTGCCTATCGCAGAGGGGTAGCGTACCCTCTGCGGTGGGGAGGGCGTAGGCTTTCCACTACCAACAACAAGGAAAGAGGGGCTAGAAATGTGCGAGAAATATAACGGATGGACTAACCGCGAGACTTGGGCGATGGCGTTACACCTAGACAATGACCAAGGGCTATGTGACGAGATGTTAGACCTCGCCAAGCAAGAGATAGACGGACACGACGAGGGCGAGGAAATCAACTCTTACCACTTAGGGGAGAGGATGAAAGATTGGATTGAGGGAGAGGTCTTAGATTTCGATAATGTCTCTCTCAATCGTAACGCCTACATAATGCTCACCGATATCGGCTCACTCTATCGAGTGGAATGGCGAGAGGTGGCAGACCACTACTTAGACCAAGTAAGAGAGAGTCTTGTAGGTTAGCCCCTGCCTGCCCCTCATCGCTCACGCGGTGGGGGGTGGGGAGTGTCTAACCCTTAGACCTCTTAGCCTCTTAGGAGGGGGCTAGTTATGAAGTGGGAACATAGTCTAGGCATATGCCCGAAATGTAGGAGAATGATTACGGCATCCGAATTCATAAACGATTTCCATCAATGTACGGAGGTAGCGAATGAAACTAACTAAGAGGGGAAAGAGGGCGGTAGCGGTTGCCGCCCTGCTATGGCTTGCACTGATCTATTACACCGCCACGCATATCCACTACACCGGAAAGGGCTACTGTTGGGGAAGTTTCACTCAATGCTACGGACAAGAGGGAGGGGGCAAGTGATGGAAATCGAAACGCAAGAGGTGCTAATTAGGGTGAACGGAGAGGATGAGGAGCGAGTCGCGGTATTCGGTCTCATTCCTGACGATTATGAGGGAGACCTCGCTGACTTACCGGATGATGAAGGTATCTACTATTGGCTGACCCGCCAAGAGTGGGAGAGCCTGAAGGTGGGCGATGAATACGGAGACGCGGTTATTACGAGGGTGGGAGAGGGCGAGGAGTGCGACGAGTGCGGAGAAATCCACGATGAGGACAACATAACGATAAGGGAGGGCGAGTGATGAACGAGTGTTTTATATGCGGAGACACCGCTACATTCATCAAGGAGGATGGCGGTTGGTATATGTGCCGTCAATGTATCCACGACGGAAAGGACTTAGAGTGATGAACGAATACGATATCCGTTTCGAGTTGGTCTATTTCGTCAAGTGGGAGGGGGTGGACGCTGACCACGCTAAGGAGGGAGCGATCGAATACTTCCTGGATGAGTTGGCTACCACTCGTAACCGCGAGGAGTGGAGAGAGTTGCTAGAGGTGGAGGTGCGGAAGATATGAGCCGGTGTTCTGCGTGTTATGGCAAGGGCTACTATGTCCTCACGCTCTTAGGGGAGGATGACTACCAAGTAGTAGTCTGCGAGTGCCAGGTAACGAGTGAGAGGGAGGGCGAGCGTGGCTCTCTGTAATGTGTGCGATATGCGTATTGATACTGACCTAATGGTCAAGCACTTTGCGCTCTGTGATGATGACCTAGTGGGCGGAAGTTCCGCACCCTACGGACTAGAGGGAGAGGGAGAGGATGACTAAGGAAGAGACGGAAAGAGTGGAGAGGGAGGCGGTACGCCTCGCTGGTCCAAACATAGGCAGGCAAATCAAGATGAAGAAGGTACTCACCTACATAATGACCGACCTCGGCGGCACATTCATACAGGAGGAGGTGGCAGAGGATGAGTGGAACGAACTTCTACACAGTTAGAAACCTTCGAGGAGAGGCTTTGATAGGTACAGAGTCAGAAGAGGAAGCCCTTGACTTCTTCAGCAGGCAGAATACCGCCCGAATCTATGTCTCCGTGTGGAAGGGAGAGGGTGAGGACATCTACCAAGCGGTGGAACCTATCAACATAACGAGCCTCGTATTGAGGGCGCAGGCAAGGCAAATCCAAGAGATAAGGGAGTTGATTAGTGGCTAATGAACGCATAGAAAGCGCACTACGAAGCGCGGTGTACTACCGCAACTATCGAAGGGCAAGGGATAGGGCTAAGACCAAACTTACCCATCTATATCCCGACCAATACCTAGCACTGCTAGAGGAGGAGAGGAAGAAGGATGAGTTGGAAGGTAAGAAGTGGCATAGTATTGCTGATAGCCCTGCCTATCGCGTTTCTAATACAGAGGGAGACGAGCCACGTGCCGCTACCTCCAGCGGAGGTGTTGCTATCGGAGCGCACTCAGAAGGCAACGTGGAAGGAGAAGCGTGAGAACCGACGTATCGCCAAGACTTACGCTAGTGCAGGGTGGGGATGGAGAGGGCGAGAATGGAAGTGCCTCAACTATCTTTGGACCAGTGAAAGCAGGTTTGACCACCACGCCGACAACCCAACCTCATCTGCATACGGAATCGCTCAACGACTTGGTGAAGATAGTCGACGACCTCGTGTCCAGATACTTAGAGGTCTCCGATACATTGATCACCGCTACGGAAGTCCTTGTGAAGCGTGGTCGTTCTGGCTTCGCAGGTTCCACTACTAAGGAGGAGACGTGCTAACAGGAGTATCACTCTTCGCTGGTATCGGCGGCTTTGACTTGGCTATGGAACGCAACGGAGTCAAAGTCGTAGCCACTGTTGAGATAGACAAGAAGTGCAACGAGGTGCTGGCACAGCACTTCCCATTTGCCAAACAGTTTACAGACGTGAAGGAAGTTACCGGAAAGGATTTCATCAATGCAGGATTTGACCCAAGCAGAGGGATTATCACTGGAGGATTTCCCTGCCAAGACCTATCAGTGGCTGGAAAACGCGCTGGTCTCGCTGGCGAGAGAAGCGGATTATTCTGGGAGATTAGAAGACTTGTGGAAGAAACGCAAACAGAATGGTTCGTCCTCGAAAACGTCCCTGGTCTTCTATCCTCTAACGGAGGGAAGGACTTTGGAATCGTTCTCAGGGAAATGGCCGACCTCGGGTATAGTGTCGGATGGCGCGTCCTTGATGCTCAGTACTTTGGAGTACCCCAGCGCAGGCGCAGAGTCTTCATCGTTGGCAGCCGTTCTGGAGGTGGAGGGCGTATCAACGAAGTACTATTTGAGCGCGAAGGCCTGCGAAGGAATCCTTCGGAGGGCAGACCGCAGAGGGAAGGTACTGCCGGAAGCACTCAGGAGTGCTTTGGTCAAACAGGTTTCGCAAAGTATAGTCCAAGAGTAACAACCCTCACTGCCACCACCCACAAGAGACCCGAAGACAATATCGTGGTGAGCAAAGAATGAAGGTGATAGTAATGAGACAACGAGAAGGCAAGCCAGGAGGAGGGAAGGGACCATTGCTCAGTGAGGATAAGAGTCTGACCATAGCGACAGCCAACGACCAGACCCTCTTCATATTCCACCCCCATCGATCAGATGGGGTACGCCTGCAGGGAAGGACCATCAGCACATTGACCGCTTATATGGGAACAGGAGGATTGAATACGCCAATGGTGGCTAAAACTGAGGTGAGGAAACTTACGCCTCTAGAGTGCGAAAGATTGCAAGGTTTCCCTGATGGCTGGACCATTAGCCAAAGCGACACCAATAGATATAAGCAGCTAGGAAACGCCGTCGCTGTGCCTGTCGTTGAATGGCTCATCAGGGGTATATGTGATAGTGTTAGCGAACGCTGGTAGCCCCTTCCGTTCCAGCCCCTCCTAGCAAGAAGGCCCTCGTCGAAAGACGGGGGCTTACTTGTCTGTGGAATAGAAGCCAGAACCTCGGAACTGAATAGAGGGCGTGGTGTATACGCGCCACATCTCTACCTTGCACTCTGGGCAGGAGGGAGAGGACGCTTCAGCGTGGATGGAGCGCTCGACATCAAACTCGATGCCGCACTGATTACACTTATAGGGGTAGCGCATAGTTCAGATTGAGGAAGCCGACGAGTTTGATCTTCTTAGATGTGTTAGCAAACTCTGTGGTAGTAGGCATCCATCGCTCTTCCCACGCCGGCTGTGGTACACGCGATAGGTCAAACGCAAAGACTCCGTTAGGTGTCGAGTTGATATACCAAGGGTCAAGGACTCGGAAACCTGCCTCGTCCACAAGACGGACATACTTGGACTGCTCAATGAGTAGGTCTGGGTAGTGTGTGTGACGACACTTGAGTTCGATGTAGAACTTCTTGTCGTCGGAGATGCAGTCGAAACTGTCGTACATTCCCTCTGACTTGTATAGGTCAGGAAAGTGTTTCTTCTTGAGGTACTCAAAGAGATCGGCCTCCTTCATTGCCAAGGACTTTCACCGCCGAGGTTTGCAACTACCTTGCGGAGCGCATTGAGGATGCGCCGGTCAGCAGTGGAGATGGCACAGCCAAGGTAGGTTGCAATCATCTCTAGTGTGTAGTTCTCGTGGTATCGAAAGCGCAGTATCTCCTGCTCGTCCTTCTCTAACTTGACATAACTAGCCTTGATGTCTACCAAGATAGCGAGCAGGTTGCCACCCTCAGCAGGAGCAGAAGGTTTCTGTGGTCTGCCATCGTTGATCATATTCTGTGCCTGCTCTAGGGCAGTGTCGTTGACTACCGAAGCAATCACATAGGGCAGGAGTTGGCTGACTGTGATGCGGTCATAATAGGACTCGTCTTGTATCTCATAGCCAGACTTGCTGGCTTTCTCCTTGCGAGCGTAGCGCTCTAGTGAGCGTTGCATCTGCCAGCCGATACGCCTCTCATTGTGCTTGCGTATCTGCTCGTCTTGCTCTTCCATCTGTTTGTTGAAGTCTCTAGCGCGAGAGGTCAGGAAGAGGTGTGCTTCCTGCATCAAGTCGGCTCGTTCAATATACGCCCAGAACCTGCGGTGGACTGTGTGTACCACGCTAGGGATGAGGTCCTTGAGGATGGGATGTATCTCAGTCATTGACTTCTTTGCCACCATCACTACAGGTACATTGGTGCATCAGTTTTCCTTCTCGGTCTATGTAATTCCATCCGTAATGTGAAACAGTTATCTTCTTTCCATCTTCATAGATGGACTCTTCTGTACACGCAACAGCAGTTATATGTGTTTCAGTCATTAGGTAACTCAGGCCACTTTTTATCGAGGACCATAATGGCTATGGCACTGTAGTTGAGAAGATCTATGAAGGAGTCTCGGAGCGACTCGTTACTGGGAGAGACTCGGCTATCAAGTAGATTATTGATACGAGCCACTAACTGGGTCCCATCTCTAACGATGGGCAGTTCAAGCAGTACACTTTTGGTCGCTCTCCTTGTGTCTTGTTCATATTTATTTTTGACGCACAAGAATAACAAACGAAAGCCCACATTGTGTGTTTGGACTCATCAAAATTATCTTGTGTCATTTTACAAATCCTTCGCGCAACATAATTGCTGCAAACTTTATATCCGTTGCAGTTAGTACAGGTTGCCAGCCACCATCTGGACCTACATCAGATGCCTTGGGTGACTCTTTGTCTGTCATTTCCATACCTCCAAGTATTTTTCTACGTTGGCTAATGGTACATCACGTTTCTCAAAAGAACCCATAGCAGAGTTACATTTGAAACATAGAAGTCCTCTGACTTTACCTGTCTTGTGGCAGTGGTCAACCGCTAGGCGGTACTTCACTCCGTTACGTTCTTGAGTTTCAGGTTGCTTACAGATAGCACAGACTCCACCTTGCTGTACTTCCATAGCATTATATTGTTCAACAGTTATTCCATACTCACGCATCAAGTGGCGAGCGCGTTCAGAGTCAGGATTGTTTTCCCTGTATCTCTTAGACCAACCTCTAAACTTCTCAGGGTTTTCCTGGCGCAGTTCTTTGTGCTTGGCTAGAACTTTATCCCGATGTCTTCGGTAATAACGTTGGGCTTTCGTAAGCCCATCTACACCTACTCTTGTGGCCACTTGTCATCCAATACCATAATCGCTATAGCGCAGTAGTTGAGTAGGTCAATGAAACTATCACGCAAAGACTCGTTAGAAGGTTGAACTCCATTGTCTAGAAGATTGTTTATCCTCGCTGTTTTGTCCCACATTCGCACTCGGAGGCCGTTGAGTGGTCCGCCCGGACTGTGAGCGATGTTCTTCGGGCCGTAATCGTGATGCTTGCGGATGAGCAGATTTCCTGCTGCATCGAGAATAGTCCAGACGTCTCTGATGAACTCATCGTCTATGCCTTTGTGGGGATTGGACGGACTGTTATTGTTCCATCCTTGTAGTTCATCGACACTATAATCATTCCCGTATCCATCAACAATTCTGCCACTTCCTGTAACTCCCGCTTGGTTGTCACTCACTTCGCTCCTCCAAATAGTTTCCGTAATTCTTCAGGCCCATTGGACAGGTAGTATTCATTGATGTCCGTATTGGGTGGTAATGTTACTATAGTCCCATTAGGTAGTTCGGATTGGACACGCCGAGCGAACTCTGCTCCTGGGTTTGTTCCATCTTCTTTCACATCGTTGTCGCCTACAACATAGACAACCTCATAGCCGGTGAATAACTTGGCAAAGTGCGGCTTCCACGCCTGCACTCCTGGGATTCCCACTGCTGGGATACCCACGATAGCCGAGAGAATCACTGCATCTAACTCACCCTCACAGATCACTGCGAAAGGTGACTGGATGAGGACATCTGAGACATTGTAGGGATGTGCCTTCTGTCCTACCGGCTGACCATACTTCGGCTTGCCATCGTCGATGCGACGAAACTTCACCGCTACGCAATGGCCCATCGCTGTCAGGTAGGGAATGGATAGCCACCCCACATAATCTTGATGGCCCTCTGCTGGGTCAACAACTGTGCCAAGCGTCATCTGCTCGGCTACTTCCTTAGATATACCACGTCCTTCGAGATACGCCACGGTTGCTTCGTCGAGGCTTTGACTGTACCTCACCACCGTTTCCAGTAATGATTTCGTAAGCACGGCTGACTGCATCCTTATACCCTAACCCCTCTTTTTCCATAATCACATCTATTGCTGACCCACCTCTACCGCAGGTGTGGCAGAAGTACAGGTTGTCGTAGGTGTTGATCACCGCACTCCGTCTGGAGTCATCGTGGATACAACACTTGACACTAGCGGCTCGGCCCTGCTTGACCTCACCGCCATAGTGGGAAACGATAACTTCTATGGAGATTGCGTTTGATGCAGACTTACCTTTTCGCCCTTTCGAACGAACCACCCTGTTCCAGTCTGATGTTGACATTCGCACCCCCAACAGGCTCCGTGTTTATTCTTCGCTTCCTCGATCTTCTTCTGTTGATTCAGATCCCCCGCTGTCTGGCACGGTTGACAGATCATCTTGACTCTCCTCTTCTGGTTGGCTCCATATTTCTGTTGTGGTGATTTCACCCTCTGGTGTCGGCATTACCTATCCAACTTTCTAGTGACTGAACTACCCAGGCTTTCTGGATAGGTGCGTTTCTACGTTTGACTATGACGAAGGCAGGTGGGCTAGAGGCGAGTCCACGAGCCTTCGCATAGTTCTCGGCTTCCACCTGCGCTTCGCTCCAGAAGGCAGGCAGATCAATCTTCTTGCGGTTCTTTAGTTCCAGAACATAGGTCTGACCTGCGACGATGCACACCAAGTCACCCTCGTCGTTGGCCCCAGCCTTGGCGAG
>Ga0315900_10009273_pt1 | contig 12502 bp, 9 predicted proteins | sample LakEriMetagenome_FD_203521 | JGI IMG/M metagenome (GOLD analysis project Ga0315900, IMG submission 203521) | Freshwater fungal communities from buoy surface, Lake Erie, Ohio, United States - Buoy 12 MA114 | ecosystem: Environmental > Aquatic > Freshwater > Lake > Lake biofilm | place: USA: Lake...
CACGAGCCCAGCCCGCGCCACGTGACCGCCGAGCAGGCCGAGCGCATCGCGTCGGTGCTGCCGCCGTTCGTGTGTGCGGTCGGGCTGTTCGTGAATGCCCCGGCCTCGTTCGTCAGGGCGGTATGCACGCAGGTGCCGCTCTCGCTGCTGCAGTTCCATGGCGACGAGACGTTCGACGAATGCGCCCAGTTCGACAAACCTTTCGTGCGCGCGGTGCGGGTGAGGCCCGGGGTCGATTTGCTACAATTCAACTCGGGCATGGTCCCGCATCGGCATCTGGCGCGCGGCCTGCTCGTCGATGCCTACGTGCCGGGGACCCACGGCGGAACGGGTCGGTCGTTCGACTGGGGGCTGCTGCCGGAGGCGTTGCGCGGGGAGATCATCCTGTCCGGCGGGCTGGGGCCCGACAACGTGCGCGAGGCCGTGACGCGCGTGCGGCCCTGGGCGGTCGATGTGTCGAGCGGGGTCGAGCGCAGCCCCGGGGTCAAGGATCCGGAACGGGTCACGCGGTTCATTGAGGAGGTTCGCCTTGCAGATGTATGACCTGCCCGACGAGCGCGGCCACTTCGGCCCCTACGGCGGAGTGTTCGTGGCCGAGACGCTGATGCATGCGCTCGATGAACTGAACGAGCACTACCTGCGGCATCGCAGCGACCCGGAGTTCATGGCCGAACTGGCCTGGGAACTGCGGCACTACGTCGGACGTCCGAGCCCGATCTACCACGCACGTCGCTGGTCGGAGCACTTCGGCGGCGCGCAGGTCTATCTCAAGCGCGAGGACCTGAACCACACCGGCGCGCACAAGATCAACAACACGATGGGCCAGGCGCTGCTCGCGCGCCGAGTGGGCAAGCCGCGGGTGATCGCCGAGACCGGCGCGGGCCAGCACGGCGTGGCCACGGCGACCGTGGCGGCGCGCTACGGACTCAAGTGCACGGTGTACATGGGTTCGGAGGACGTGAAGCGCCAGTCCCCGAACGTCTATCGGATGAAACTGCTCGGCGCCGAGGTGGTTCCGGTCGAGAGCGGTTCGAAGACGCTCAAGGACGCGCTCAACGAAGCGATGCGCGACTGGGTCACGAACGTCGCCGATACGTTCTACATCATCGGTTCGGTCGCCGGTCCGCACCCCTATCCGATGATGGTGCGCGACTTCAACGCAGTGGTCGGCCGCGAGTGCATCGAGCAGATGCAGGAACTCGCGGGCCGCCAGCCCGACGCGTGCATTGCCTGCGTCGGGGGAGGCTCCAACGCGATGGGCATGTTCCATCCGTACATCGACGTGCCGGGCGTACGCCTGGTCGGCGTCGAAGCCGGCGGCGACGGCGTGGCGACCGGACGGCATGCGGCTCCCCTGTCGGCTGGACGCCCGGGCGTGCTCCACGGCACCCGCACCTACCTGATGCAGGACGAGGATGGCCAGATCCTCGACACCCACTCGGTGTCGGCGGGACTCGACTATCCCGGCGTCGGCCCCGAGCACTCGTGGCTGAAGGACAGCGGTCGCGCGGAGTACGTGGCGATCGACGATGCGGATGCGCTGCGCGCATTCCACGACCTCTGCCATCTCGAGGGCATCATCCCGGCGCTGGAGTCCGCCCACGCGCTCGCCCAGGCCGCTCGCATGGCGCCCACCATGCGGCCCGACCAGATCCTGCTGGTCAACCTGTCCGGGCGGGGAGACAAGGACCTCAACACCGTGGCCCGGCTCGCCGGCATCACGATCTGATCGGCCCGCCCATGTCGCGCATCCAGGGCAGGTTCCAGCAACTGGCCGCCGAACGTCGGCGTGGCCTCATCCCGTACATCACCGCGGGCGATCCCTCGCTCGAGGTCACGCTCGCGCTCATGCACGAACTCGCCGCCGCAGGCGCCGACGTGATCGAACTCGGCGTGCCGTTCTCCGATCCGCAGGCCGACGGGCCCACGATCCAGCGCGCCTCCGAGCGCGCCTTGCGCGGAGGCACCCGACTCGCCGCCATCCTCGACACGGTCGGCCGATTCCGCACGACCGATCCGCGCACGCCGGTGGTGCTGATGGGCTATGCCAACCCGGTCGAGGCGATGGGCCATGAAGCCTTCGCGACGCGTGCTGCCGCCGCGGGCGTCGACGGCGTGCTGCTGGTCGACCTCCCCCCGGAGGAGTCACGCGGCTTCGTCGACCAGCTCGCCGCGCGCGGGCTCGATCCGATCTACCTGCTCTCCCCGACCACCACCGACGCGCGCATCGCCGAAATCGCCCGGCTCGCACGCGGCTACGTGTACTACGTGTCGCTGACCGGCGTGACCGGGGCGCGTCACCTCCAGACCGCGGACGTGGCCTCGCGCATGCAGGTGCTGCGTCGCCACCTCGACATCCCGATCGGCGTCGGATTCGGCATCCGGGATGCCGCCAGCGCGCAGGCGATCGCCGCGGTTGCCGACGCGGTGGTGATCGGCAGCCGTATCGTCGAGGAGATCGAAGGCTCGCCCCCGGGCGAGGAAGTGTCGCGGGTCGGCACTTTCGTGCGCGCGATCCGCCAGGCGATCGATGCCGTGCCGGCGAGCGCCTGAGGACGTGCCCTACCCGGACCGGACGCGGGGGATGCGATGAGCTGGCTCCAGAAACTGCTGCCGCCCAAGATCAAGCGCGAGGGCGGGGCCGCGCGAAAGTCGGTGCCCGAAGGGCTGTGGGTCAAGTGCACGGGGTGCGAGGCGACGCTGTATCGCAGCGACCTCGACGCGAACGCGCAGGTCTGTCCCCACTGCGGCCACCATGCCCGGATCGGTGCGCGCGAGCGCATCGACCTGCTGCTGGATCCGGAAGGTCGCTACGAGATCGGCGCTGAAGTGCGGCCGGTCGACAGCCTGCGCTTCCGTGATACGCGCAAGTACACCGATCGCCTCTCCGCGGCCGTCCGCGACACCGGCGAGGACGATGCGCTGGTGGTGATGCAGGGCACGCTCGCCGGGCTGCCCGTGGTCATCGCCGCCTTCGAGTTCCGGTTTCTCGGCGGCTCCATGGGGTCGGTCGTGGGGGAACGCTTCGCGCGCGGGGCGAGGGCGGCGGCCGAGCAGGGCTGCGCCTTCATCTGCGTGGCGGCCTCGGGTGGCGCACGCATGCAGGAGGGGGTGCTGTCGCTGCTGCAGATGGCCAAGTGCTGCGCCGCGCTCACGCTGCTCGCCGATCGTCGGCTCCCGTTCGTGTCGGTGGTGACCGACCCCACGATGGGCGGCGTGTCGGCCAGCTTCGCGATGATCGGCGACGTGGTGATCGCCGAGCCCGGTGCGCTGGTGGGCTTTGCGGGGCCGAGGGTGATCGAGCAGACCGTCCGGGAAAAACTGCCGGATGGCTTCCAGCGAGCCGAGTTCCTGCTCGAGCACGGCGCGGTCGACCAGGTGGTCGATCGGCGCGAACTGCGTGCGCGCCTCGCCTCGGTGCTGTCGATGCTCCTGCGGCTGCCGGCGCCCGTTGCGGCGTGAGGCAGCCGGGATCGGGTCGCACGTGGCGCAGGACGTCGGCGTGAGCGCGGCCTGCGTCCCGCCGGCGCGCGAACTCGAGGGCTGGTTGCGCTGGATCGCCGAACAGCACCCGGTGAGCATCGAGCTCACGCTCGACCGGGTTCGGCATGTCGCCGATCGGCTGCACATCGCCCCGAGCGTTCCGGTCATCACCGTGGGCGGCACCAACGGCAAGGGTTCGACCTGCGCGATGCTCGAGGCGATGCTCGATCGGGCCGGCTATCGCACTGGCCTCTATACCTCACCCCACCTGCTTCGCTACAACGAGCGGGTCCGCATCTCGCGCCGCGAGGCGGACGACGATGCCCTGTGCCGCGCCTTCGCGGCGGTCGAGGCCGCGCGAGGCGAGGTGAGCCTGACCTACTTCGAGTTCGGGACGCTCGCCGCGCTGTGGCTGATGCGGGAGGCCTCGGTCGACGTGATGATCCTCGAGGTCGGCATGGGCGGGCGGCTGGACGCGGTGAACATCGTCGACGCCGACTGCGCGGTCGTCGCCAGCGTCGACCTCGACCACATGGAGTTCCTGGGCGACACCCGCGACCGGATCGGTTTCGAGAAGGCGGGCATCTTCCGCGCGTCGCGTCCCGCGGTCTGCGGCGACCCGGATCCGCCCCCCTCGCTGGTCGAGCACGCGCGGGCGATCGGTGCGCGCCTGCTCGTGGCTGGCGTGGATTTTTCCGCCCTCGACGAGGGCGGCGGGCAGTGGCGTTATCGCGGACCCGGGCGATCCCGCTACGGACTGCCCTTCCCGGCGCTGCGCGGCGACTACCAGCTCGGCAACGCCGCAGTGGCGATCACCGCGCTCGACACCGTGTCCGATCGGCTGCCGGTGAGCGCGGAGGCGGTACGCACCGGCCTGCTGACCGCGGAGATCCCCGGGCGCTTCCAGGTGGTGCCGGGTCGACCGACGGTGATCCTGGACGTCGCGCACAACCCGCACGCCGCGCGGGTGCTTGCGCGCAGCCTGTCGCGCATGCCGCCCGATGGCGGGCGCACGATCGCGGTGTTCTCGATGCTGGGCGACAAGGATATCGAGGGAGTCGTTCGCGAGGTGAAGGCCTGCATCGACGCCTGGTACGTCGCACCGACCGATGGCGCGCGTTCGACGCCGGTCTCGCGCCTGCGCGAGGCGCTCACCCGCGCGTCGGCCCTGGATCCCACCCACGAGTTCGACACGCTGCCGGCCGCGTGGCGGGCGGCCAGGGAAGCCGCTCGCGACAATGATAGGATCGTGGTGTTCGGTTCGTTCCATACCGTCGCCGAGGTGCTGCCCGCGATCCGGTCGGCGCTGGCGCCCTGAGCGGCCCGCCCGACGATCCGCCCGCGCCGATCCGAATGCCCATGGCTCGCAGTCTTTCCGAAGAAGAACTCCAGCTCCGACGACGCGCGCGTCGGCGCCTGATCGGCGCGGTGGTGCTCACCACCGCCGTGGTGGTCGCGCTGCCCATGGTGCTCGACAGCGAGCCGCGCCCGATCGGCCAGGACATCGCGGTGCAGATTCCCTCCCCGGGCAGCGGACCGTACGCACCGCGTGCGGCCGGCGCGCCTGTGGGTGAAGCGTCCTCCGCGAAGGCCGCGGCCCGGCCGACGCCCCCGTCGGAGGCAACCCGCCCGGGTGCGTCCGCCGATGCCGGCGTGGCGCCCGGTCGCGACACGGCGCCTGCGCCGGCGCGCAAGCCCCAGCCCGACCCGGTCGAGGCGGGAGCGTCGGCGCCCGACAAGGCGCCCGCCCAGAAGGGTGGAGGTACTCCACCGGCGGTCAAGGGTGCGCCTGCGGCTGCGCCAGGCGATGCCGCGCTCCTCGCGGGTGCGAGTCGCCCACCGTCGGCTGCGACGGTTCCGCGAAGCGAAGAGGCCGCGGCCCGCGAACGCGGTGAACCCGCCCGCTCGCCGGCTGCCGCAGGCGAGTCGCCGGCCGTCCGACCTCCGCCCGACACGGGCCGGGGTGAGGCTCCGGCCAGCGCCGCCCCGGGCTCGCGCGCGACAGGCGCGGCCGATGCCGACAAGGCCGACAAGTCCAAGGGACGACCCGAGACCTTCGTGATCCAGCTCGGTGCATTCGCCGACGCCACCCGGGCCCGTGACCGGCACGCGCAGCTGCAGAAGGCGGGCATCCGCTCCTACACCGAGGTCATCAAGACGCCCACCGGGGACAAGACCCGCGTGCGGGCCGGACCCTTTCCCACCCGTGAGGCGGCCGACCAGGTCAACGAGAAGCTCAAGGCGCTGGGCATCGCCGACGGCGTCGTCGTGACTCGCCGCTACTGACCGGCATGCGGCCGCAGGCAGCCGCGGCATGACCGCGTTCGACTACATCGTGCTCGGGGTGGTTGGCGTCTCCGCGCTCGTGGCGGTCATCCGGGGCTTCGTGCGCGAGGTGCTGTCCCTGTGCTCGTGGGCGGCGGCGATCGCCGCGGGCTGGTGGCTGTCGGGCAAGGTTGCGCCGATGCTGCCGCTGGCGATCCCCGGCGAGAGCCTGAGGCTGCTCGCCGCCTTCCTGCTGGTGGCGGGCGTGACCCTGCTGGGCATGGTGCTGCTGTCGCTCGCGCTGGTCGAACTGGTCCGCGCGGCCGGTCTGGGATTCGCGGACCGTGTCCTCGGCCTCGCTTTCGGGCTGGCTCGCGGCGCGCTGGTCGTCCTCACGCTGGTGCTGCTGGCCGGCCTCACGCGCCTGCCGGAACACCCGGCGTGGCGCGACGCGATGCTGTCGCCGCCACTCGAGGTGCTGGCCATCGCGGTCAAGCCCTGGCTGCCGGGCGAGGTCTCCCGGCGCATCCGCTACGATGGGTCGCGGCAGGTGGTCTATACTCCGCCGGCGCGTCCGTAGGCAGGGGACGCGCGGGGCAGGGGACGCGCCGAGCCGCGTCCGCCTCGTCGGCGCGGCCGGGTGAGGGTCGGCACGGCGAGCATCGCCAGGGGGAGACGCAGCGTGTGTGGCATCGTGGGAATGGTGGCCCGCAGCCCGGTCAACCAGGAGCTGTACGACGGCATGCTCCTGTTGCAGCACCGGGGCCAGGATGCCGCCGGGCTGGTGACGGCCGAGGGCAGCACCTTCCACATGCACAAGGGGCCCGGGCTGGTGCGCGATGTCTTCCGCACCCGCAACATGCGCGCCCTCCTGGGCAACCTCGGCATCGCGCACGTTCGCTACCCGACCGCCGGCTCGGCCTGGTCCTCGGCCGAGGCTCAGCCCTTCTACGTGAATTCGCCGTTCGGCATCGTGCTCGGGCACAACGGCAATCTCACCAACTCCGAGCAGCTCAAGCGCGAGCTGTTCCGCGACGACCTGCGGCACGTCAACACCGATTCGGACTCGGAGGTGCTGCTCAACGTGCTCGCGCACGAACTCGCGCGCAACAGCACCGGCTTCCACCTCGATCCCGACACGGTGTTCAAGGCCGTGGCGGCCGTGCACCGGCGCGTGCGCGGTGCCTACGCGGTAGTGGCCCTGGTTGCCGGCGCGGGGCTGCTGGCCTTCCGCGACCCGTACGGCATACGCCCGCTGGTCATCGGCACGCGCGAGACGGATGCGGGCACCGACTACATGATCGCCTCGGAGACGGTGGCGCTCGATGCCCTGGGATTCTCCGCGCTGCGCGACGTCGCACCCGGCGAGGCGGTGTTCATCGACGAGGACGGCACCTTCCGCAGCCAGCAGTGCGCGGACTCGCCGGTGCTCGCACCCTGCATCTTCGAGTTCGTGTATCTCGCGCGGCCCGATTCGGTGATCGACGGCATCTCGGTCTACGACACCCGGCTGCGCATGGGCGAGAGCCTCGCGCGCCGGATCGAGCGCGACTACCCGGGGCTCGAGGTCGACGTGGTGATGCCCATTCCCGATTCGGCGCGCCCGGCCGCGATGCAGCTCGCCAAGCACCTGAACCTCTCCTACCGCGAGGGCTTCATCAAGAACCGCTACATCGGGCGTACCTTCATCATGCCGGGCCAGGCCGTGCGCCGGAAGTCGGTGCGCCAGAAGCTCAACGCGCTCGCCGCCGAGTTCAAGGGCAAGAGCGTGCTGATCGTCGACGATTCCATCGTGCGCGGCACCACCAGCCAGGAGATCGTCCAGATGGCGCGCGATGCCGGTGCACGGCAGGTGCACTTCGCCTCCGCGGCGCCGCCGGTGCGGTATCCGAACGTCTATGGCATCGACATGCCGACCCGGGCGGAGCTGATCGCCACCAGCCGCTCGGTCGAGGAGATCGCGCGCGAGATCGGCTGCGATCGCCTGATCTACCAGGACCTCGCCGACCTGATCGAGGATGTCCGCGTGGCGAACCCCGCCATCACCCGGTTCGAGACCTCGTGTTTCGACGGTCGCTACATCACCGGCGACGTGACCCCCGAGTACCTCGACGGGCTGGAGGCGGGGCGCAACGACTCCGCCGCGCGGGAGCGGCGCGAGTCGAGCACCCAGCTCGATCTCAGCCTCGAATCGGCCGAGTAGTCCCGTGACGCAGCCCGGGCCCCTAGCCTCAGGCAGCCCGCACGCCTGCCGGATCCTGCGCGAGTGCGTGGTGGTCGAAGGCCACCGCGACGTGTACGAGCAGGTGCATCGCACCTCGCTCGGCGAGCCCGACCCGATCAACGCGGCGATCGTCCCGCGCCTGCTGCGCGACGGCATCGATCTGTCCGTCTACGCGATCGGGGGCGACTCCTACGCGCACACCCAGAACACCGGGCGCTATCTCGAGACGACGCTGGAGAACATCGACCAGCTGCTGCAGGCCTCGGTGGCCCCCGGGTGCCGCTTCTCGCTGGTGCGCTGTCGCGAGGACCTGCCGGGCGCGGTCGAACCCGGGCACCTGCGCATCCTGCTGCACCTGGAGGGCGGACGACCGCTGCAGGGTGGCATCGCGCAGCTGCGCAACCTGCACCGGCTGGGCGTGCGTTCGATGCAGCCGACCTGGAACCTGCGCAACGAGCTGGGCGACGGGGTGTGGGAGAACCGCACGAAGGGCGGTCTCACCCGGTTCGGGGTCGAGGTCATCGCCGAGATGAATCGTCTCGGCATGGTGGTCGATCTCTCGCACATGAACCGCGAGGGCTTCTACCAGGTGCTGGAGGTGGCGCGTGCCCCGGTCATCGTCAGCCACGCGAATGCCTGCGGCGTCTACGACCACGTTCGCAACCTCGACGACGCGCAGATGAAGGCGATCGCCGGGCAAGGCGGGCTGGTGGGCATCCTCGCGCTGCCGTTCACCGTCGCCGGGCGCGACTCGTCCATCGAGCACATGCTGAGCCACATCGACTACATGGCCGACCGGATCGGCGTGCAGCACATCGCGCTGGGCATGGACTTCGTCAAGTACGACGGGCCGCGCAGCCTGCGCGACGGCCACGATCCACGAGCCGAACCGCCGGTGGTGCGCGGTTTCGAGGAGATCGAGGATCTGCCCAACCTCATCGACGGACTGCTCGCGCACGGCTGGTCCGATGCGGACGTGGCCGCCATCCTCGGTGGCAACTACCTGCGGGTGCTGTCGACGATCCTGCCCGGTCGCGACGGCTGAGGCGGCTGCGCGCGGTCGGGGCCGACGGTGGCCCGGCGCCCGCGCGGCAGGCCTGCAGTCCGGGCCGAGCGCCTCCGGCATGCCGCCATGCCATGGCCTGAGCGTCCGTTCGTGGTGCGTACCCCGTGCCGCGTCGGGGATCGAACCGGCGCGGGGTGCACGCTACTGCAGCGCGCTGATGCCCGCGGCGCGGATGATCCTTGCGGCCTTCTCGGTCTCGCGGGCGAGGAACGGCGCGAAGACCTCGGGCGGATCGGCCACCACGGTGAGTCCCTCGGACGAGAGTCGCTCGCGCAGTGCCGGTTCGGCGAGCACCTGGGCGACCTCCTGGTGCAGCCGTGCGATCGTCTCGCGCGGCGTGGTGCCGGGGGCCAGCAGTCCGAACCACGTCGTGATGTCCACGTCGCGCGCCCCGCCCTCGATCAGGGTAGGGATGTCCGGGGCGATGGTCGAGCGCCTCGCGCTGCTCACCCCGATCGCGCGCAGCCTGCCCGAGCGCGCGTAGGGCAGGCCGAGCGAGAGGTTCATGAAGTAGAGCTCGATGTTGCCGGCGAGCACGTCGGCGAGCGCCCCGCCGGTGCCCTTGTAGGGCACGCTGGTCAACCGTATCGCCGAGTTGAGCGCGAGCAGTTCGGCGGCCAGGTGGTTGAGCGAGCCGGTGCCCGGGTTGCCGATGTTGATTTCCCCGGGTCGGGCGCGCGCGAGCGCGACCAGGTCCCGCACGTTGCGCGCCGGCAGCGACGGATGCGCCATCAGCACCAGCGGGCCGGAGGCGAGCAGGGTGACGGGCGCGAGGTCGCGGGCCTGGTCGTAGGGCAGGTTGCGGAACAGCGCGGGATTCGATGCGTAGCCCGCCTGAACCAGCAGCAGGGTGCGGCCATCCCCGGCTGATTTCGCCACGTAGGCCGCGCCGATGGTGCCGTTGGCACCCGCGCGGTTCTCCACGAGGGCAGTCTGCCGAAGACGCTCGCCCAGCCGTTGCGCGAGCAGGCGACCGAAGGAATCGGTCGAGCCTCCCGCCGCGAAGGGCACGACGATCCTCAGGGGGCCCGAGGGCGGGGCCTGGGAAAAGCCGGGCGCGGGCGTGAGCAGCGCGCCGCCGAGCAGCGCGGCGGCGACCGCCCCCGGCATGTTCAGGGCGGGCTGCCGTCGGGCGAGCCGCGGCGGGGCGATCGCGCGATCGGGCCGAGGGGACTGCAGATGCGGGCGACGAGCGATCCCGGGGAAGGTCGAGGGCGTCATGGGGCGGGGACGGGGAGGGAGGACGGGGAGGGGGGCGGCAGGCGCGCGGGGACGGACGCGCGCAGGTGGGGCCGCGCGAGCGCCGTGGGCGCGACTGCGGTAGGCTGAAGCATCGATTGTCCCGCATTCCCGGAGCCGCCACATGCCGCCTGCAGACGATTACAGCCTCGACACGCTCGCCATCCGGACCGGTATCCACCGCAGCCAGTTCGGCGAGCACTCCGAGGCGATGTACCTGACCTCCAGCTTCGTGTTCGACAGCGCGGCGCGCGCGGCCGAGGCGTTCCAGAAGGGCATCGACGGGCAGAACGTCTACTCCCGGTTCACCAACCCGACCGTCACCGCCTTCGAGGAGCGTCTTGCCGCGCTCGAGGGGGCGGACTGCTGCGTGGCGACCGCCTCGGGCATGTCGGCCATTCTGGCGATCACGATGGCCCTGTTCCGCGCCGGGGACCACGTGGTGATCTCGCAGGGCGTGTTCGGCTCCACCGTGCAGCTGTTCCAGAATTTCTTCGAGAAGTTCGGCGTGCAGGTCGACTTCGCACCCCCGACCGAGCCGCAGGCCTGGCAGCAGAAGGTGCGCCCGAACACGCGCATGTTCTTCGTCGAGACCCCGTCCAATCCGCTCACCGAGGTCTCTGACGTCGGTGCGCTCGCGGAGATCGCGCACCGTGCCGGCGCCGTGCTCATCGTCGACAACTGCTTCTGCTCGCCCGCGTTGCAGCGCCCCCTCGAACTGGGGGCGGATATCGTGATCCACTCGGCGACGAAGTACCTCGACGGGCAGGGCCGTGTGCTCGGCGGCGCGGTCGTCGGACGCCGCGAACTGATCCAGGGGCCGATGCTGCAGTTCATGCGCAACGCCGGTCCGTCGATGAGTCCGTTCAACGCGTGGGTATGCCTGAAGGGCATGGAGACGCTGGGCATTCGCATGGAGGCGCACAGCGCCCGCGCGCTTGCGCTGGCGCAGTGGCTCGAGCGCCATCCCCGCATCGAGCGGGTGTACTACCCGGGCCTGCCCTCGCATCCGCAGCACGCGCTCGCGATGCGCCAGCAGAAGACCGGCGGCGGCGTGGTGTCCTTCGACGTGAAGGGCGGACGCGAGGCCGCGTGGAAGGTGATCGACTCCACCCGGTTGCTGTCGATCACCGGCAACCTCGGGGACGTGAAGACCACGATCACCCACCCGGCCACCACCACCCATGGGCGGATTTCCCAGGCTGCGCGCGATGCGGCCGGCGTGGGCGAGGGTCTGATCCGCGTCGCCGTGGGGCTGGAGGCCCTGGAGGACATCCAGCGCGATCTTGCCCGCGGGCTGGACGGCTGAGCGCGGGAGCGCTCCGCGCGGGCCCGGGATTGCCGGGTGTCATGCATCCTTAACGCGAAGGACCCATTCTCGTGCGCTTGTCGTTCACGAGGAATGAGCCATGGTCACGTGTTTGGCGCGGATGCGCAGCCTGCGGGTCACTGTCTGCACGACAGCGATCGTTGCCCTGAACGCGGTCTGGATGACGGCGTTGCCAGCCGCAGCCCAGAGCACGCCCGATCGACCGGTGCGGCTGGTCATTCCATACCCGCCGGGAGGTGGAACCGACATCACCGCTCGCGCGATCGCAGCGCGTCTGGGCGAAGCGCTGCAGCAGCCGGTCGTGCTCGAGAACCGACCGGGTGCGACCGGCATGATCGGGGCCGCGCACGTCGCGCGCAGCGCGCCTGACGGGCAGACCGTGCTGTTCGGAGCGGCCAGCGAGATGGCCATCAACGCGAGCCTGTACCGCAAGATGCCCTACGATCCGCGCACCGATCTCGAACCGGTGAGCCTGATCGCGGTCTTTCCACTGGTGCTGGTGTCCGCTGCGGGGCCTCGTCTTTCGCTGCGTGTCGTAGTCGACCGCGCCAGAAGTCATCCGGGCACGGTGACCTACGGATCGATCGGAGCAGGCAGTCCGCAACACCTGGCCGGCGAGCTGCTGGCTGCCATGGCCAAGGTCTCGCTCGTTCACGTGCCCTACAAGGGGTCCGGTCCGCTGGTCCAGGATGCACTGGGCGGGCATGTCGACATCGCCATCAGTAGCGTACCGCCCGCCGTCCCTCTGGTGTCAGCCGGGCGGCTTCAGGCGCTGGCAGTGACCTCCAGCCGCCGTGCTTCGGCGCTGCCCGAGGTGCCCACCGTCGCGGAGCTCGGCTATCCCGGGTTCGATTTCAGCACCTGGGTTGCGGCGGCGCTGCCGAAGGGCGCTCCC
>Ga0315900_10009274_pt1 | contig 12500 bp, 10 predicted proteins | sample LakEriMetagenome_FD_203521 | JGI IMG/M metagenome (GOLD analysis project Ga0315900, IMG submission 203521) | Freshwater fungal communities from buoy surface, Lake Erie, Ohio, United States - Buoy 12 MA114 | ecosystem: Environmental > Aquatic > Freshwater > Lake > Lake biofilm | place: USA: Lake...
AAGATAGAAGTATCAATTTAATTTTGTGATATTAATTTTGAACAGCTCAAAAGACCAAATTTTGTTCGTTACTTTGTGATCGAAATTTTTATGAGGAACGTTATCATATCTCTGATCAGTAATGCTATTCTGCTAGTAATGGTAGTTATCTCTATCATCAGTTTTTGGAACGGTTATTTGAGTTGGAAGGATCTGTTGGCGCTGCAAGCTATCATGGGCGCGGCCTATGTGTTTTTGAGTTGCTATGAGTTCACCAACATAAGTTACAGAGCCGATGTTCCAAAAGAGCGTTATGCTTATTTTCCGTATAGTTTTTATATGTTCAGAGTGCTAAAGGTTTTATTGTTTGTTTCCTTTGCCGTGATGCTTATTTCTTCGGGCACTCGGGTGAAGTATTTTTATCCTATTTGTTTGATCATCGCGTTTACGGAAGTATGTGTGGCGGTGGTGAAGGTATATCGCAAGCTTTGTTTTGTGAGTTTATATGCCAATTACATTTTATTTTCAAAAAACATCATGTATCAGGTATTTGCAAGTGATCTTGAAAGTGTACAATTCAGACATGGAATTTTTTACTTCATTCAAAAGAATGGTAAAGCAGATGATATTCGTTTAATTCATATAGAAAACAAGAAGGAATTTCTAAAAGACATGAAAGATTGGCTCGAAAGGAACAATATTTCGTTAAATCCTGAATCTAAACAGTTCTTTGATCAAATTTCTCAGCAATTTTAACGGCTTTTGGTCGTTTTTTTTATTATTTTCGTCACGCAATTATGCAATTTGAGGCTCTTTTAAACAATTATTGGCCATTGCGTGTTAATACATTGTTTTACAAGGGCTTATTATTAAAGTTTAAGTCGTATTTTTGTAAAAATTTTGTATGGAACAGATAATTCGTTTTGATCAATCTAATCGCCAGTTCTTCAACACACTTCGTGGGCGAGTAGAGGAATATTTTAAGAGTAATAATTTATCAAAGAACGCTAATGCAAAAATGGTTATTAAAACCATTTCCATGCTTTCAATTTATCTTATTCCTTATGCTTTAATGGTTTCGGGTTTGGTTACGCTGAATGCCTGGATGATCATTGGACTTTATGTTGTTATGGGTATTGGAATGGCCGGTGTTGGTTTTTCAATTATGCACGATGCTAATCATGGCAGTTATTCAAAAAACCCTAGAGTTAACAAAATACTTTCTTTCACCATGTATATGTTGGGTGGAAGTCCTTTGAACTGGCAAATTCAACACAATGTATTACATCACACGTTCACAAATATTTCGGGTAAGGATGAAGATATTGACGCGCCAATTTGGTTGTTACGTTTTTCGCCGCACTCTCCACATTATAAAATTCAAAAGTATCAATACTTGTATGCTTGGTTGTTTTATAGTTTAATTACTATCATGTGGAGTATCACCAAGGATTTTAAACAACTTAAGCGTTACGAAGAGATGGGCTTGCTAAAAACAAAGAATACTTCTTACAAGCAAGAAATTGGAAAGTTGGTATTAGCAAAGATCGGTTATTACCTATTTATCATGGTGGCTCCATTAGTGTTTATTGATGCAGCTTGGTGGGTAATTGCCATTGGCTATGTTACCATGCATTTAGTGTGCGGTGTTATTATTTCGGTTGTTTTTCAATTGGCACATGTTGTTCCGGAGATGAGTTTTCCAATGCCCGATAAAGAAGGTAAAATGGAAGATGATTGGGCTATTCACCAATTAAAGACCACTGCAAATTTTGCGCGTAATAATCGTATTTTAAGTTGGTTCGTTGGTGGTTTGAATTATCAGATCGAACATCATTTATTCCCTATGATCTGTCATGTGCACTATAGAGAAGTTTCTAAGATAGTAAAGGCAACGGCTAAGGAATTTAACGTGATGTATATGGAGATCCCAACTTTTAGAAAAGCTATAATGCTTCACGCTAAAGAACTTAAGATGCTTGGGCAGCCTAATCCAATAGCCGCGTAATTAAGTTTTAAAGCAGTTCTCGATACATCGCTGCAAGAGACAGGCAGCGACACTCGAACTGACAGGATTCGTGTAAATAAGACTAATTCACTTCTCGATACATCGCTGCAAGAGACAGGCAGCGACACTCGAACTGACAGGATTCGGGTAAATAAGACTAATTCACTTCTCGATACAATTCTTTCACGGAACAGGCGCGACTCACTCTAAGTAACAAAGAGTACTACTTCTTCTGAGACAACTTGAATAAAAGATCTTTCTCGGCCTTGTAGCTTTCCTGAACCAACATGTCGCCCCTACGGGGCTTTTTAAAATTGTATTAATAACGTTTCTATCAACATGCCGTCCCTACGGGACTATTTGTTTGGTTAATTCAAGATGAAAAAATGTGATGTAGAAATTTCTAGCTCCGTAGGAGCGACATATTGGTGATCCCGAAAGGGTGAAATGCGCAAAGGTGAACAGAACTCCGTTGCGTCATCGCTGAAGCTTTAGCGCAAGCGTTAGGGGTGACATATCGGTTCTTACTACTTCTTCTGCGACAACTTGAATAAAAGATCCTTCTCTGTCTTGGTTAAACTATCGTAACCGCTTTTACTGATCTTATCCAACAAGGCATTCATGGTGGCTTCCTCGTCGCTAATTTTGGCTTGTTTAGTTTTTGGAGGATTATGACTCACTATTTTTAATTTGTTCTTTTTACGTTTTAAAAACGCAAGATCAAACAGATCAACGCCGCGTTTTAATTGATAGCCATACAGTATGCCAAATAATGCGCCGCCGATATGCGAGATCTTTCCGCCAGTGTTCACCGAAAGATCGATGATGGTGCTTAGTGAAAAAAATATAAGGTAAATGTATTTATAAGGGAGTTCTATCAATCCAAATAAGAACACGCGGTAGTTTGGCGCGTAAATAAGCATAACACCTCCAACGCCCAATACAGCGGCCGAGGCACCTAACAAAATACTATTGGAAAACGAAGCCGGAAACAAAATACCCAGAAGCAACACCAAAGCGCCTCCGCAAATTCCACTCATCACGTAAACATAGAGTAGTTTTTTTTCGCCCAGTAAAAGATAAAATATCTGGGTATAAAAGTAAAACGATACTAAATTCCAAAAGATGTGAGCCAATCCTTCGTGCGTGAACATGTAGGTAAAGAGTGTCCAGAATTTGTAAATGAATTCTTCGCCATTAAGTGGAATGGCTAAATACGGCGCCAGATCCAAGTGGGAAAGATTTCCCACCACGTTCACGGTTAAAAACACAGCAATGTTCACAATGATGATCTGCACCATGGTGCCCTGTTGCTGAAAGCTATTTTTTAAGCGTGAAAGAACTGTGCTCATGATCAATAAAAGTGTGTGCGATCGCGTCGCCAAATAAGTATTAAGATGATCCCTACAAATAAACCACCTAAATGTGCAAAATGCGCTACATTATCACCGGCTCTGTTGGTTAGTCCCGAGAATAATTCTAAAGCACCATAACCAATTACAAGCCACTTAGCCTTAACGGGAATAAAAAAGTATAGGTAGAGTAAACGGTTGGGGAAAAGCATTCCAAAAGCGCCTAGTAATCCAAACAAAGAACCCGATGCGCCAATGATCACATTTGAATTTAGAAATGAATTTTTAAAATCAATTAAGTATTGCGAGGCTAAACTTAATGCTCTTGCCGGGCTGTCTCTTACAACTTGATTAAAATTATTCATGTAGCTAAAATCCCCATCTGTTTGATACAATTTATGCTGAAACTCATCGGAGTTCACAAAGCTGGTGAAGGTGTCAAGGGTTAGGTTGCTTTGCACTGCTTCTAATTGACCAACAAAATCGCCAATGGATAAATGTATGATCACATATTGCGCCAGTGCCGCGCCAAGGCCTGTAAGGATATAAAAGATCAAAAAACGTTTTGGTCCCCACACTTGTTCTAAAACCTGACCAAAAATATAAACCCCCAACATATTGAATAAAATGTGCGAGAGGCCACCATGCATAAATAAGTAAGTAATGAATTGATGTGGACGAAAATCGGGCGCTAAAAAATAATGTAGGCCAAGGTATTTTGTTAGATCAAGGTGTTGTGTTTGCTGCAAGAGCATGGTGAGCACAAAGAACAGTATATTAATGATCAATATATTCTTTGTAACTACCGGCAAGTAACCAAAGCCGCTTGGTCTGTATGGATCGTTATAACTCATTTATTTCTAAAGTGCTTATCAATACTGTCTTTTTCAACATTCATGAATATTGTTTTGCCATCGGCTGTGTAGTTTGGTCCTTCGCAATGCATCAAATGATGAATGATCAATTGCATTTCATTCTCATCCAAAACTTTTCCTTGCTTGATGGAGGTATTCTTCGCCATGGCTCTGCAGATGTTATCATGCATATCTATTTTCGAATCGATGGTGTTTAGTTTGTACGATTCAATAATGTTCTCAATGGTATGAGCCACATTGGCGTTCTCCAGATCGCTGGGCGCGCCGTTCACTACAATGCTGTTTTTACCAAAGATCTCTATGTCGAATCCTAATATTTTAAACTCCGGTAAAAGTGAGTTTATCAATTCAAAATCCTTAGCGCTTAATTCAATTTGCTCAGGAAATAATATTTGCTGGCTTGGTAGGGGCGATTGCTCTTTGGTTTTAAAATAATGTTCGTACAAAATACGTTCGTGCGCTCGTTGTTGGTCAATTATCAAAACACCATCCGACATATTACAAACTATATATTTGTTGAACAATTGAAACGCTTTGTAAGCAATGGCTTCGCGTTGAATATTTTCTAATACCTCCTGATTCTTCTGTTCATCAGGCTCAACCGTTATAGTGTTTGTTTTAAAGCCTTCAAATAAACTTTCCCAATGCTTTACGTTATTTTCTTCTTTGTAAGATGAACCGCTGCCTGCCGAACTCTTAAAAGGATTGTAATCCTGATTGTAACTTATTTGCGGCTGAACAGGAACGCGTTCTTTTGAATAATGATCTTGTGTGATGGATTCTGTATCAAAATCAATAGAAGGACCTAAATTCGCTTTACCTAAAGCGCGCTTGATCACACTTAACAAGGTAACAAACACCGTGCGCTCATCAATGAATTTTATTTCCGTTTTGGTGGGATGTATATTCACATCAATTTGTTTTGGATCTATATCCAAGAACAAGAACCACACCGGATGCGAATCCATCGAGATCAGATCCTTATACGCTTGGTAAACCGCAGTGCTTAAATACGGACTGCGCACAAAACGGTTATTGATAAAAAAGTATTGATCCTTTTTTGATTTACGCGCAATATCAGGTTTACCGCAATAGCCGCTAATTTTTACATAGGCCGTTTCTTCATCCACCGCCACTAAGCGTTGATTGAAATAATTTCCAAACAATCCCATAATGCGCTGCATCAATGGAGCAGGAGGGAGGTTGTAAATTTCGTTGTTGTTGCTGTGTAAAGTAAAATGTATGTTGTGATGCGGCAATGCCACACGTTCAAATTCGGTGATGATGTGTTTTAATTCAGTGCTGTCATCCTTTAAAAAATTACGACGCGCCGGAATATTGTAAAATAAATTCTTAATGGTAAACGTAGCGCCTGTGGCACATTGACAATTGGTTTGCTCTATAAAATTTCCGCCTTCAATGATGATGTGCTGCCCAACTTCATCATCAGCTTGTTTTGTTTTTAATTCTACTTGCGCAACGGCGGCAATACTCGCTAAGGCTTCTCCTCTAAAACCTTTGGTATGCAAATTAAAAAGATCATCAGCACTTTTTATTTTGGATGTGGCGTGACGTTCAAAAGCAAGGCGCGCATCAAACGGACTCATGCCATTGCCATTATCAATGACTTGAATAAGTGATTTACCTGCGTCTTTAATGATGAGTTTGATGTGCGATGCTCCCGCATCAATAGCATTTTCGAGTAATTCTTTTACCACACTGGCGGGCCTTTGTACAACTTCGCCTGCAGCAATTTGATTTGCTACATTTTCAGGTAAAAGTGAAATAACGTTACTCATAGGTCGTGTAAATTTAACTAATTAATGGGTGTCTCTCAAATAGTTTTTTGAATCATTTTTATTATTTGGGCGCCTTATCGGGCCTTCGGTTTTAGCCAACTCGTAAAGCATAAATGCCGCGCCACCGCACAATTCCTCGCTAACGTGTGCGGGGTCTTTTGCCCTGCGGGACAAAAGCCTCCGCCACGTTGCGGCATTAATGCTTTACTTCGTTGGGCTATCACCTCAGTCCCGGGCGCAGCAGTACATTTGAGTTTACGGTAAAGATTTTGCAGGTCATGATAGTGTACAGCTTTAAGCTATTCAAAAAAACCGTGTCTTGGTGTCTTGGTGGTAAAAAAAAGTGAGTCGTTGATTATCCTCCCCCGCCGCTGAAGCGGCACCCTACTTCGACAAGCTCAGTACAGGCTCTCAAAGAGGGGGATTGCTACCCATTGCTGCGCGAACATAACGATTATGTATTAGTTACAACAGGAAACTAAACCAATTGATTTTTTAAAACCGTGTCTTGGTGCCTTGGTGGTTAAAAAAAGCGAGTCGTTGATTATCCTCCCCCGCCACTGAAGCGGCACCCTACTTCGACAAGCTCAGTACAGGCTCTCCAGAGGGGGATGGGAACAAAAAAAACCGTGTCTTGGTGTCTTGGTGGTAAAAATATTATGCGGTTAGTTTTAAAAAACTCCGCGTCTCCGTGCCTCCGTGGCAAAAAAATATTGGAATTACTGAGCCTTATAATTCACCGTGTAAGTAGAATACACCGAGAACTCATGGTTCTTGAAACACTTTTGTTTCTTAAAGAATTCTGTGATCTCTTTTTGTTCGGATTTATGGAATAGACTTGGATCTTTAAATACAATACTTTCCACTTTATCATCGCTGTTAATAGTTAAGGTACATACAAACGATTTCTTATAATCCTTATCACTCATGAACTTATTTATTTTATCGTTAAGCTCACTTTCTTTAATACTTAAGCTTGCGCCTTGAATGGTGCTCTTTTCGTAGGTGCCTTCAATTTCACTTCCAACTTTTTTAGGTATAGCAACAGGCTGCTCCGCACTTTTTTCTTTTTTTATTTTGCGCGAAAAATAATTTGTGGCCTTATCTTCATCCTTAGCGGCATCTTCTTTGGCTTTGTTTTTATTAGCGTCGCCAAAACCTGCACCTGAGGCGCTTGCCGGCACTTGTGCATCACTATTTCCTTTATTGGCAGCCATATCATCCGCAGGTTTTTCGTCGCGTCTGTCTTTTTCGCTTTCGTTACCCGGCACAGTTTTAATATCATCTAAGGCAACTTCTCCTGCGGCTGTGCTACTTGCTACTTCTTCGTTCACACTGCTTCGTTGTGCAGGACCATTTTTATAATTCATGGACTCACTCTTAGAACCTTGTGCATTTTCGGCATCTGTTGTTTTTGTAACAACCTGTTTTAATTCAGCAGGTGGAGGAGGCGGGTTGCTTTCCGAACTTTCTAATTTATTTTCCTTGAGTACTGAATTATCAGCTAAACCTTCTTGCTTCAGATCATTATTGGTTTGCAATAAGAAGATGAGTCCAATGATCAAAGCTACACCGGCGGCGGCCGACCAATAAATAAATAATGGCCTTCTCTTTTCCGAAAGCTTTTCTTCCATACGTTCATCCAAACGCTGTTTCATCTCCATCGCCTCTTGCGGTGTTTCAAGTGTGGCAAATCCTTCCAGGGCCTCTTGTTCAAAGGCATCCAGCTCGTTTGAAGGATCATTAAGATGCTTCAGGAGCTCGTCCAGGTTCTTAGTATGTTTATTATCTACTGGCTTGCCCATTTTGTAGTGCTTCCATTTTAATTTTTAAATTCCGTTTGCCATTTTGTATATGGCTTTTTACTTCGTTATTGTTATACCCGGTTATCGTTACAATTTCGGTGTACGATTTATTATTGAGGTAAAACAATTCCAAACACTCTTTTTGTTCTTTATTTAGTTCGTTCAAGGCACTTTGCATCAAGCTAATTTGCTGTTCCTTTTTATTGAGATGCTCAATGTTGTTATAATCCATAAGAAAAATCTCATTTTCTTTTACATCGAGCTCTTTCTTAAGCTGGTTCTGCTTTTTACGGAGTTGCATGAGGCAATAATTCTTGCTATACGTATATAACCAGCTCTTAAAATATTCTACTTTATGCTTTTTTAGATCATTTAGTAATTGACCGAAAATGGTCATTACCGCATCTTCCGCTTCGTCTTTGTCTTTTTGATACTTAATGCACAAACCCAGCACTAAATGACCATACCTTTTATAGAGTTCACCTACATAAACATTATCACCTGTTTCCAAAAAATTGTTAATCAGATGGGAATCGGAATGATCTTTGTATTTACTTAATTGTGCCAAAAATGCGAATTGTTACTCATGTAAAAGTATAAAATTTATTCCTTGTATTTTAGGCTCAATAGTGTATATTTGTATGTTAATAACATTTTTTAGTACTGCTGTTTAGGGTCAAATATTTACTCGTTCTGGCTATAGCCTTAACCTTTGGTTTTCAGCAACCCAATCCGTCTAGCTACGATACTAACGCAAAGATCAAGGCTGTTTTCATTTATAACTTCACCAAATACTTTGAGTGGCCTAATAATAAAAAAACAGGCAACTTCATTATTTATATTGTAGGTAAGAACGACAACCTTATCAATGAGCTTAACCTTTTGGCAAAGCGTAAAAAAGTAGGAAGTCAGGATATTGAAGTAAAGAATACGCCTGCATTCGACAAAAACGTGAACGCCAACATGGTGTTCTTATTACCCGAAGCAAGCAAAGTGATCAATGATGTGAGCGGAAAATCTAAGAACAAAGGAATTTTATTGATCACCGAAAATTCCGGCGGTGCCAAGAGTGGATCGAGTATCAATTTCATTATTGTAGATAGTAAACAAAAATTTGAGTATAGTAAGAACAATGCCATAAAGGCCGGGTTAAAGACCAATGATGATTTTAAGTCCTTAGCTATAAATGTTGATTAAATAAACGATGAAGCAGAACAAGTTCGCTTCATCATAAAAAAATAGAAATGAAAGTGATGTGTAAATATTTAAAACTAATGCTACTTGTAGGCTTTATGCTGTGTGGTGTGGTTTTAAATGCACAGGAAGCTAAACTGGTTAGAGCTCAATCGCTATACTTTGCGAAAAATCCGGAGCTGGCCAAGCTGTGCATCGATAGCGTTGTTACGCATCCTGAAACGATGAGACGTTTTGAGGCATGGACCATTCGTGGATATGTGTATTATGAGATCTACAAACTCACCGAAAAAAATCTACTCGAATCGAGTTTAAGAGATACCATCGTGAAGTCTATTGTACGTTCATCTCAACTGAATCCCGATGCTGATTATAAATCGCAAAACGAAAAGATGCTTACATCGATGTGGAAGACCTATCACATGATGGCTAAGACCTACTTATTTGAACAATACAATTATGAATTAAGTTCTAAGGCCTATAATAAATTCAGAGAAACGTTTAAATTGATGGATAGCACGGCCAGCTTGAAAGATAGAGACATTGAATATTATTTAGCGGCGGGTAGTCTCTTCTCGGATAAGTTCAACATGGACAAGAGCAATGTAAAAGCATTTGAAATTGCCAAGGTAACTTTAATGCGCGTATTGGAATTGAATCCTCTTGATACCTCTGCTAACATGAACATGGGCGTGATGTATTTGAATCAGGCCACCAGCTTGATCGAAAAGATAGATGCCGGCGAAGCTTCCATTCAAGATGTGGATATCATTCAAGATGATGCCGCGAAGTTAGCCAAGCAGGCCGAGCAATTCTTCTTAAAGGTTTACAATCAAAACAACAAGCACAGGAAAGCTGTATTGGCGCTGTATTACGTTTACCGTGTGTTATTGGATGAAGCTAAGATATTAGCCTTTGAGCAAAAATGTAAAGAGCTCAACATTCAGGTAATGGACGATTCGAATAATCAGCAAAAATAATTAACATGGCATTTAAATTCACCATTGGAAAAAAGATAGGTGCGGGATTTGCGGTGTTAATTATACTCACAACCTTAGCCTTTATATTAACCGTAGTTACTTTGAAGGATAGTAAAAGTAAAACAGATACGGTGGTTGGTCAGCTTGCACCAAGTGTAGCCGAACTAAAAGAACTTAATTTGATCATTCAACGTTCGGGAACTGACATCACGCAATGGATGTTCAACAGTTCTACGGTAAGTGATATTGATTTTAGAGAGGATCTGCAAAAGATCGTTGATGATGAATATTTTGCTCAAAAAAGAGAACTCGATTCTTTATCGCAAGATTGGAGTGTTGATGAAAAGAAAAAGATCAAAGGCATATTTCTGCGCATCGAAAGTATTTTTCGTTTGTATAAAGCAGATATTATTAGTCAGTTAGTGAATTCGGAAGATTATCAAGACGCTTTAAAAACCAGTATTGCACGTATCTCTTATGAAGATTCGCAAGCGAGTTTAAAATCCTTATACGAAGAATTGAATTCACTTATTTTGATCAAACAAAGTGCCGCCGAAAATGTAAAAGAAGATATGTTCAAATCGTTCAACTTTTTACAAAGGTTTGTTCAATTATTAGGTATTACCTTGGTAATTGGTGGAATATTAATTGCACTCTTAACAACCCAATCGATCACTCGCCCAATCAAAACCCTTAAAAAAATGTTGGTCTCCATGGGCCGAGGTATGTTACCAAAAGAACGCATTCGTTCGCGCGGCGACGAAATTGGCGAGATGGGTAATGCTTTAAATGAGCTCATACAATCGATGCATCAAACCACTAAGTTTGCCGAAGAAACCGGAGCCGGAAATTTTGATGCTATTCATACACCTTTAAGTGAAGATGATAATTTAGGACACTCACTTATAAAGATGCGCGATAATTTAGCGGAGAATGAAAGAGGTCTCGAACAAAAAGTGAAGGAGCGAACCGAGGAAGTTGTTCGTCAGAAAGAAGAGATCGAACATAAGAATACGGAGTTAGAAGTGCTTTACAAGCAAGTAACCGATAGTATCTTATACGCTAAACGAATTCAAGAAGCGATCTTACCTCCCGATTCTTCTATCAAAGCCATGTTGCCGCAATCGTTTGTGTTGTATAAACCAAAGGATATTGTAAGTGGAGATTTTTATTGGTTCGATCATAAAGATGATGTGGTTTATTTTTCGGCAGTGGATTGTACAGGACATGGGGTGCCGGGCGCATTTATGAGTTTGGTAGGCTATAATATTTTAAAGGATATTGTAACCAATACCGATTTGAAAAAGCCCGGAGAAATGCTGAATAAAATGCGCGATCAGGTGGTGAAAACCTTGCATGCCGATACCGATGGCGATAAAACAAAAGATGGTATGGACATGACCTTGTGTTCGTTTAACAGGAGAACTTTAGAATTACAATATGCCGCGGCGTATAATCCATTATACATTATTCGTAAGGGCGAATTGATAGAACATCCTGCCAATAAATTCCCTATTGGCGCATTCATAGGTGAGAAAAAAGATTTTGATAATCACGTATTGCAATTGCAAAAAGACGATATCATATATTTATTTAGTGATGGTTATGCCGATCAGTTTGGCGGACCAAAAGGAAAAAAATTCATGGTAGGTAATTTCCGTAAATTATTATTGGAAGTAAGTAAGTATGCGATCAATGAGCAAAAACAAGTGTTAGATAAAGCACTTACTGATTGGCAAGGCACGCATGAACAGGTCGATGACGTTCTGCTCATCGGTGTAAAAGTTTAGCTTCATTGTTTTAGCCACGGAGGCACGGAGTTTATGGGTGTTCTTTTAAAAAAGAACCAAAACTTTTTCTTGTCACTTTTTTCTTGATAAAAAAGTAACCAAAAAATCAAGGCGCTTCAATTCTCCGCACAAGCCTCTCTCCTAACACGAAGCGCCCGCCCACCGCACGCGTCTCCGTAGTATGATTTGTATGTAAATATTGTTTGTGCATTTAAATTTTCTGTGTGCTTAATTTGCTGCAGTCAACGAACTGTTTAGTATTGACGTTTATACTGTTTGAGGTTATCCCCCTCCTTTGGAGGGGGTGCCGCGTTAGCGGCGGGGGAGGATAATCAAACTAACGCTAATTTTTTACAGCAAGTCCCGATTGCCATAGGAAACATTACTCTATTTCCCAATAAAGAACCGTGTCTCCGTGTCTTGGTGGTTAATTTTGAATGTATGGTGAGGCGCCTCCAATTAACAGCCTATCCACACAAAATCAACAGCTTATGAGCAGTAAATGAACCACTTATTAACATATTTATTAAAAATGTTGATAATCAGTTAGTTACTAAGAAGTTGAAAGTTAAAAGAATACACTCGTTTTTTTGCCGGTTTACACTCTTTTTTGTATTATTGTAAGGCTCGTAAAAAAGCTAAGTTTCTGTATTACCCTGTACCGTGTCATCCTGAGCGTAGTCGAAGGATGAACTTGAGAAGCAGAGTGAAATATTGA
>Ga0315900_10009275_pt1 | contig 12500 bp, 10 predicted proteins | sample LakEriMetagenome_FD_203521 | JGI IMG/M metagenome (GOLD analysis project Ga0315900, IMG submission 203521) | Freshwater fungal communities from buoy surface, Lake Erie, Ohio, United States - Buoy 12 MA114 | ecosystem: Environmental > Aquatic > Freshwater > Lake > Lake biofilm | place: USA: Lake...
CGAGGGCCCAGCCAACCAACTACTGAAGCTGGGTGTTGGCGTCGCTGAAGAAGCCTTGCAACGTCGTGCCCATGGTCGTCACGGCTGCGATCGCTACCACGGCAATCAATCCAACGAGCAATCCGTACTCAAGCATGGTTGCTCCACGCTCGTCACGAACAAATCGACCAACTACCTTCGATACTACTGCTTGAATCATGGCTCTAACCCCTAATAAAACTTGTCTACCATCCCCGACTCGTGCGCCCGACTACCACCGCCTGCTGTCCACTCGTCCTTACACCTTTACCCCTATTGCACAGACCGTGCCAAATCCAATCAGTGCGGCCAAGTTTCTTTCAACAACAGAAAACAAACCGCTTTTTACTTGCAGATCCATCGAAATCACTCTCAAGATTCCCACGCCGATCTTCTTCCAATCCAAAACTGAGATGATCCACAATCCCATTTGTAGACCCTGTTCTCAAAAAACAAAAAAGGCGTTTGACGACTCGCGTCAAACGCCCCTCTTGTTTTTAACTCACGCCCTCAGTCAACCGAGGGCCCAGCCAACCAACTACTGAAGCTGGGTGTTGGCGTCGCTGAAGAAGCCTTGCAACGTCGTGCCCATGGTCGTCACGGCTGCGATCGCTACCACGGCAATCAATCCAACGAGCAATCCGTAGATCAACTTTGAGATGGAGGAGGCGGTTCTTGGGCTTGCGGATTGGGGCCTTTTTCAAGTTTGCGATAGAGTGTAGCCCTGGCGATACCCATTAGCTCAGCCGCCGCCGGTATGTTGCCGTTGGTTCGCCGCATAGCTTCATTTATCAACCGCTGTTCCCATACTTCGACCTTTAAGGTATCGAAATTCCAGTTGCTTGAATCAGCATCATCGTTACGGCTATTCGCAATCTGCTCCTGATTTTTGTCGACGGGCAACGAATCTTTTCGAATGATGACCGTACTCAGGAGGGGATCCTCGTTCGGGTTAGACTTCAGTGCGTCGCTTAGGATTGCAGCGTCGAATCGAAGTTTACGCAAAAGGTCAGCACTACCGGCATCACGTAAAGAGAGGTCACGAGGAACAATTTCAAGGCCGTCTGCAAGTACGACGGCGCTGTCAATGACGTTTCTGAGTTGGCGAACATTTCCCGGCCAACTGTACGATCGAAGCATATCCATTGCACTCGGCGATATCCCTAGATTTTTCCGACCGTTTTGTTTTTTGAAATGATTGAGAAAGAATTCGATTAGAAGATCGATGTCGGATCCACGTTCGCGTAAGGGTGGGATATAGATTTCAAAAACGCTTAAACGGTAGTAGAGATCTTCGCGAAACCGTTTCTCAGCTACAAACTCACGCAGGTCTCGATTTGTTGCGGAAATCACTCGCACATCCACACGGATTTCCTGGGTTGCCCCGACAGGCAAAAACGGATGCCCTTCGAGAATCCTCAAGAGCTTCGCCTGCCCTTCAAGATTTAGCTCACCGACTTCATCCAGGAAAAGCGTTCCTTTATTAGCTTGCTGAAAGTAGCCCACATGCTCTCGGTCTGCGCCAGTGAAAGCTCCTTTTACGTGTCCGAAAAGCTGACTTTCCATGAGTTCGTCAGGTATCGCAGCACAGTTGACACTAAGCATAGGTCTTGATGCTCGGTGACTGTTGCGATGAATTGCCTTTGCGACAAGTTCCTTTCCAGCTCCACTCTCTCCGCGAACGAGTATACAGCCAGAGGCTTTGGCAACTCGACGAACGCGATCCTTCAGATCGTCCATCACTTCACTTCTACCGATCAACTCGTCGAAATCTGCATTTTTCACCTGTAATCGGCCTAACTCGGCTTGGATCGACTCTGCCGAAAGAACTCGGGCAAGGGCGAGCCCCACGACACTTGCAACCGCGATAGAAAAGTCGAAATCACATCGTTCGAATTTTCGTTTCTGGCTGTAGACGTGAAGCGCCCCGATTGACTTTTCGTTGTCCAACAGTGGAACGCAGATAGCATCAGCAAACTTAGCTTTTTTTCCCAAGACCTCAGTCTCTTGCTGGAGCCAGACCGCTCTGCGTTTTCGACTAACCATGTCGTCGAGTTGATCGCTAATCTCGGGGCGATAACTCGGGTTGGTTGATCGTTGACCAGCAAGATCGAGGCTTCCAAATTCGTTACTTAGTAAAAAAGCTACAGAATCAGCCTGTGTGCAATCGGACAAAACATCCAGTGCCTGATCAACAAGCTCTTTTTCCGTTGAAGCGGAGTTGCTTTTGAGTGCAAATTCGTGCAGAGTAGAGAGTTGTTTTTCCAGACCTGGACCTCTTAACGCCTCGAACGCTTTGAGACCGAACTCTCTCGACTTGGGATCCAAAAAACTATCCGGCTTTTCTGAGACAAGCGGTATTTCGGCACTGATCTGTTCGCGTGTTACCGATTCTTGTACACCCGAGTTGGAAAAAACTAACTCGGTATCTCCAATGCAAATTTTGGTACCGTCGATCAAAAGTGCCGAATCGATTTTCGATCCGTTTACAAAGGTTCCGTTTCTGGAGCTCAAGTCAACGACCATCCAGTCGCCCTCTTTGAATACGACCCTGGCATGGCTCCGAGATGCACGCGGGTCATCAATTTGGATCTGAGATTCACGCCCTCTTCCGATGATATTCTCAACCGATCGATTAAGAGGAAACTCCAACCTACGATTCGTATCACTTTGGATTTTCAAATAGGCCGTCATGAAAGGAAGCAATCGAAGAAAGTTGGGAGGGAACCGTTCGGATGGCAAACCTAGAGATTTTGGTGAATCTATAGTTGGCAAATTATACGCTGGAAGTCGCCCTCAAACACAACCGATTACTTCTTTTCTGTTGCAAGACTCGGAATAGGCAAGAACGCAGAATTAGCTACGATCATCATCAGGCCAAATGTTGCCATCCCAAGAAAGCACGCGATCCCAAAGTGCACGAGGAAACCTAGTAACAATACCCAGGGCCTTGTGAGCCGAGGCCACACAAGCGCCGCATAGGTGATCTCCCAAAACAGGGTAGCATGCGTAAGGATCGAACCTAAGGTCGGATATCTGCCGATCCAAGTCATGTCCAACGACTGATATTCGTAGGACGCAACGGAGTACCACATCGCGGTACCATCCCACCACATCCACCCACGGGCTTTACCCAGTCCGCCGAAGAAATAGATAACGCAAAGATGCAACTGGATTAGACGCGTTGCGAGCCTGTTTTGCCAATGTCTGTCAAAGGTCTGAGTCAACCCGAACCGCTGATCGAGACTCCAAGTGTCACCGCAGCGCGAGATCGATAAGTACATCGAAAGCATCAACACAATTTGGTCGAGGCCAAAAAGAAACGGTGCCAGCCGGTGGGCTGTCATGAGGGTCAGCAGCCAAGCCAGCAACGTCGTCCAGCGAGTCCAGCATCCTAATGCCATCGCAAGGCCCGCTCCTAAGGCGACGACTTCATGCACACAAGCAAACCACAACGGTTGATCGCCGCTGAGATAAGTCCACTTCCAAGCGTTACGATGAAGCATCGCCAACGCCTCACCGTCCAGAAGCGCCGAAGTTCCAAAGAAACTCTCAAGCCCTAAAAGCCATACAAGGTGGATGTAAGCGATCATCAATCCTGTGGAGATACGGATCAGAGCAAGCACCCTTGCATCCAGAGGCTCGAAAAAGAAGCGATCGATCTTCTGGCATGAATCCGTCCACCATCTTGCGATAGCGACAGTTAGTCCGCGTGCGATCATGGAACCCCTAACAACTGCGTTGGGGAAGCGATGGTCTCTGGGCCCTCGGGTAGGACGATCAAATCCCGCGAATCACCCAGACGCCCCCCTTGCCCAAGGATTTGCTCGGGACTGGGTAACGGTCGCTCGATCCTCAGTAACTCCAAGCGATCTGGAGTGATGCTCTCGTTGGCATCTCGAATCAAATGCGACTTGGAAATCGATCGCTGCAGCGATTCGTAGAAACTTCGATCAAGTTCCCAACGCTCAACAAACATGCGATCTGCTTTGTCTTGTTCCGTAAGCTCGGTGGGTGCAAAGGAGTTGTTGTAGAACTCCGAGAGCATGAAGTAGCGGTGATACAGGAGTCTTGGCCAGTGCGTTTTGCGATCGGGAAAGACCACAGCATCGGAATTGATTCGCTGAGTTGTATTTGGTTCAGGCCTCTTTTCTTGCACTGCTACCAAATGGTTCGGACCCGGGTTGGGTGCAAAGAAAAAGTATCCATGATCCAGGTACATCCACTCGACGTAGGGTGCGAAGGTTCTCCGGAGTCCAAAAAACTCAGGACCGCTCTGAAAGTCGCTCCTGGAGAAAAACGTCAGCGGTTCGGCCAGGACGGCAAGCAGATGCAGCAAGACTGCGGCCAGGATGAATTTGCGGTAAAGGGGTTTGCACTCCCGAGTGCGATCGGCTTGCAGGTTCATCGCCAACTCTTTGCGTGTCAAACGCTTTGCTTTTTCGATAGTGCCTGCATCAAAGTTATCGATACAAACAGACCTAGACTCACGAAACCCACGATCGACGAGCCGATCAGCCAGGGTTTGCGTCTCTCGTAGTACTCATTGATCACGAAGTAATCGGGTGGTTGGTGAGTAGGCAACCCCGTTTCGACCATGTAACGCCAGTGATCCCATACTCGGGCTGGTGGATCGTGCATGGCTTCGTCTCGCATGGCCCCGAAAAACTCATCCTCGGTGTGCCCGAATTCGATCGGTGCTCTCCAGCGATCCCAACCAAGATAAGCGGCATTGAGGAGGGAAACGGCAGTGGTAAAAAGCAATACTGCAGGGAGCAATCGACTCAGGATCGAGTCCTCAGAGGTCCGCCGACCCTGAGTTCGGCTGTTTTGGCGAGCATCATTTGGAGTGCTAGCAACCTCGGCAGGGTGCTCGTCATAGTCGGGCAGGGTTCTTAAGACTTTCGTCGAGGGAACCTCGTTGAGTTTTCCACATGCAGGGCAAAGTGCCGATCCGCCCGCTTGGGCAATCCCTACAGGGATCTTCGCACTGCATGAACATTCAAGAGCATATTTTGGCATAGTCGACTGGCGAGCTTGAAAGACGAAATAATGAGGGCAGATCGTAAGTTCTGCGATTCTACGATCAATCCCCCCTTACGGTTTCGTCGACTCCAGATATTTCCTCGGTAAGGGATACTTGAGCAGTATTTCTGAGGAACTCAGAAATTGAACTGAGACCCTATGGAAAAAATGGCCTGTAACGATCCTGACAAGGGGTTTTGACAAGATTGTTTAATACGTCTACTAGACCGAGCACCTTGAGTGGGTAAAATTATGGTGCCAAAGTCAACCCCACCCAGAGACACCGAAGTGATCGTGTTACACAACCGAAGATCACGGGGTCTAAGGGGCAAGTTGACCGGGATTCACTGTCGCTTGCCGTTTACTCCCAAATCCACGCCATCCGAGATCACCACGTCGTTCGAGTCATATAAAGCTCCAGCCAATTGCAATTTACCGTCAGGCTGGCTTCAAACTACAGAACACGACCAAGGAATGACGAGGTAGATTGCGGTTGGGGTAAATCGTGCGAACCGAAGCGGTGATCGATCGATCTCTGCTTGCGCGCAGTGGCCATCCCGGGCGTCAAGGACGGTTTTTGAGGTCGTGTTCCGCACGAAGGCTGGAGAATTGTATAGACAGCCTTAAGTCGCCTGACTTTCCCTCGGAAATTTTCGGTAGTTTTTGAAAATCGAACTACTATGGGGATTTTCGTCGAGTTTGCCATGGTCCAAAGTGCGCAATGCGGTTTTGAATGAGCTACGGCAGGCACGTTTTTTTCATCCATTCGTAAAAATTTACCAATTCACTTAGGAGATCCGCTAGTCACCACTTGGGTGCTACACTTGCTTTGCCTTTGTCATGAACGATCGGTTTTGAAAAAAACGATTCGGTTGCTCATCGCGGGTCAAGTTGTGGCATGCTCCTTGGAGACCGGCTGCTCCTTTTCCTTGCATTCATTTAGTGGTTTGAGGAATTATGACCTTGTTCGACGGCCTGTTGGATTTCGATGATGATTTGCCTCGCAGCGCTGATGACTTGGACGGTTTGCACAAACTATCGCTTGAAGAAGAAGGCGATGATTTGACCGATGCGGTGGTCGATGTCGTGGTCCCCGAGGACCAAGTTCAACTCGATAGCGAAGACGATTTGCTATCGGGGATGGACGACGTAGAGACTTGGTCGGACGATCCTGTTCGGATGTATTTGACACAGATGGGAGAAATCCCATTGCTTACTCGCCAAGAAGAGATTCGTTTGGCCAAGAAGATCGAAGTCACCCGACGACGATTTCGCACCAAGCTTCTCGAATGCGATTATGTGATCCAATACGCCTACAAGATCCTACGCCGAGTCCATACCGGGGAACTTCCCTTCGATCGCACGGTTCAAGTTTCAGTAACCGATCGACTTGAAAAAGACCAGATTCTGGGTCGACTACCTAGCAATCTAAAAACACTGGACGTTCTGCTCAAACGCAATCGTCGAGATTACCGAGACGCGCTCAGTCGCTCTTTGCCCCCCAAGAAGCGAGCCGAAGCTTGGGTGAACCTCGCACGTCGACGCCGCAAGGCTGTTCGACTGATCGAAGAACTCGGTCTGCGAACCCAACGCATCGAAGCGATGATCGGTGTTCTAGAACGATTGTCATCCAGAGTGGACGAAATTAGACACGACTTGGCGACTCTCAAGTCCCACCAAGTCGCACCGTCTCAAATCGCACAACTCCGTCGCGAGTATCGCCAAATCCTTGTTGCTACCCAAGAAACCCCGTCCTCATTGCGCAACCGCGTGATGATGGTTAAAAAGGTTTTCACCGAGTATCAGCAAGCCAAGAAGCAACTCAGCGAAGGCAACTTGCGATTGGTCGTCTCGATCGCCAAAAAGTATCGTAACCGAGGTCTCAGCTTCCTGGATCTGATCCAAGAAGGGAACGCCGGTTTGATGCGGGCTGTGGATAAATTCGAGTACCGACGCGGTTTCAAGTTCTGTACGTATGCAACCTGGTGGATCCGCCAAGCTATCACAAGAGCCGTGGCAGACCAAAGCCGGACGATTCGTATCCCTGTCCACATGGTTGAGACCATGTCCAGAGTGCGAAACGTCTCGCGGCAGTTGCTCCAAGAACTCGGACGCGAACCGACTCTCGAAGAAACCGCACGACGAGCCGAGACGACGGTCGAGGAAGCAAGGCGAGTGCTCGCCATGAGCCGCTATCCGATTTCGCTTGATCGTCCAGTCGGAAACAGTGAAGACAGCCAGTTCGGGGATCTGCTACCTGATGGTGCGGCCGAAAGCCCTGCCATTGGAGCTGCTCAAGAGATGCTTAGAAATCGCATCAACTCGGTTCTGAAAACACTCAGCTACCGAGAACGCGAAATCATCAAGCTCCGCTACGGACTCGGTGACGGATACAGCTACACGCTCGAAGAAGTGGGCCACATTTTCAAAGTGACCCGCGAGAGAATCCGTCAAATCGAAGCCAAGGCGGTTCGAAAGCTTCAGCAGCCAAGCCGTTCTCAAGAACTCGTTGGATTCCTTGACTAGCTAGCAAATAGTCGCCCTCGCGACGCACACCATGACTCTAAAAAACCCTGCCTAGGCCAACCTAGGCAGGGTTTTTTCTTTGTGACGCCGCCAGAGGGCGGCTGCTATTTGACGGCATTGACGGTGTTGACAAGATTGACGGCATTGACCGCGGACAGGATTGGCCTGGTTGACGTTGTTGACGGCGAAGGCCGATGAGCCAATCGCCAATGAGTTCACCCAACCAATGAGTTCATTCTCGTCAACAATGTCCGCAGTCAATCCCGTCAATGCCGTCAATCTTGTCAACACCGTCACCCTGCTCGCGTCCGCCGTCAGCGGACATTTTCGAAGGCACATTCCATGTGCCGTCCAACAGATCTGACCAGGCGTATTTCGAACCCGCGCCGACGGCACATGGAATGTGCCTGCTACCTTATGAGCCATGGAATGTGCCTGCTACCTTGAGGCAACCCATGGAATGTGCCTGGCACCTTGAGGCAACCGCCCGCTAGGAACGCTAGCAAATGCGATTTCGGTATTTCTTGCGTAATCGTCAAAGTTTGACAGACAACCGTCCGATAATTCAGGCAAGCGAATTTCAGAACGCTGCGGCACTCGTGCCTACAGAATTCCGAATTGGCTTGTTAGGGGGGCCTAACACCAAAGGATCAACTCAACGATTCCACGACGCTCGTTCGTCGCGCATCGGTATAGGGTTGACGCACGTTGGATGGGAATCCCCGGCTTATGAAACGCACCTTTCAAAAATGGTTCATCGGTTTGCAAATCGGTAGCGTCATGCTTACCGGCTGCCAACCGACCCAACCGTTCTATCTTCGAGACCGTGCGAATTTTGCCGAGTACCTTCAGCATGCTCAGCAAGTCGAAATTCCCGATCTGGAAATCAATCCGCTCCCCGAAGCCACCAATGCTTTCGAGCCACTGACGCTTGATAATCAGAAATACGAGTTTCTGGATCTGACGCTCGAAGAGTGCGTGTCCTACGCACTGGTTAACAGCAAGCTCATCCGGACAATTCCCGGAACGCAGCGTCAAAACGTCGACATCGCAGCAAACATTCTCTCGACCCCGAGCCAGCAGCAAAGCTCGGTTTACGATCCTGCAATCGCAGCGACAACGACAAGCCCTCAGCAGATCGCTGTCGACCAAAACGGCAACCGAATCTTGCCCCGTGGCGCCGCTCGGGCCAACCAAGTCGGAGGTGTCGAAGACGCACTCAGTGAATTCGATGCTCAGTTCTCCGCGTTCTTTTCCTACAACAAAACAGACCGCGCGAGAAATGTTGGGAGAGACAACAATGGTCAACCCAATCCGTTCAACCCGACGCCTTTTCAAGCTGGCGACACTACAGGCCAAATGGCATTGTCCAAACGCATGGCAACCGGTGGTATTGTCTCGGCAAGATCGCAATCGATCTATAGCTCGAATAACATTCCGACTCCGGGAATTGCTCGCCAATTCCCCAGGGATTACACACAAGTCTTAGAATTCCAAGTCCAACATCCGCTGCTTCGCGGTCGAGGCACCTCGGTCAACCGTATCCCAGTCGTCTTGGCCCGCATCAATGAAGACCTCTCGTTGGTGGATTTTGAAGAACGCGTTCGCAACTTGGTTCGAGATGTCGAGTTCGCTTATTGGGATCTCTATCAATCCTATTGGAACGTGGAGAACGCTCGAATCGCTCGCGATAGTGCCGCGAAAGCTTATCACATCGCTTACGAGAAACTCCAAAAGGGTGCTGCCGGAACCACCGAGGCTCAGGCCAAGTACACCTACCACGACTTCCAAGCACAGCTCGATGCAGCCTTGGCAGGCGGTGCGGCACTCGGAGGTGACCCTGGTCTCTTCGGTCGCGAACAAACACTTCGGATCCTCATGGGGTGGGCAAGTTCCGATGGTCGGCTGATTCGCCCCTCGGACAAACCTGCTATCGGTATGGCACAGTTCGATTTCGACGAATCGATCAACGAAATGCTTAGCCGTAGCGTCGATCTGCGTCGTCAACGTTGGATTATCAAACAGAGAGAACTCGAATTGCTCTCGGCCAAGAATCAAATGCTGGCCAATGTCGACCTCTCTTTCATCTACCGTTTTGTCGGTGTAGGTACCTCGCTGTTGGACAAAGGTGGAAACGGGGATTTTCCTCTGAACCCTCCAACTTTGCCATCCGAACCACCACCGAGTGCTTGGGAAGAGCTCCTCTCAGGTCAATACCAAGAAGCCGCTGTTCGCATGGACTTTCTGCCCAATCCGGTCGGGGCTCGTCGTGCTAGCAACGATGTTCGCAACAAACAACTCACACTTGCCCGCGATCATGCACTGCTTGAAGAAAAAGAGATCGCCGCGACGCACCGTATCAGCCAAGTCCTTCGTGAACTCAATAGCAACTACATCCAGATGACCGAGCAACTCGCAGCTCTCTCGGCAGCAGATCGCTGGGTGAAACTTTACCAAGAGAAATTCAATGCTGGCGATGCCGGTGCCGAACAGATCATGGACTTGCTCCTTCGTGCACAACAAAGCCGAGCCAACGCTGGTCGAAACTATGCACGAGCCTTGTCCGAATACAACAAGTCGATCGTCGAAGTCCACATGCTCAAAGGCTCCCTTCTGGAGTACAACAACATCACCCTCGAAGAAGGACTCTGGCCCGAGAAAGCTTACTGGGATTCCTCGGAGCGAACACGGGAGCGATCGGCTGGACGATCTTTGCCAAGTGGTGCTAGCCGTCCGAGTCTCTCAAGCCGTGGAGAGTTGCCTCAGAACCTAGGGACAGCCAATCAAACAGCAACACCTGGAGCGATCGTTACGAAGCCCGCAACAAAAAGCGAACAGACGCCTGCACCGGTAGAACCGAGCGAGCCGATCCCCTTGAAGAAAGCAAGCGGCAAGAAGGTTCAAGCCCCCCCAGCACCGAAATTCAACTGGGGAACTTGAGCCAATCATGAATCATTGAGCGTACAGCGAAAGCTGTGAACGAGAGGCAGGGGGAGTACTCGGGGATGGTCGGTTCTACGGAACCGCCCATCCCTTGAGTCGTTTCTAACCAAATCTTGGCTTTTTCTAGAGTGGTTAGTGCTTAGTGCTTAGTGGCTAAATCCAAAAGTTTGTCGAACGGTACGTTAGGACGCTCGGAACAGGCTTGAGCGCTCATCGACCGTAGGACGGGACTTCGGCCCAGGAGTTTCGATTAATGCTACCAACCAGACGGGTCGGAGCCCCGTCCTACGGGCAAGCACAAGGTGGCAGGCACACTCCGCTGTGCCGTCCGCATGGGTTCGGTTCCGATTATGTCGAACATCCAATCGAACATGGTCTTCTTTCAACTACTGTTTCCCCGAATGCCTAAAGCCCCAAGTCTAAAGCCTAATTCCTATTCCTGCTGGATAAACAGGACATGCGAAGGGTTCCCAACCGGCAGATAATGGCCGGTAAAATGCAAGCGCCCCATCGCTTTATCGACTCGAAATACGGCCACATGATCGGCCCGCTGATTGCAACAAAGCAAAAACTCACCCGTCGGATCAAACGTGAAACTCCTCGGATAATTCCCACGCGTCCATTCTTCGGTCTCGTAACGAAGCCTACCATCTTGTCCCACGGAAAAGATTGCGATGCTATCGTGCAAACGGTTCCCCGCATACACATAGCGCCCATCGGGGGAGACGAGTATCTCAGAACAAAAATTACTCCCCGCATACCCTGCAGGTAGCGTGCTTATCGTCTGCTTGGCACTAAGTCGCCCGGTTTTCGAATCCCAATCAAAGACCACTACCGTTGAACCTTCTTCTTGGATCGAATACATCCATTGCCCATTGGGATGAAAATGAAAATGCCTTGGACCATCCCCCGGGGGCAAGGCCACGAAAGGTTCTTCGGAGGGACTTAATTTGCCTGTCGCAAGATCGAATTTCCAGATAAAGATTTTATCGAGTCCCAAATCAACATGCAGAACGTAATTGCCCGAAGGATCAGTGCTGATTTGGTGAGCATGGGTTCGATCGTGGCCACTAAAAGCGAAACTGCCGGTCGCTGCGTGCATGGCTCGCGTTGGCCCGATCTCTCCGGAATCGACTTTCACATCGGAGGCAGGCCCGAGCGTACCGTCTTGGAGGATCGGTAAAACGGCGATCGAGCCGCCAAAATAGTTGGCAACCAGCAAGTACTTTTGGCTTGGGTGAACTGCGATGTAAGTCGGACCGGCCCCTCCGGAATCGACCGTGTTTAGGTGCTTAAGTGATCCTGTCTTGCGATCTATCGTGTAGGAACTAACCGTGCCATGCATTTGTTTTCCATCGCCAGATCCGGTCGTAGGATTGACTCGATCGGTTTCGTTGGCACTGTAGAGGATCGTTTGGTTGGCGTTGGTCGCAAGACAACTTGGGCTTGTCCCGAGTACCAACTCGCCCCTTTGGCTCGCTTGCCCCGTCTTGCGATCGATCTCGAAGATATGGATTCCACGACCATTTCCAGGCGGAAGGTCGACTTGGGTCGGTAGTGTGTCTTTGAGCGGAGAACTAAACGTCCCAATATAAGCCAACAAAGGGGCTTTGGACTCGTCGGCATTTTGAGCCAGCGTGGGAGTCGACGATGCCAACAAGCCGCTTGCGGCTAGCAGCAACCTCATCGACCAATCGCTTCGCATCCCTTGGATGCCTACGTTCAAAGAATATCTCAACACGGATTACCCCAGTCTCTGGATATGGATTCGATCGAAGTCACGAAACATGCAAGTCCAGGAAATTATATTCCTTTTTAGGTTATTCAGGTATTTTTGTGGGTGGCTCGGAGTGTATTTTATTCTATGAGCCTACCACTGGCTTTATGCCAGTGGAGGCGTAACTTAAAGCTACAGGTGCATGAAATGCGTTATCATGGCCTCCTTGCCCCGGCTCGTCTTCCCGCCAGTTGGCGGGAAGACGAGCCGG
>Ga0315900_10009276_pt1 | contig 12499 bp, 8 predicted proteins | sample LakEriMetagenome_FD_203521 | JGI IMG/M metagenome (GOLD analysis project Ga0315900, IMG submission 203521) | Freshwater fungal communities from buoy surface, Lake Erie, Ohio, United States - Buoy 12 MA114 | ecosystem: Environmental > Aquatic > Freshwater > Lake > Lake biofilm | place: USA: Lake...
GTGTTCGTGCAGCCCGTGCTCCCCGCGCCGCACAGGCCCGGCGTCGCCGTGCACTCGTTCACGTCCGTGCACGCCCCGCCCGACGAGGGCGCCGTGTAGCCCGACGCGCACGAGCACGTGTAGCTGCCCGCCGTGTTCGTGCAGCCCGTGCTCCCCGCGCCGCACAGGCCCGGCGTCGCCGTGCACTCGTTGTTGTCGGTGCAGGTCTCGGTGAACAGGCCGTTGTTCGCCAGCGTATAGCCAGCGCCGCACGTGCAGTCGTAGCGGGGCGTGAGGTTCGCGCAGGTGTTCGGCGAGCCCGCTCCGTCCTCGTTGCAGGGGTTGCCCGCGGTGCACTCGTTGATGTCGCCGCACGACTCGGGATAGAGGCCGTTGTTGACGATCTGGTAGCCGGCGGCCGAGCAGGTGCAGTCGAAGCGACCGGTCGCGTTCGTGCAGCTGTTGCCGGCCACCGTGTCCTCGAGGCAGGGGTTGCCCGTGGTGCACTCGTTGATGTCGCTGCAGCTCGTGCCGGCGTTCGTGAACCGGGTCGCGTTGCACGAGCACGAGTACGACCCGACCGAGTTGGTGCAGCCGTTGCCGAAGCCGCTGTCCTCGAGGCAGGGGTTGCCCGTCGCGCATTCGTCCACGTCGGCGCAGCCGAACGCGCCGACCCCCGTGCCGGAGTAGCCGCTCGGACAGCTGCAGACGAAGGTCGGGTTCGTCTCGACGCAGGCGTCGGGGACGCTGTCGCAGTTGTCGTAGTTGAGCGTGCAGTCGTTCATCGCACAGGCGGTTGCGAAGGTCGCGCACGAGCTGGTCGAGAACCCGGGCAGCCGCGCCTCGGTCGAGGCGCCGGTGGTGATCCCGTTGCCATCGGCGTCGAGCAGCTCCTGGCCGTTGGTCCAGTTGTCGCCGTCGGCGTTGCCGGCGGCGAGCGTCGCGTCCCACACGTTCGCATTCGCCGAGAACGCGGCGCCGAACGAATTCCAGCACGGCGGCGTCGCGCAACCGGTGCCGCCCAACGTGTTGTTGTGGCAGGTCAGACAGCCGAGGGTCGTGCCGTTGGGCACGAGCGTCGTGTAGGTCGAGAACGCCAGGACCCGGGCGGGAACGAAGACGGCGACGACCGCGGCAGCGAGGGCGAGGGCACGAACGAAGCGGTTCACGGTACGCCAAGCAACCATGGCGGAAGGGTAGCGGGCCGCGCCCGGTCAGGTCCACACGGCCCGCGAGGCGCTGGGCAGGCCGGGCTATGCTCGCCCCGTGCCGCGACGACCGTCTCGTTCCTACAAGCAGCAGCGACCGGAGGGCCGCTGGGATGCGATCGTGATCGGCTCCGGCATGGGGGGCCTGGCCTGCGCCGCCCTCCTCGCCCGCCACGGAGAGCGGCGGGTGCTCGTGCTCGAGCGGCACGCCGCCGCGGGCGGCTTCACCCACACCTTCACCCGCCCCGGATTCGAGTGGGACGTCGGCGTGCACTACGTCGGCCAGTGCGAGCCCGGCACTCCGGTGCGGCGACTCTTCGACGAGATCACCGAGGGCGCCCTCCGCTGGGCGCGGATGCCCGACGTCTACGACCGGGTGATCCTCGCGGGCGAGCCCTACGACCTCGTCGCAGGGGGCCGGCGCTTCGTGGAGTCGCTCGCAGCCCGCTTCCCCGGACAGCGCCCGGCGATCGAGCGCTACCTCGAGGCGGTGATCCGCGCCTCGAGCGCGGGGGGTCCGTTCTTCGCCGAGCGCGCGCTGCCGCCGTCCCTCGGGCGCTGGCTCGGCCCGGTGCTCCGGAGGCCACTCTGGCGGCACTCCGACCGGACGGTGCGCGAGGTGGTCGAGCCGATCGTCGGCGCGGGCCGGCTCTACGACGTGCTCACCGCGCAGTGCGGCGACTACGGGCTGATGCCCAGCGAGGCGAGCTTCGCCATCCATGCGATGGTGGTCGGCCACTACCTCCGCGGCGGCTACTACCCGGTGGGCGGCTCGTCGCGGATCGCGGCCGAGACCTCGGCCGTGATCGAGCGCGCGGGCGGCGCGGTCTTCGTGGCCGCCGAGGTCGAGCAGGTCCTCGTCGAGGGCGGCCGAGCGGCGGGCGTGCGGATGGCCGACGGGCGCGAGCTCCGCGCCCCCGTCGTGATCAGTGACGCGGGCGCGCCGAACACGTTCTTCCGGCTGCTCCCGCCGGACGTCGCCCAGCCGCTGCTCGCGCGGAGCGGCCTCGGCGCCGGGCTGCGGGCGGTGGGGCCGTCTGCCGCGCACCTCTCGCTCTACCTGGGCCTCGACGCCCCCGACGCAGCGCTCGGCCTCACCGGCACGAACCTCTGGATCTACCCCGAGCGGGATCGCGAGACGGCCTTCGCCCGCTTCCTCCGCGACCCTGCGTCACCCCTTCCGCTCATCTACGCGTCGTTCCCGTCGGCGAAGGATCCGAGCTTCGCGGAGCGCTACCCCGGCAAGTCGACCGTCGAGCTCGTGACGATCGCGCGCTACGAGTGGGTGCGCCGCTGGGAGGATCAGCGCTGGAAGCGGCGCGGCGCCGACTACGAAGCGCTGAAGCAGGGCCTCGCCGATCGCCTCCTCGACGCGCTCCTGAAGGAGCGGCCCGAGGTGCGGGGTCACGTCGTGCACGCCGAGCTCTCGACCCCGCTCTCGACCCGGCACTTCACCGCCCATCCGCAGGGGGAGATCTACGGCCTCTCGCACGTGCCCGCGCGCTTCCGCCTGCCGCTCCGCGCCCACACCGGCCTCGAGGGCCTCTACCTGACCGGGCAGGATCTCGTGAGCTGCGGCGTCGCCGGTGCGCTCTTCGGAGGCGCGCTCACCGCCGCGGCGATCCTCGGCCGTACCCTCGCCGCGAGCCTGGTCCGCCGGGCCCTGGGCTGAGCGAGCAGCGGACTGCGTGCGGCATCGTCGCCCTGCCGCGTTGGGCTCAGCCGCAGGGCTGCGTGAGGGTCAGGGTGTGCTCCCCGTCCTGCGCGCGCAGGCACGCCTCTCCGTACAGCACGACCGTCTGCGCCGCATCCTCGGCGAGTTCCCAGCCCTCCGAGCGGCCCGGGTCGCGGGGCAACGGCACGCCGTCCATCGACACGAGGAGCGGACGGTCCGGCAAGATCGTTCCCTCGAAGAACAGCGAACACGAGACGATCGCGGCCTGGATCCGGTCGAGCGCAGTCGCGAGGTCCTCGCGGCGGTTCACCGGGTAGTAGGCGAGGCCGGGATCGCGCGGGTTGGGCCGCCCTCCTGCGACGGCAAGCGACGTGAGTACGCGGCGGAGTGCGGGGTCGGGGTCTCCGTCGATGCCGACGACGTAGGTGGGGATGCCGGCGTCCGCGAGCGAGGTGATCAGCGCGATGCTGCGGGCATCGTCCAGGCACAGCTCTGGCTCGCCGCTGCAGGTGCCGGCCGGAAGGCCAGCACCCCCCGTGCAGGCGCAGCGGTCCGAGTCGAGCGCCCCGTTGCAATTGGGCGCTCCGTCGGTCGCGAGCACCACCGCACGGGCCCGGCTCGGCTCCGGATGCGTCGCGAAGTACCGCTCCACCGAGCGGAGCGCGGCCGCGGTCGGAGTGCGGCCGCCGGGGAAGCTGGAAGTCACCGCGCGGAGTACGGCGCCCGCACCCATCGGGGCAGGCGGCAGCGGCGGGAGTTCGTCGACGGTGCACGCATCGGTGCCCTCGCTCGGGTAGAGGAGCCCGCCGGTGTCGATGGCTCCGTCGTAGCGGGGCAACGTCGCCGCGAGGGCTTCGCTGAGGATCGCAAAGCGCGTCGCCCCGGCTCCGTCCGGCCCGGTGAGCGCCCAGCCCATCGAGGTCGAGCGATCGAGCACGAACATCGCCTCGGCACGCGTCGGCACGAGCGGGCGCTCGATCGGCACGCAGCCGTCGATCGGCACGTCGGCTCCCGTATCCGAGCCCGCGTCCGTCCCACCATCGCGGCCCCCGTCGAAGGACGCATCCAGGTCCGCGTCCCGCTCGGGCACCTCCAGCGCGGTCTTGGCGCCGCAGCCCAAGACGAGGGCGAGCGCGACCAGGGACGAGCAACGCGAGACCATCCGCAGGTGTATGCCGCGCGCCGGCTCCGGGCCAAAGCAGCGCGCCCGCGCCCCGCGGCCCACGAACCACCTCCGCCCGCCTCACCGCTGGGCGAAAGCCCGGTCGATACGTTCCGCGCGGCGCGCGTGCAGCTCGCTGCGCCCCGCCCGCAGCGATGCGGTGATCTCCGGCCGTGCGCGGCGCGGCGTGCCTGCATCGAGGGGCGGGTCCGGGGCGTACTCGATGATCAGCTGGATGCGCTCGGCGGCGTCACGTCCGGCGATCTCGGCGGCGACCTCGAGCGCGAAGTCGATGCCCGCGGTGACGCCGCCGCCGGTGATGACCGGACCGTCCCGCACGACCCGTGCCTCGACCGCAGTGGCCCCGCAGCGCGCGAGGAGATCGAGCGAGAGCCAATGCGTCGTCGCGCGCCGGCCGCGGAGCAGACCCGCCGCGCCGAGGATCAGCGAGCCAGTGCACACGCTCGTCACCCAGCGCGCCGCCGCGCCGCGCTCCTGCACGAAGTCGAGCAGCGGCCCGCGCTCGAGCGCGTCGTCGACACCGGGCCCGCCGGGGACGCAGAGCACGTCGAGGTGCGGCGCCGAGGCGAAGTCGTGCTCGGCGATCACGGTGAGGCCGTGCTCCGTCCGCACGGGACCCGCGTGCTCGGCGACGAGGTGCACGGCGGCGCCGGGAACCCTCGAGAATACCTCGTACGGGCCTGTGGCATCGAGCTGCGTCATCCGGGGAAAGAGCAGGATACCGATCGACAGCGGCATGGGCGGACCCTGCCCGACCGCCGGCAGAACGCCAAGCGCTCGGCGCGTTTCTTGACGACGGCGCGCGCCGGCCGGAGCCTCCGGAGACCGTGTCCGATCCTGGCTCCGAGCCCCTCGTGGAGCGCCGCAGCGCGGCGCGTCGAACCCGCGATCTCCTCGGCTGGCTGCTGCCGCTCGGCCTGCTCGGGACCGCGATCGTATCGGTGCCGATGCTCGTGCTCGGCGAGGCCGGGCTTCCGCGATGGCGGGCGCTCCGGGCCGAGCTCGTCGAGGCCGAGCACGAGAACGACCGCCTGCGCCGGGAGGTCGACGATCTCCGCGTCGAGGTCGAGGCACTCCGCCACGACCCGGCGGCGATCGAGCGCATCGCCCGCGACGAGCTCGGCCTCGCCCGGCACGACGAGCTGGTCTTCCAGTTCGAGCCCTGAAGCGATCGGCGGCCCTCGCTCGCGCCCCCGGGGCGGCCCGATCCGCCCGCCCCCTCGACCGCCCCCGCCAGCTGGCCCAGAACTTCCGGGGTGCAGTGGTGTCAGGCTGGCATGCGACCCGTGTTCGGCGCGCTCTGGCTCCTCGCCCTCTGCCGCGCGGCTGCCGCACAGCCCGACGCCGGCCCCGCCGACGCGTGGCCATCGGTGGCCGAGTTCGAAGGAAGGGACCCCTTCGAGCACGAGGTGAGCGAGGCGAGCGCGCTCCTCGAGGCCCCCGGAGGCCCCGACCCGATGGCGGTGCTCGCCGACGACGATCCCGCGCTCGCAGCGCCGCCGACCGAGGACGAGCTGCTCGAGCCCCCGGTGCGCGTGCGTCGCGGCGCCGTGCTCGAGGCGATCCCGGGCGTGCGCGAAACCGAGCACGGGATCGCGATCACGCTCGCGCACGGCCTCGCGCTCGTCGAGGAGACGCTGCGCTTTCAGGCGAGCGGCCGGCATCGCGCGGAGGTGCTCTATCGGCTCGCGATCCCCGCGGGGGCACGGCCCGTCGCGCTCTCGGTGTGCAGCGACGTGGGCTGCCGCGACGGACGCCTCGACGCGGGCTTCGGGGCGGCGGCCTACGACGACGCGCTCGTCGCCCGCCGCCCGGCGCCGAGCGGACTGCCGGTCGCCCACGCCGCGATCGACGCGAGCGATCCCGAGCGGATCGTGCTCCGGGCGGCGCCCGTGACCGCGCGCAGCGCCCTCACCGTGCGGCTCCGCTGGGTCGCATCGACCCCGGTGCACGGCGGTACCGCCCGCCTGGCCGTGCCGGGCGTGGAAGGCGATCCCCGCCTCGCCCCGCGGCGGCTCGAGGTGAGCGCCGTCGACCTCGTGGCGCCGAGCGTCGACGGTGCACCGCTCGAAGGCGAGACCGTGCTCGATCCCGGCGTGCCCTTCGAGCTGAGCGCGCTCGTCCCCCGCGGGGCCGACACCGATCGCCTCGAGCTGGTGACCGCACCCTGCGCACGCGGCCTCTGCATGCGGGCGCGGGCGCTCGGTCCGCGCGTCTCGGCCGAGCGCGCGCGGCTCGTGATCGCCCTCGACGTCTCGCCCTCGACCGCCGCCGAGGCCCGCGGGCGCACCATCGAAGCCCTGCGCGTGCTGCTCGGCGTCCTGCCTGCCGCCTCGGAAGTCACGCTGCACGCGTTCGCAGGGCGCAGCGTCGCGATCGCGGGACCGAGCGCCCCCTCGGCGATCGAGCTCGAGCCCCTGCGGGCCCGGCTCGAAGAGGACCTCGGCACCTCGACCCGCCCCGACCGGCTCCTCGACGCGCTCTCCGCCGAGGGGGCCATCGGGTCCGGGACGCACATCGTCGTGATCGGAGACGGCGGCCTCAGCGAGGGCCCCGACGACGAGACGGGCTGGGCCCGCGCGGCGGCGCTCGGCGCGGTGGTCTCGGCCGTGAACCTGAGCGAGCGCCCCTGCGCCCGGGCGCTGCGTGCGCGAGTCGAGCGGAGCGGCGGTCAGATCATCGAAGCCGGCCGCGAAGCCCGCCGGGCGGCCTCGGGCCGCGGCGAGGGCCCCCTCGCCGAGCGGCTGACAGCCTTGCTCTCGCGGTCCGGGCGGCCGGTGGTGCTCGCCGGCGAGGCGCGGGGGATCCTGCGGGACGGCGAAGAGGTCGTCCTCGCCGGCCTGATGCCGGCCCGTTCCGGGGCGCCCCGGCCCACCCTCGTCGCGGGCGAAGCAAGCGCCCGCCCGGTCGCGCTCGAAGGCCCCCTCGCGGAAGGGCTCGCCGCGCTCCTCGACGAGCGCGTCGCCCTCGTCGCGGTCGCGGGCGACGACCTCCGGGCCGAGGCCGGCGCCTGCGCGTCGGATGGGTCGCGCAGGAGCCGCCCCGCCGACGTCGAGAGCGCGCTGCTCGGCCCAGGGCGGGCACGGATCGCCCTCGCCCACCGGCGGGGCTGCGGCGCCGCGGAGGCCGCCGACGAAGCCGGAGACGAACCTGCGCGCGCGCTGCCGCCGAGGGCGCTCCTCGATCAGCTCCGTAGGCGCGTCGTGCCGGTGGCGCGCGGCTGCTTCCGGGACGACCGCCGCGGGCGCGCCGACTACAGCACGCGCGCGACCATCCACGCGGTGCTGTCCGACCGCGAGCTGAGCGAGGTGCGCGTCGAAGGCGAGATCTCGAGCGCGCTGTCGTCGTGCATCGCAGGCGCCTTCGCGGGCCTCGACGTCCCGCGCTTCGACGGCACGCTCGAGCTGCGCTGGGGCCTCTACACGGAGGCCGAGCCGCCCCCGCCCACGATGCATCTGTCGCCCGACCTGAGCCGGGCCGTGGACCGGATCGGCGAGCCGGGCGAGACGAGCCCCGAGGCGCTGCTCGGCGAGTGAACGGCGCGGCATTGTCGGGCGCCGCGCGGAGCGGTAAGCCCCGCGACCATGACGGCGCACGACGTTCGCATCGACGACCTCGCCACCCACGTCGGGGAGCGGGTCCGGATCCAGGGCTGGCTCTACAACAAGCGCTCGAGCGGCAAGCTCCACTTCCTCGAGGTGCGGGACGGCTCGGGGATGGCCCAATGCGTCGTCTTCAAGGGCGACGTCTCGCCCGAGCTCTTCGCCGCCGCCGACCGGCTCTCGCAGGAGACGAGCCTCCGCGTCAGCGGCGTCGTGCGCGAGCACGGCAAGCTCAAGGGCACCTTCGAGCTCGGCGTCTCGGAGCTCGAGGTGCTGGCGACCCCGAGCCGCGAGTACCCGATCTCGCCCAAGGAGCACGGCACCGACTTCCTCATGGACCACCGCCACCTCTGGCTGCGCAGCAAGCGGCAGACGGCGATCCTGAAGATCCGCGCCGAGATCATCGCGGCGGTGCGCGACTACTTCGACGGGCACGGCTTCACCCTCGTCGATGCGCCGATCTTCACCCCGAACGCGTGCGAGGGCACGAGCAACCTCTTTTCCACCGACTACCACGGCACGCCCGCCTACCTCACCCAGAGCGGCCAGCTGTACATGGAGGCGGCAGCGGCGGCGGTGGGCAAGGCGTACTGCTTCGGCCCCACGTTCCGCGCCGAGAAGAGCAAGACGCGCCGGCACCTCGCCGAGTTCTGGATGGTCGAGCCCGAGGTCGCCTTCCTCGACCTCGAGGGCGACATGCAGCTCGCCGAGGACTTCCTCTGCAGCATCGTGCACCGCGTCCTCGACAAGCGGCGCAAGGAGCTCGACGCGATCGAGCGCGACATCAAGCCGCTCGAGGCCATCCAGAAGCCCTTCCCGCGCATCACCTACCACCAGGCCATCGAGCGCCTCGTGGCCGCGGGCCATCCGGCCAAGGTCGGCGACGACTTCGGCGGCGACGAGGAGACGGTGATCAGCAAGGGCTTCGACCGGCCGGTCATCTGCCACCGCTACCCGATGGACCTGAAGGCGTTCTACTTCAAGCGCGACCCGAGCGACCTCTCGCTCGCGCTGAACATGGACGTGCTCGCGCCCGAGGGATACGGCGAGATCATCGGCGGCGGCCAGCGCGAGGACGACCTCGACACGCTCGTGCGCGCCATCGAGCACCACAAGCTGCCCATGGAGGCCTTCGAGTGGTACCTCGATCTGCGCCGCTACGGGAGCTTCCCCCACGCCGGCTTCGGCCTCGGCATCGAGCGCACCGTGGCCTGGCTCTGCGGCCTGCCCCACGTGCGCGAGACCATCCCCTTTCCCCGCATGCTCCACCGCATGCACCCCTGACCAGGACCCAGGACGGGCCTTCTCCTCCGCCCGCCCCTCTGTCATCCTCGACCTTCCTCGGAGGCACGCGATGAAGATCCGCATGAACCGCGAGTGGGCCCTCTTGCTCGAGCGCTACAAGGGCGACCACCGCGACCCGCGCAACCAGGCCACCCACATGATCGGCATCCCGATGATCATCGCCTCGCTCCCCGCGATGGCCTCGATCGTCGCGTTCCCGGTCGGCGCGACGCTCTTCACCGTGGGCTGGGGCTTCCAGTTCCTCGGCCACTGGTTCGAGGGCAACGACCCGGCCTTCCTCAGCGACCGCCGTAGCCTGATCGTGGGCGCGCTGTGGTGGGCGCAGAAGAGCGGCCTCGTCGAGCTCGTCACCGACCAGGACGCCACCGCGGCCTGAGGGCGGGCTGCGGGCGGACCTTCGCGGCTCAGCCGGGGGAGGTCGTCCGATTGCGGCTCCGGCCCCCGAAGGCCTCGCCGACCGCCTGGCGGATGACGTCGCTGTCGCAGGGCTTGGTGAGGAGCGCGCGCGCGCCCGCGTCGAGGAGACGCGTCCGGCGCTGATCGTCGCAGAGGCCGGTCAAGAAGAGGACCTGCGCCGCCGGGTCGATGCGGCGCAGCTCGTAGAAGGTCTGCTCGCCGTCCAGGTCGGGCATGTCGAGGTCGAGCACGACGAGACCGATCTCGCGCTTGGTCGCGCGGAAGATCTCGAGGGCCGCCCGCCCATCGGCTGCGTCGAGCACGCGCAGGCCGTCACGGCCGAGCACCCGCGCGACGCCGCGGCGGATGAGCGGGTCGTCGTCGACCACGAGGACCACGCCGGCATGCTCCGAGCGGGCCCGCGGGGGCACCGTGAGGCCGATGTGCGGAGTCCGCTGCGGAACGCGCTCCGATCGCGTCGTGAGCGACGGCAGCAGCACGCGAAAGCACGTCCCCTTGCCGAGCTCGGTCTCGAAGGTGACGCGGCCGCCGTGCTCGCCGACGACCTCCGCCACGGTCGCGAGCCCGAGGCCCGAGCCCCGGTCGGAGCCCTTCGTGGTGAAGAAGGGCTCGAAGACCCGCGCGCGGATCTCCTCGGGGATCCCCGGCCCGGCATCCTCGACCTCGAGCAGCGCGTGCTGGCCGGCAAAGCCGATCTCTTCGCCGCCGATGTCAGGATGCTCGACCACCGCGGTGGCGGCCGGCCCGAGGCGCACGGTGATCCGTCCGCCCCGAAGCTGCGCATCGCGCGCGTTGACGAGGAGGTTCATGACGACCTGGTGCAAGGAGCCGCGGTTGCCCCGCACGAGCACGCCGCCCGCGATCTGGTCCTCGATCCGGATCGTCCCGTCGAAGGTGCGCCGCACGAGGGTCAGCGCCTCCTTGACGACCATCGAGAAATCGACGGTCGAGTCCGCCGACGAGGTGTACTTGGCCTGATCGAGGATCCGCCGCGTGAGCTCGGCACCGCGCTTGGCCGCGGTGCGGATGTCGGCGAGGCACTCCTCCACCTCCCGCCGCCGCTCCGCGCTCCCGATCCCGATCGACCCCTCGGAGGCGTAGGCCCCGAGCATGTCCGCATTCGCGAGGATGCTCCCGAGGAGGTTGTTGATGTCGTGGGCCACGCCCGCGCCGAGGCGGCCGAGCATCTCGAGCTTCTGCCGCTGCCGCACCCGCTCCTCGAGCGGGTCCCGGTGGCTGAACAGGAACAGCGTCTCCCCCACCTGCAGGCGATCGCCGTACTGGATCACCTGCTCCTCGATCCGCTTGCCGTTCACCCAGGTGCCGTTGCGGCTGCCGAGATCCATGGCGCGCCACGAGGTTCCGTCGAAGCGAACCATCGCGTGCCGCCGGGAGGACATCGCGTCGTCGATCTGGATGTGCACCCCCTCGACGCGGCCGATGGTGGCCACGTCCTCGACGACGTAGCGGCGCCCGACCTGCTGTCCCTCGAGAACGATGAGGATCGCGATGCCGCGCCGGCTCGAGCGCGAGCTCGAATCCCCTTGCGCGAAGCGCTGGGTGTCGTCCTCCGGAAGCTTCACGGCGGAGATCTTCGCAGATGCGCGGCGCGGGCTCAAGAACGCGTCGTCTCGGTGGCCAGCCTCACCGAGGCGTCGTGGCGCGCTGTGGCGGGCGGGGCGCCTCGTTGGCCGTGCTCCTCTCAGGCCGGGGCGGCCTCGGATGCGGCAGGCGCCTCGGCGTCGTCCTCGGCCGGCGCGGCGAGCCAACCCTTGATGACGCGCGCCGCGAGCTCGGGATCGCGCCGCGCGTAATCGAGCGCGAGCGTGTGCACGATCTCGGCATCCTCGTACGGGACGGGCGGCTCCGCCGGCAGGCTCACCGCGAGAGGATCGGCCGAGAGGGCGATGGTGCGGCTCTGGCGCCGCCGGCGGACGAAGAACGCTGCCGCACCTCCGGCGCCGACGAGGAGCAGCGCCGCGAGAGCCGCGGCCCAGTACCATCCGAAGCCGCGCTCCGTGCCGTCCGAGCCGAGCTCGAGTTCGGAGGAGGGGGCGAAGGAGACGCAGTCGACGCTGATCCGGTCACGCTCGTCGACCACGCCCGTCGCCGACGCGACGATCTCGCGGATGCGGGCCAGCTCCTCGGCGCTGCGCGGCACGAACGTGCGCGCGTCGCCCTCACCCTCCCAGGTGCCGTCGACGAGCACTGCGACGGAGAGCCGCGACAGACGCAGCGCGGGCTCGACCGATCGGTGCAGGACCTTGGTGACCTCGAAGTTGCGGACCTCGGTGCGACGGCCGCCCGCCGCATCGCCAGGCGTCGGCTCGAGGGGCGCTCCACCGGGCAGCGCGCTCACCGCGCCGGGGATCCCGCCAGCGGCCTCGCCCCCCGGAGGCGTCCCTTCGCTCGTCAGCTCGAAGCTGCGGGTCGCGGTGCGCTCCGGGTCGTAAATCTCTTCGATGTGCTCTTCTTTCGCCACCGTGACCTCGGCGGTCACGCGGACCACCGCCACGTTCGGCCCGAGCGTCGCGTCCAGCAGCTCCTGCGCGGCGCGCTCGCGCGTCCGGGCGATGCGCTCGCGAAGCGCCTCGGCGCCGGCGGCGCCCGCGAGTCCGCTCTCGTCCTCGGTCGCCGAGAGCGAGCGCCCGTCGCCGTCGACCAGCGTCACGTTCTCCGGGGTCAGGCCGCGCACGCTCGAGGCGACGAGGTGCACGAGGCCGCGCACCTGATCCGGCTCGAGGCGGTGGCCGGCGCGCAGGTGCAGCGCGACCGAGGCGCTCGCGCGGGCCTCCTCGGAGGTGAGCAGCGTGCGCTGCGGGAGCACGAGATGGACGCGCGCCCGCTCGACGCCCTCGATGTGCGCGATGGTGCGGGCGAGCTCGCCCTCGAGCGCCCGCCGGTACTGGACCTGCTCGGTGAACTCGCTCTCGCCGAAGCGGGTCTCGTCGAAGAGCTCGAAGCCGACCCCGCCGCCGCGCGGCAGGCCGTCGGCCGCGAGGGCCAGCCGCAGCTCGTGGACCCGCTCCTCGGGCACCAGGACGGTCGTGCCCTCCGCGTCGAGCTCGTAGGTCACGCGGTCCTCGCGCAGGCGCTCGACGATCGCGCCTGCGTCCTCGGGCGAGAGCCG
>Ga0315900_10009278_pt1 | contig 12498 bp, 26 predicted proteins | sample LakEriMetagenome_FD_203521 | JGI IMG/M metagenome (GOLD analysis project Ga0315900, IMG submission 203521) | Freshwater fungal communities from buoy surface, Lake Erie, Ohio, United States - Buoy 12 MA114 | ecosystem: Environmental > Aquatic > Freshwater > Lake > Lake biofilm | place: USA: Lake...
AGTCGCGCGCAACCCCCTTAACTTTTTGGGGGAAGGTTTCCTACTCGCTGCCGCTCAACACGTTACGCTCGCCTCGCGCTCCCTCTCCCTCCTGCGCCTCGCATCCTCCCGCGCTACCTCGTCCAGCAATCTAAAGGTCGCCATACCCCGCAGCGCCTTCACGATCTTGCTGTATTGCCTGCACCCTCGCCCGACATTCCTGCCGAGATACTTATGCCCGCTTTGCTTGTATGCTTCCCTCATAGCAGCATCGTCCTTTCGTAACACTCCGGGCATATCGCCTCATGCCCCCAAAACACCGTCCCGCAAAATCCGCAATATCCGCGTTTTTCAGCGGTCAATGCCGCTTGCTCTTTCTCGGTGAAGAAAGACGCATTGGCTGGCTCCGGTTCCGGCAGCCCGTCCCTGTCAATGTATTCCTTGAACATTTCGGTATCCATGCCCCCTATGTGTTTATGTGCATGATGAGCCTTACTTCCTGTTAGCGGTCGCCCCCCGGTATTCCCTCACATCCCGCCCCAACAACCACCGCAGGCACTCGCCCCCGTTGGCTACGTCCTCGACCCCAACGCACAGGTCGGAGCATTTGCCGTGATCTTGCAGTGCGTTCATGACGAGGCGGGCGTCAAGGTCATTGGCTTTGATCCATTCCATCAGCGTCTTGCTCACCACGCATACTCCGGTTGCATCGCCGCATCCTTCGGCCTCTCCAGCGTCAGCGTGTCCCAAGGTTTTAGCGGCCCCCGATACCACCAAGCGGGCCGTCCCTCGCCCCTCTTGTGCCATTCGTCTTTCGTCGCTTCGTAGCCGTATATCCACCCCCGCACGGCAAAGCCCCGCATCGGGTCAACAACGACCAGCACATACCGCCGCGCCGGATCGTCATTGTCGCGGATGATCAGCGAGCCGTTAAGGTGCTCGGTCGCCCTTACTTCGATGTCCTCCCCGACATCGGCCTTGCCGTGAAACGTGTTAATCGCCGGGAGGTAGGTCTTATCGAACTTCCGCCCCACGACCATCTCGCCAAGGATGCCCGTAATGTCCCTGCCCATGATCTCGCAGTAGTCGGAATGGTAGGTCGTGGCCGAGTTCATCCCGATGGCCCGCGCCTCCAGCCAGCGAAGCTCGGCCACCTTTGCGGCCTCCAGCAAGGTCGTGAGGCGAAAGGGGCGAAGGGTCATGCCGCCTCCCTTTCCGAAAGCGCAAGTTTGCGGTTCAACTCTTGCGCTGTTGCCTTCAACGCCTTGACCCGCTCGACCGCCTCCGGTGCCATTGTGCTTTCCCACGGCGTGTCGGCCTTGGGAATCCGGTTGCGTCTGTCCGCCCGGATGCCCTCTATTTCGCGCGTGATGGCCTCCAGACGCTGTTTGATCTCCCAAGGAGTATCGGACTTAGGCTTTGCCGTGCCGTTGATTTTCTGGCCGCTTGCGTTGATCGGACGATCGGCGCGGTTGAGCCAGTTCACAAATCGGCGGCGGGTGCGTTGCTTTCCGTTGGCGGAACACCATGCCGTCATCTTGCCAAGCTCGGCTTCGATGTTGATGCCGCGATAGGCAGGATTGTCGGACAATTCCTTCAACCAATCCGTGTCGTTGGTCGCGGATACCTCCGCGACACTTCGCCCAACTTCCTTTTCCTTTACTTTCCTTTCCTTTCCTTTCCGTTCAAGGTGTGCTTCAAGCACTCCTTCAAGGGGTGCTTCGCCGTTTGCTTGAAGGTGTGCTTCGTTTTTGCTTCGACGGCGGGCTTTTCCCGACCGTTTTCCGCCCAATCGACCAGCCTCGCGGCGGGCCTGCACCTCGGCCTCCTTGTCAGACGGGTAGAACGTCACGACAAGGGCTTCGCCGTCCCATTTCCACAGGTCGCAGTCCTCGCGGACTTCGGCCAGCGTCACCCCGGCGGTCTGCTGCCATTGGCGATCTTTCCACCCCGCGCAGCCGTCGATCACGCCGCCGTTCTCCTGCTCGCAGCAATAGCACAGGAGGTTAAGCCATGTGCCGCGCTGCGTAGGCTCGCTGCCGATGTATTCCGGGGCGCGCAGGGTGGAGGTTTTGAGGTTGAGGTAGATCATAGGGAATACTCCGCGATCCGTTTCCCGCTCGCCGTCTCGACGGTGCGCTCGATGATGTTCCAGCCCTCCCGCCGTAGTTCGTGGACGCGCGCGGCCAGCCGGAAGCATTGGAATAACTCCAATGCCTCCAGCGCCGTGATGCGGTGTCCCTCGCGCAAGTAGGCGAGGATGCGCCCCGCTTGCGTTGGCCGCTTGTGCGTCTCGGCGGGTGCGAATGACAGTTCCGGTTGCCATGTCACGACCACACCCCCGTTCCGTTAAGCAAAGAGTCGCGTCCCGACACCTTGCCGTCATCGGGTTGCTGACGGCGCATCGCTTGCAGCTTGGCCGTAGCCTCCTTGAGTTCGCGGCTGGTCGATTCCAACTCCCACGCCAACCGCTCCACGTGTTCGCGCATCCACTCCATGTGCGACCAGAGCGGCGTGTCCTCATCCGGGGCGAGGCCGTCACAGGCTCGGCGTTCGTCGGCGTTCATTTCACTTCCTCCGCCGCTTTGTAGGCCCATGCCGGGAGGTCGAGCGTCTGCACTTCATTGGCATAAGCGGGCCACTGCCCCGCTTCCTCACAAAGCGCGATGGTGTCCAAGGCGTAGTTGAGCGAGTTAAGCCCGACTTGCAGCGCCTTGGCCGACAGATTATAGACCGCCACCGCGTAGGGTGCGACCTTCTCGACCGTGATGAAGCTGAACCGCTCCACCCCGGCAAGCTGGCAATACATCGCCGCTTGCACATGGTAGTTGTAGCGAAAGACGGCGGCGGCAAAGCCCCCGGCATCCCCTGCCTCGGCGGTCTTAACGTCCGCCACGTAGCCGTTGCCGAGAACGTCGAGCCGTCCTTTGAGCTTTAGCCCCGTGCGGTGATCCTTGAACAAGCTCACCTCGCGCTGCGCCCCGTCGAGCAGGGCGGCAGCGGCGGGGTGCGCGGCAACGGATTTGCTCATGCCGTCGAGCATTGCGGCTTCCGTCTCGTCCAAGATCGGCTTGTCGCCTTGGGATTCCTTCCACGCCTTGCCGTCCTTCGTGCGGAAATCCAGCCCCGCAGGCCGCACGGCAAAAGCCGTGGGCAAGCGTTCCGGTTCCAACACCGCCAGATGGCAGAGCGTGCCGATGACGAGCGCGCGGGTTTCTTCCCGCACGATCTGTCCTGTTTTGTAAGCGTGATAATGCGCCGGGGTCTTGGGCGGCAGTATCCACTTGATGTCGGAGGCGCTAATGCCCTCCGTTGCGCGGTAGGTCGCTGCGTCCATTTCTAAAACGGGACGTTTCCGTCCTCGGCCTCCGGTTGGTTGTTGCGGTTGCCTGCCGCGCTGCCGCCGAGAAAGCGCCAGTTGCCGATGATCGGCCCACGCTCCCCCGCGTCGCGCTTTTCCTTCGTCACGCCCTGCACGACGAAGCCGTCATCCCCGTAGTCGCTCGCCCCGTCCTTGTTCGGGATGAGGATAGCGTCGAGGTAGGTTCCTTTTTTCCCGGCGTAGAGATCGTCTTTGCTGATTTTCTTTACGTCGATTTTCACTGCGATTTTGCTCATGTTCTGTGTTCTGTGTTCGTGTTGTAGTTGTGCCGACTAAAACGGAATCTCGTCATCGTCGGCGGGATTGCTTGCCTTGACCGGAGCATTGCCGTTGCTGCGGGGGCGCGAAGCCTCGTCCGTCATGCGCGGAGCGGGGCGTGAGGGTTTTGCGTAGGTGGCGGGCTTGCTCGCTGCGTTGCCGTCATCGTCTTCCGGCGCAATACCGCAAGCCGCCATGAGCGAATATCGGCGGGCATAAGTGAGCGCGGAGCCGTAGCCTTGCGCGTCTTGCTTCTGCGCGGGAACGTGCAACGGGCCGCTGCTCATTGTTTCCCCGCTTGTGTGCAGGAAGACAGTTTCGACTGTGACGCCGCTTTCGCAGGGCAAGGTGCGCTGAATTAGCGCAATGCCATTTGAGTTGAGGGCTTCGATGACGGCTTCAACGCAGGCCGAAAGATCGGCGTATCTGCTTTTGAAGTGTGGATTTTGGGATGTCTTGAGCGCAGGCCCGAAAGCCATTTGCGCCTTGACGAGTGCCGCCGCGATGGCTTTGCCTACGGGCTGCACGTTGCTCACTTGTTCTGTGTTCATGTGCTAAATCGCGCCGGGGGGTTGCCGCCTCCCGGCGTCTTTGTTCTGTGTTCATGCGGGCGGGCATCCGTTCGATGACCGTCCGAAAATCTGATCCCAGCCATAGACCGCGACCGCCAGCGCGGCCCACTCGTGCGAGCGAACACCGTAGGTCGGTCCCGGTTGCTTCTTCGTTCCCTGCGGGCCAAGTCGGTCAATCAATGCCTGCCGCACGTTTGCGTCCTTGGCTCTCGCGCTGTTGCAGAGGTGCAGCTTAACGTCCCTGCGAAAAACGCGGTGCAAGTCACGACCCGAAGAAGAATAAGACTCCGCGACAAATCTCCCGATCCATACGCACGTTTCAAATACGCTCGCCCCAACTGCCATGCCGTATGAGGCGATCATCTCGCAAAAGATGTGCTTTTGCTTCCACAAGCTATGAACCTCAAGCTCAGTGTTCGGAAGGAGGCCACGATCCAAAACCGCCTTGCCGTCAAACATAACAAAGGCGCTTTGCTCTGGCCCCGGATCAATACCGATGACAATGCGGTTCAATTCTTCCGCCTCCCATTATGCGGCTTACCGCTCATCAGCTTGCTCGCTGCCGCTTTGTAAAAATCCCGCTCCGCCTCGACTTCGGCCAAGCGGCCAAGCAAATGCACAATGCTTGCGGCCATCGCGTCTTCGCAGGAGGAAGGAGCGGGGCCAACCGTCACGCTCCCCATAACGATCTGATTAGCCCCGCTCACAATTCGCACGCCTCCACTTCCGCGCGGCGAAGCGCGGCAAGTTTGATTTCCTCGTCGGCCAAGTCGGCCCACGATTGCAACTGCTTGCGGGCCTCATTGTATTTGCGCTGCCATTGCAGTCCGGTCGCAATAGCAAGCTCCTCGCCCTTCTCTGCCGCCTCGCGCCGTGCGCGTTCGCGGATAAGCTCCTCCTGCAATGCCGCGATTTCAGCGTCCTTGAGGCGGATAAAATCTTCCTGCTCCATCATGACTTCGTTCATCGCGCCCCCCTCGCGTCGAGTTGCCTTGCCGCCGGAAGCAATGATTCGGCCCATGCCTGCGAGGCGGGGCCAAAAACCGCCGCCGCGAGGACAACGCAATTTGCGGCGAGGTAATCCCCACTGCAAACCGCAGGCGGGACAACCTCGACAAGCTCGCGATCGTAGCGCGTTGTGCGGGCAACGCCGCGCTTGCGCCCTTTTGCGTGTCCGTTCTTTGCGTTTTTCCCCCATCCCTTCGGGCGGGGTTTGCGGAACATGGATGTGCGCGGAATCGTCATCGCCAAAAGTTCGCAATAAATTCGACGAACATGACCATGCCAATTGCGAGTCCGGTTAATACAACCATCGCGGCAATCGCGTTGTCTGGAGGGGTCGGAGTCATGCCAGTTTTCGCCGAAGCGCGGCGAGTCCCTTGGTAATGCGGGTGCGCAGCGAAGGGCGTTTGCCACTGCAAACACGCTCCATGAGTTTCCCCAGCGCGACCGGATCAAGACATGGTTGCCAGCCGAGGTTGTCAGACACGGGGAGGCGGCGATCTATGCTCACGCGACCTCCTTGAGTTTTGAGTTGAGGTAACGCTTGCGACCGACTTTGCGCGGATCGACTTTGCGATAGCGCAGGCGCGGGGGTTTTTCGTTCAGACTGTCGAGCAGTCCCTTAATGCGCCGATCCGCGAAGTCGCGCTCAACGCTGATTGCCGTGGTCGAGCCGACTTGGTAGCCGCCAATCCACGCCATGCTAACCACGCCGATTGCCGCCAGCGTGACTGCGATGATGGTGAGGTAGTCCATGTTGTTTTGTTCTGTGTTTTTCCGGTTACGGGAAAGTCATGCGGCGTTGCCATTAAGGCGCGCGATCAAAAGCGAGCGCACAAACATCGAAAGACTCATGCCCTGCGCGTAAGCGTGTTTGCGCGCTTCGCGGATGATGTCTGGCGGCAGGGAAATGCCTGCGGCCCGTGACTTTTTGTGCGGTGGGAGTTTGCGCTGCGCCATAGGTAATATGGGCGCATCTTCTAAACTTTAACAAAGTTTGTAAAGGGAAAAAATGGGGGGTTTCCCTACCCCCTAAAAATTGTCAATTTTTGGTAAACTGTGGTATATTCCCCTTGCTCACTACTCATCATGAACACACGAAAACCAGATGGGGAAAAAGCCGTCCCGGCGGGCATCAGTTTACCCCGCGACCTTATCGAAGGCGGTCGCGCTCACGCTCGCGCAGGAGGCTACGGCGGACTCAGCGGCCTAACGCGCCACCTTCTCACCACCTACCTCGCAGAAGCGGGACAAGCGGTAGAGAAGGTCAGCCGCAAGGCCGAGGCCAAAGGCAAGAAGGAGGTAAAGCGCGCCCTTGGCAAACAGCGCCGAGGCAAACAACAGGGGAAGTAGGTTTCTCATGTTCGTCATTCACGGGGGTTTTACTTGGCGGCGTAGGACATCGGTCGTTCTACCCCCCCCCCCCGCAACAACGAATAAAAAATGAATAGCGAGACGGTCAAAGTGGGCGGGATGTCCTGCCGTCTCTGGCGGGCGGCGGACGGACGCTGGAAATGGCACTCCCGCCGGGGCGGCAAGCGCGTCCTGTGCGCGGCCAAGGATTTGAGCAAGGCCAAGGCCAAGGCCAAGGGGCAGCTTGCCCTTCTGCGGGACGGACGCAGCCAGTTAGGGAATCTCGACCCCGCCCTGCTTTCTGAGTTCCTTGCGTGGAAAGGGCAGCGAGCCGATAGTCCGCCGATTTCCGAGGCCGCGCGTAAATATGTGGCACACCAGACCGAGCGGGAAATTCAGACCCGGACTATCGAAGCGGACATTGCCCACTTCACCGCAAAGCATCCGGGGCCGATAACCGATGTTACCGCCGAGCAAGTCAAGTTGCACCTTGACTCATTAGGGGTCGGGCCGAGGCGGCACAACAACGTGCGTCAAACGCTCGTTTCGTTTTTTATCTGGGCGCGGAAGCAGGGATTCTTGCCCGATACGATGACCGCCCCGCAGCGCACCCATGCTTTGCCCGTGCCAAAAAAGCGCCCCCCGATTTATACGCCCGTCGAGTTTCGCGCCCTGCTCGCCACCGTTGCGCCGGAATGGCGTTTGCCGCTGGCGCTTTGCGGGTTGGCGGGGCTGCGGACTTGCGAGGCGGAAAGGTTGCTGTGGCAGGAAGTGAAGCTCGGCAAGAAGTTGATCGAGGTTCTACCGGAGAACGCGAAGAACACGAATCGCCGCCGCCTCGTTCCGATTCATCCCGCGCTGATGACTTGGCTCCGCCGCGCCGACCTTGCGCCCGACGATCACGTTTGCCCGCAGGGAGTGCGGATCGACAACTTGGCAAAGCGGGTCAAGCGCAAGGGGGTGAAGTGGGTGAAGAACGGGCTGAGACATTCCTACGGCTCCTACCGCTGCGCGGTCGTGAAATCCGCCGCGCAGGTCGCGCTGGAGATGGGAAATTCCGAGGGAGTCGTGCGGTCAAACTACCTCGATTACGTCGAGCGCGGGGCTGCGACGAAGTGGTTTCAATGTGGTTACTTTTCGCCCTCCTAAAAACTTAACCCCCTGATTTACAGGGGGTTAAAGCATACCGGCGGAGGGGGTCGAACCCACACTCCCTTGCGGGAAACGGATTTTGAGTCCGTCGCGTCAGTAGAAATTGAAAGCGGAAGGACGAATTGTGCCTCGCGCGGGGTGGTTACTTTTGGGTTACTTTTTGTCATAGGTCTTTGACACTCCCGCCGCCTTTTGTGGCGGCAGTAACCCGAAAATGGAAACGCTGGATGGCGGTTTCCTGCACGCACGGCCACCTTGCCGACCCTCGCGCGACAAAGGCAATGCTCGCCTTCCGCAAGGCCTACGCTCCCCAGACCATCCTGCACCTCGGAGACTTCACCGACATGGCCGCGCTTCGGGCGGGCGCTCGCCGCGATCCCGATGACCCAGACCGCGCGGAGTCGATGGCCGATGACTTGCTCGCGGGGCTTTCGTTCCTGCGAGAGCTTGAGCCGACAGTCATCCACCTTGGCAATCATGAGGACCGTCTTTGCGGCCTCGCTCATAGCGGCAACGCCGTAGTGAGTTACGCCGCAGGGCAAGTGCTGGCGCGCATTGATGACGCCGCCAAGGAAATGCGGGCCAAGATTGTTCCTTATGCGGGCCTGCGCCCAGAGGCTTGCACCCGGCTTGGCGACACGCTGTTCCTGCACGGCGTCCTTTACAACGTAAGCGCGGCCCGCGACCACGCCGAGGCGCTGGGAATGTCCTGTGTGTTTGGGCATACACACCGAGTCGCGCAAGAGCAAGGACGCTGCCAGCGTCCGGTCGTCGGCTACAACATCGGCTGCGGCATTGATCTTTCTGTGGGCTACGCCAAGGGGCGGCGGCAAACGCTCGGCTGGGCGCACGGCTTTGCTTACGGCGAGGCAAGCGATAACGCCTGCACGGTCAATCTCGTTACGCTTTCCCCCCACTACCGCCTGCCATGAAGTCGAAACTTTCGACCACAAAGCCCGACACCGACCTCGCCGCATGGTGCGCGGCCCTCCTCCCCGCCAATGTGGATAAAATCCCTGCAGGGTGGCTAACCTGCGCCGAGCTTGCCGACAAACTCGGCAAGACCAAAGACACGGTGAGCGGCCAGCTTTCCGTAGCTGTCAGGGCAGGACGCGCCGAGATGCAAAAGTATCGCGTGATGACTAACCGGGGCGTTTATCCGATCCCGCATTACCGCTTGAAATGAAAAAGCGCGCCACAGGGCCGCGCAAGCGCGGCAAGCGCACTCCCACGATGCGTTTCAAGCTCGACGGCCAATGGTGGCGCGTGAAGGTCTGCCGTCCGCCGGATCGTGAAGTGTTAGACGGGATGTGCCACTACAAGGACCGCATCATTTATCTCAGGCCATCTGCCGTGGAGGGCGACTTGCTTGGCATTTGCGTCCACGAACTTTGCCATGCGGTCATCCCGCCCACAGACGAGACCCATGTCCGCGACCTTGAGCGCGTCGTGTGCGCGGTGGTGCGTTGGGCCGCCAACAACTGCAACGGCGGCAAGATCAGCATCGGGCGACACAAAGCGGCGTGACCTTCTGGCCCTTACTCGCCTCGACCCTGCTCTATCTCGCCACGGCTTTCGGCTTCTGGCGTGATGGCAATGGCGCTTTGGCGTGTGCTTTTGTCGGCTACGCTCTCAGCAACTGCGCGTTTTTGTATATCGCGCTATATCCAAAGTAGCGTTGCGTATAGCAAACAGCGTTTTTGTTTACGCAAACAGCTTTAGAAACCAACGCAACGCGCTGAAGCGAACCGCAGTTCGCCTCGGAGTGATGCGCTGGACAAAGCCGACTGCGCCGTAAGGCCCATAGACGAGGCCCAAGTCGTTTGATCGGTGCATGGTTGTCCTCCTTTCATTGAATAAGATTTTCGCTGTTAAAGGTTTTGCGGCTTTTCTTTAACTGCCGCTTGGCCGAATCCGAATGAAGCACTTGGCCAACTTGCGCGAGCGAGTCTTCAAATAAACGCCATCGCCCTCCCTGCTCCCCGCGCCATTCGTGTTGCCTTCGATGGCCTCGAACTTGTCGCCGAGGGATCGCTTAACGATACCGATGTGCGAAAAGTCGTAGCACACCAGATCCCCCGCCTTCGGCTCGGCGGTGTCGGGCAGGACCGTGCAAGTCGCGGGCCTTGCCTGCGCCCACTTGATAAAGCCATAGGCCAGCGCCGTCTTGGGACGCCATTTCGCAGGCGTAGTCGCGCGCAGCCCAAGCCACTTCACGTTCGTGGGATCGTCGAGCCACTGCTGAAGCGCCCACGCGCAAAACGCCGCGCACCAAGGCCACGCGCCGGGGGCCAGCGTAGTCGCCGCTTGGTATTTGCGGACATCCTTGCCGATGTTTTGCTTAACTTCCTTTTTTCCGATCTCCCTTTCCGCGATCTGCGCCAGCAGCGCGATGCGATTTGCGCTTTTCTGCTTCGCGGTGGATGCGAGTGTGCGCGGCGGCGAGGACTTCGGCAAGGTCGGCAACGGAGAGTTTGGCAACGAGGGCAAGGGCGATTGCTCGCCTATCTGCTGCAGGCCAGCCAAGAACTGAACGAATGAGTGCTTCAACCATGTTTGTATCGCTTTCATTAGAAATCCGCGCCGCCCCGTATGCCGATGAATGAAATGCCGCGCTTCGTGAACTTCACGATTGGCTGGACGGACGAGAGCAGGCGCACGAAGAAGCCCCGCGTGTCAGATGGCTTTGGGCGCGTGAAGATGGCCCGCAACGCCTCGCCGTTAATCGTCACCGGATAGCGCGGCTCGCGCTTCATTGGGGCAGGACGATGCGGTCTGCGTCGATAGCGGCTTCCTTTTCCGCGCTGCCCCACGGACGCCAAAAAAGCACATACCAAATCTGCTTATCGAAGTCCGCGCCCCCGCTAAGTTGCCAGCCCGACTTCGCCAACGGCACCCCGCCGTTCTTGAGGTCGAGCGGCATCGTGGCACATCCGGCGCAAAACAACGCCATGAGCGCGGCGATGTGGCGCACGGCTTACTTCTCCTTGCGGAAGACTTCGTAAAGGCCGACAGCGGCAATGACCGTGGCGGCGATGGCCGACCACTGATCCGGATCGAGCTTCCAGCCAGCGGCGGCAGTGAGGGCGGCAATGCCAGCCCATGTGGACTTTTCCTTCAGTTTGCCAAGCGCAGTCGTGACGAGGTTCATGCCTCGGACGGGGTGTCAAAGCCTGCCCCCCTTCGCCATTCTTGAATGAAAAACGCCCCACGATATCTTTCGAAAAAGCGAGAGCCGCCCTGTTAGGAGCGGCCCTGCGTCCCATAGCCGAAGCGCCGGGAGGGAATTAGGATTGGAGTGACTGAACCGCCTCCGCGCTCGCGGCCTCGTAGCTGCACGGCGGGGCGCTGAATGTGCGCGGTGTCGGGTCAACGCTGGCAACAAGCATCCCCTCCATCCAAGCTTTGAGCGCGGTCATGTTCGTGCCGAGCGGTTTGCCTGCTTGGAGCAGGGCCATCTCAAAACGCTGGAGGGCGCTGACTTGCATGGCTGAGAAATGTATCGCAGTCCATGCTTCGGGCGTGTAGGTCGGCGCAGGCGGCACAACCCACGCGCCGTTTTGCCACTGTGCGTCATCGCTTGGCTTCGCAGGCGCATCCACCCATCCCTTGCGGCGAAGGTTGGCAATCGCGGCTTCGTCAGTTTCGGCGCGGAGTTGGCCGTTGAGGAGGAGGTATGTGGTCATGGTCAGTTGCAGCTAAATTTCCAAGAACGCGCAGCAAAGTGGTCAACACGCTTTCTCATGGCATCGCTAAGGTCTGTTTTGAAAAACAGCGCCAAGGGAATGTATCCAGATATGGCAAAGCCAGCCGCAACGGTGTATCCGCCCAAAATCAGACTTGCAGACGCAGATGGTGTAGTAACCAGCCCCCCTCCGCTGTTTGTAAATGATGTTTGCGCCGTTCCATTGACATACAGTGTTCCAGAAGTTGCCGCCGTTTTTGTAAAGCTGGCAATGTAAGATGTGTTTGTAGCCATTACGGTATTGCTTGTGCCGTAAGTTCTAAAATCTGAACCCTGTCCGTAATAGTAATACACGCTGGTCATGTTGCCGTATTCAAAAAAGAAATTTGAACTGTGCCCAAGAATCACTGGTTGGTTCGCAAACGAGGACAAATTGGTAATAAGCATCACCGAGTATGTGTTGTCTGCGGACAAAAGATTTGTGTAACCGCTTGCAATTTCTAAGACATCGCCGCCATCAAATTTGACCGCGCCTTGCCCGCCTATGCCAGCAGTCTCATAAATTGGCTGTCTCGCCGCTGTGGATTGATCGGCGTTATAGGCATTACCACTGCGGTCAGACCATGATGTTACAGCCGTCCCATTGCTCTGCGAAATATACCGCGCATCGAGCACAAGATTGGCACCCGCATCCTTTGGTTGAAAATGGCGGACTCGCGCTCTCATTTAGTTAAAGATGATTTCCACGCCGAGGAGGCGGGCGTCCACGCCGAGGGTGTCGGCAGCGTCCCCGACCACGCGGGAGATTTGAAAGTTGATCGCCTTGTTGGCCGCTGGTGTTCCGTCAATGGTCACGGCGCTCGTCGCGCTCGTCACATGGACATCGTTAGCTGTGATGAATGTGTCTGTGACTGCAACGCGAGTGCCGCTGGCTTGGTCGAGGGCGGCATCGTCGCCGTAAGCGCGGCCACTGATACCCCATGCAACGCCGCCCGATCCCGAAGATGCACTCCAGTAAAAGCGGGCGGTAACGGTGCCGTTGTTGTAATTGGACGGCATTACAACAAGGGCTTGGGCAAACTCCTCCGTGCCTGTGTCGAAGAGTAGCTCGTCCA
>Ga0315900_10009279_pt1 | contig 12498 bp, 10 predicted proteins | sample LakEriMetagenome_FD_203521 | JGI IMG/M metagenome (GOLD analysis project Ga0315900, IMG submission 203521) | Freshwater fungal communities from buoy surface, Lake Erie, Ohio, United States - Buoy 12 MA114 | ecosystem: Environmental > Aquatic > Freshwater > Lake > Lake biofilm | place: USA: Lake...
TCAGGCCTCGATCAGAGATCACCACCCGCTGCGGCACCCCGATCAGTTCCCAGTCGGCAAACATGGCACCGGGACGCTCGCCCCGGTCATCCAGCAGCACGTCCACACCCAGCGCCTTGAGTTCTTGGTAGACCCGGTCGGCCGCGGAGCGCACCTCGTCGCTGCGGTCGTAGCCGATCGGGCAGACGACGGCCTGGAACGGCGCGATCGAGGCCGGCCAGATGATCCCGCGCTCGTCATGGTTCTGCTCAATCGCCGCGCCCAGGATGCGGGTGACGCCGATGCCGTAGCAACCCATCTCCATCAACTTGGGCTTGCCCGTCTCGTCCAGGAAGGTCGCGTTCATGGCCTGGCTGTACTTGGTACCGAGGTAGAACACATGACCCACCTCGATGCCGCGCTGGATGGCGAGCACGCCCTGGCCATCGGGCGAAGGGTCGCCCTCCACCACGTTGCGGATGTCGACCACCAGGTCGGGCTCGGGCAGGTCGCGGCCCCAGTTCACGCCAGTGAAGTGGAAGTCAGCCTCGTTGGCACCGCAGACGAAGTCGCTCATGGAGGCCACCGTCCGGTCGGCCACCACCTTGACGGGCTTGAGCATGTGAACCGGGCCGAGGTAGCCGGGCTTGCAGCCGAAGTGTTCCTCGATCTCCGCCACGGTCGCGAACCGAAAGCCCCCCTTCAAGCCCGGTACCTTACCGGCCTTGACCTCGTTCAGGCCGTGGTCGCCGCGCACCAGCAGCAGCCAGACCGTAGCGCCGAGGCGTTGTCCGTCCGGGTCCAGTTCATCAGTCGCCAGCACCAGGGACTTCACGGTCGAGGTCAGCGGCAGCTGCAGGTACTCCGCCACGTCGGCACAGGTGCTCTTGCCGGGCGTGGGTGTCTTGGCCAGGGTCGCCCCGGGGGCGGGCCGGCTTTGCGCCAGGGGCAGCGCCTCGGCCAGCTCGATGTTGGCGGCGTAGTCGCTGGTGGGGCAGTAGACGATGGCGTCCTCGCCCGTCTCAGCAATCACCTGAAACTCGTGCGACAGGTCGCCACCAATGGCGCCGGTGTCAGCTGCCACGGCGCGGTACTGCAGGCCGAAGCGGTCGAAGATGCGCTTGTAGGCGGCAAACATCGCCTCGTAGCTGTGGGCTGCACCTTCCTTGTCGCGGTCGAAGGAGTAGGCATCCTTCATCGTGAATTCGCGCCCTCGCATCACGCCAAAGCGCGGCCGGCGCTCATCCCGGAACTTGGTCTGGATGTGATAGAAATTCTTCGGCAGTTGCTTGTAGCTGCGCAGCTCCTGGCGCGCGATGTCAGTGACCACTTCCTCGCTGGTGGGCTGGATGATGTAGTCGCGGTCGTGCCGGTCCTTCACCCGCATCAGCTCCGGCCCCATCTTGGCAAAGCGGCCCGTCTCCTGCCACAGCTCCGCCGGTTGCACCACCGGCATCAGCAACTCCACCGCGCCGGCGCGCTCCATTTCCTCCCGGATGATGGCCTCGACCTTGCGGATGACGCGCAGCCCCATGGGCATGTAGTTGTAGATGCCGGCTGACAGCCGCTTGATCATGCCGGCGCGCATCATCAGCTTGTGGCTGACCACCTCGGCGTCGGCAGGGGCTTCCTTGAGGGTGGCGATGAAGAAGGAACTGGCTTTCATGGGCAGAGCGCTTGAGTGGCGTCGGATTCGGGGTGAGAAAGCCGCCCCTGGAAGGTGCGGACCGAGACTGATGCACAGGGCCGCAGCTCATGCGGGAAAGCGAGGGTTCGCGTTCCGCAGGGGGCCGGTGCAATAATGATTTCAGTCAAAAAATTGGGGTCCGATTATGCTCGACCGGGAGGGCTTCAGGCCCAACGTCGGCATCATCCTGCTCAACGCTCGCAACCAGGTGTTCTGGGGCAAGCGGTTGAAGACGCACTCGTGGCAGTTTCCGCAGGGCGGCATCAAATACGGCGAGACGCCTGAGCAGGCGATGTTCCGTGAGCTCCACGAGGAAGTGGGGCTGACGCAGGAGCACGTGCAGATCGTGGCACGCACCCGCGACTGGCTGCGCTACGAGGTGCCGGACCATTTCATCCGCAAGGACGCCCGGGGGCATTACCGCGGGCAAAAGCAGATCTGGTTCCTGCTGCGCCTGGTGGGCCGCGACAGCGACATGAACCTGCGCGCCACCGATCACCCCGAGTTCGACGCCTGGCGTTGGAACGACTACTGGGTGCCGCTGGAGATGGTCATCGAGTTCAAGCGCGGCGTCTACGAAATGGCGCTGACCGAACTCTCGCGCTACCTGCCCCGTGCGCATCCGGGCGGCCGGTTCCTGCGCACTGGAGCGCGCCCTCCCCACCGGCGCGATGCTCAGGAGCCCAGCGACCTGGCCGGGGAAGAGCCGCCCGGCAACCCCACTTGAGCCTGCGCCGCAATCTCGCTCGCTCACGCGAGGACGAGATTGTCCCGGTGGATGAGTTCGGGTTCGTTGGCGTAGCCGAGCAGGCCCTCGATCTGGGATGAGGGCTTGCGGGAGATCAGGCGGGCTTCGGCGGCCGAGTAGTTGGCCAAGCCCCGGGCGATCTCGGCACCAGCGGGCGAACGTACGGCAATCACGTCGCCGCGGGCGAACTCCCCCGTCACCTCCACCACGCCGATGGGCAGCAAGCTCTTGCCCTCGTCACGCAGCTTGGCCACGGCACCCTCATCAACGGTCACCGAACCCCGCATCTGCAAGTGGTCGGCCATCCACTGCTTGCGTGCCGCCAGCTTCGGAGTGTGGGCGTCCAGGTACGTGCCGATGGATTCACCCGCGGCCAGGCGGATCAACACATCGGGCTCGCGTCCCCACGCAATGACGGTGGAAGCACCGCTGCCCGCCGCCCGCTTGGCCGCCAGGATCTTGGTGATCATGCCGCCGCGGCCGATCGATGAGCCCACACCACCAGCCATGCGCTCCAGTTCAGGGTCGCCCGCCAGCGCGCGGTCGATGAATCGGGCGGCCGGATCCCGCCTCGGATCGGCCGAATACAAGCCACGCTGGTCGGTCAGGATGATGAGCGCGTCAGCGTCCACCAGGTTGGCCACGAGCGCGCCGAGGGTGTCGTTGTCACCGAACTTGATCTCGTCGTTGACGACCGTGTCGTTCTCATTGATGACCGGGATGACCTTGAGTTGCAGCAGGGTCAACAGGGTAGAGCGGGCATTGAGATAGCGCTCCCGGTCGGCGAGGTCCGCATGGGTGAGCAGCACCTGCGCACTGGCCATGCCGTGGCCCCGCAACTGCGTCTCGTACATCTGCACCAAGCCCATCTGGCCGACCGCAGCAGCGGCCTGGAGTTCATGCAACTCCTTCGGACGGGTGGCCCAGCCCAGGCGCTTCATGCCTTCGGCGATGGCGCCGCTGGACACCATGACCACCTCGCGTCCGCCCTGCGCCAGGGCAGCCAGTTGGCGCGACCAGTTGCCGATGGCCTCGGCGTCCACGCCCCGACCCTCGTTGGTCACGAGGCTGGAGCCGACCTTGACGACGATGCGCCTTGCGCTGGCCAGGGACGCCGACATCTCAACCCCGTGAGCGGTTCACCTGCCCCGATGGGGCGTCGAAGGCAGTGGGCGTCGTGTCTGCGGCCGCCGCCGGGCCTGCGGCGTCCGGGGCCACAAAGCGCACGTCAGGCGCTTCGGTGGCCACGCGCCGCATGGCTGCCACGTGCTGGTAGGCGGCCCGCACCAAGCCGTCCAGCCCATCACGCGCCAGGGCCGACACCGCGAACACCGGCCCCTTCCAGCGCAAGCGGCGTACGAAGTCCTTGACGCGGGCTTCCCGCTCCTCGGTCGGCACCATGTCCAACTTGTTCAGCACGATCCAGCGAGGCTTTGCGTGCAACCCTGGGTCGTAGGCTTTGAGTTCCTTGACGATGGCTCGGGCCTGCGCCACCGGGTCGGCGCCGTCAAAGGGCGCGAGATCCACCAGGTGCAACAGCAGTTCGGTGCGCTGCAGATGTCGCAGGAACTGGTGTCCCAGGCCTGCACCTTCCGAGGCACCCTCGATCAGTCCGGGAACATCGGCCACCACAAAGCTCTGGTCTGGGCCCACCCGCACAACGCCGAGGTTCGGATGCAGCGTGGTGAAAGGGTAGTCGGCGATCTTGGGGCGTGCATTGGAAATCGCCGCGATCAGCGTCGACTTGCCGGCATTGGGCATGCCCAGAAGGCCCACATCGGCCAGCACGCGCAATTCCAGCTTGAGTTTGCGGGCCTCGCCCGGCCAACCCGGCGTCTTCTGCCGCGGCGCGCGGTTGGTACTGCTCTTGAAATGCAGGTTGCCAAAACCGCCATCGCCGCCCTTGGCCAGCAGGACACGCTCATCAGGCTCCAGCAATTCACACAGCCGTTCGCCTGTCTCGGCATCGCTGAAGATGGTGCCCACGGGCACGCGCAGCACGATGTCCTCGCCAGCCGCGCCAAACTGATCAGACCCCCGTCCGGCTTCACCGTTACGGGCCTCGAAGCGGCGGGTGTAGCGGAAGTCGATCAGCGTATTCAGGTTGATGTCGGCCACAGCCCAGACACTGCCGCCGCGTCCGCCGTCACCGCCGTTGGGCCCGCCAAAGGGGATGAACTTTTCCCGACGAAAGCTCACGCACCCAGCCCCGCCGTGGCCGGCTGCAATGTCGATGGTGGCTTCGTCAACGAACTTCATGCCTGGACAGCGCTCCAACGAGAAACCCCGGCCAGGGCCGGGGCTTCGGTGTGGGCCTGAAGAGGGCTCAGACCGGCGTGACCGAGACGACGTGCCGGTTCAGTTCGCCCTTGACGGCAAAACTGACTTTCCCGTCGACCAGCGCGAACAGCGTGTGGTCACGCCCCATGCCGACATTAGTGCCAGCGTGGAAGCGGGTGCCGCGCTGACGCACGATGATGGATCCGGCAGGAATGGATTGCCCGCCGAAGACCTTGACGCCCAGCATCTTGGGCTGCGAGTCACGACCGTTCCGGGTGGAACCGCCGCCTTTTTTCTGTGCCATGACTGAAGACTCCTGAGGGGATCAAGCGTTGACCGAACCGATCTGGAGCTCGGTGTAGGTCTGGCGGTGGCCGCCGTGCTTCTGGTAGTGCTTGCGGCGACGCATCTTGAAGATGCGCACCTTGTCATGCTTACCGTGCGCCAACACGGTGGCGGTGACGCTGGCACCCGCGACCCAGGGGGTTCCGACTTTCAGATCTGCGCCGTTGCCGACCGCCAGCACCTGTTCAATCGTGATGTCCTGGCCCACGTCCGCAGCAATCTGTTCTACCTTGATCTTTTCGCCGGCTGCAACCTTGTATTGCTTGCCACCGGTTTTTATGACCGCGTACATGTGTGACCTTTCAAAAAAGCGTCCGTAAAGACCGCCTCCAAAAACGAAGCCCGATAGTCTAGCATGACGAGGTGGCCAAGACAGCGCATCCCTGGCCTGCTCCCTAGTCACCGGCGCTCAGGTCGCGCTGCGCTCCCGGGCTGAGAAGTCACCCCCTTCCTATAATCTGGCCGCTACTGCACAGGTCAACCGAATTGACGCCTTCCCCCACGCCGGACGCGGCCCCGAGTGACTTCCTTGATCTGGCGATGAAGCGGGTCGATGCCGTGATTCGCGAGCGCCTGTCCTCCAGGGTCGCCCTCGTGGACCAGATCGGCCGGTACATCGTCGAGGCGGGTGGCAAGCGGGTGCGTCCGCGTCTGTTGTTGCTGTTCGCCCAGGCGCTCGGTTATGAAGGCCCCGACAGTCACGAACTGGCCGCCACGGTGGAGTTCATCCACACCGCCACCTTGCTGCACGACGATGTCGTGGACGAGTCGTCGCTGCGGCGCGGACGCGCCACGGCCAATGCCTTGTTCGGAAACGCGGCCAGCGTGCTGGTGGGTGACTTCCTGTACTCCCGCGCCTTCCAGATGATGGTGTCGGTGAACCGGATGCGGGTCCTGGAGGTGGTGGCCGACGCGACGAACGTCATTGCCGAAGGGGAAGTGCTGCAGTTGATGAACATGCACGACCCGGATCTCGCCGTCGAGGACTATCTGCAGGTCATCCGGTTCAAGACCGCCAAGCTTTTCGAAGCCAGTGCGCGCCTGGGCGCCATCCTGGGCCAGGCCGACGCCGTCACCGAAGAAGCCTGCGCCGACTTCGGGCGGCGCCTGGGCACCGCCTTCCAGTTGGTGGACGACCTGCTGGACTACGAAGGCCGCAGCGAGGAACTCGGCAAAAACGTGGGCGACGACATCCGGGAAGGCAAGGCCACGCTGCCCATCCTGCTGGCCATGGCGCGCAGCACGGCCGAGGAGCGCGAGATGCTGCGGCAGGCGGTGCAATCTGGCGAAGTGGAGCGGCTGGGGCAGATCATCGACGTGGTGCGCCGCACCGGTGCCATCGAGGCCACTCGTCAGGCGGCAGAGGCGGAAATCAAGCAGGCTCGCCTGAACCTGGACTGCCTGCCCGACACCTCCGCACGGAACGCCCTGCTAGAATTGTGCTCTCGCGCGGTGCACCGGTCCTTCTGAAAGAACCTGCAACGCGCTGCTGTTGTGGGGCTCGCCCTCGCAGGGCACTTCGGGGTGTAGCTTAGCCTGGTAGAGCGCTACGTTCGGGACGTAGAGGCCGGAGGTTCGAATCCTCTCACCCCGACCAGGATTTCCACTTGCGCCTTCTGTCCACATTCCAGCGCAAGCCGTAGGATCCACCTCCTGATGATCAACAACCTCCGCGTCTTCGGCCCTCTTCGTGAGGCGCCGCAGTGAACAGATCCGTCTGCGTCACCTGCCAGACAGTTCCAGGAGGTCAGGGTCGATCATGGCCACTTTGAATCCACGCCTTGCCAAGGCGAGAGCCTCCCAGGAGGCGTACTTCGTCTGGGAAGGCCGCGACAAGAACGGCAAGCTGGTGCGGGGAGAGATGCGGGCCGTGAGCAGCACGGTGGCCGTCGCCGCCCTGCGCCGGCAAGGCATCCTGGCCCACAAGGTCAAGAAACGCAGCGCCAGCGGCGGCCGGGCGATCAAGCAAAAGGACATCGCCGTCTTTACCCGGCAGCTGTGCGCCATGATGTCCGCTGGTGTGCCCTTGCTGCAGGCCTTCGATGTCGTGGCGCGCGGGCATCCCAACCCCCGCATGATGCGCATGCTCAACGAGGTGCGCATGGACATCGAGACCGGCACCAGCCTGTCTGCGGCCTTGCGCAAGCAGCGCAAGCACTTCGATTCGCTGTACTGCAATCTGGTGGAGGCCGGCGAGGCCGGTGGCGTTCTTGAAGCGATGTTGGAGCGCCTGGCCGTGTACCAGGAGCGCACGATGGCGCTGAGGAACAAGGTCCGCTCCGCCATGATGTATCCGACCGTGCTGGTGGTGGTGTCCATCGCCGTGCTGGCGGTGATCATGACCCTCGTCATCCCCTCCTTCAAGAACGCCTTCACCTCCTTTGGTGCAGAGCTGCCTGCCCCCACGCTCATGGTGATGGCAGCCTCGGACTTCGTCGTCGCCCACTGGCTGACCCTGCTCGTGGGTCTGGGCGGCGGGGTCTATCTGTTCTTCGCCTTGTGGCGGCGCTCGGAGAAGATGCAGAAGGTGATGGACCGGCTGCTGCTGAAGGTGCCGGTTTTCGGCAGCGTGATCGAAAAAGCAACCATCGCACGCTGGACCCGGACCTTGTCCACCCTGTCGGCTGCCGGCGTGCCGCTGGTGGAGGCCCTGAGCTCGGTGGGCGGTGCCAGTGGCAATGCCGTCTTCGCGGAAGCCACGGACGCGATCCGACGCGAGGTGAGAACGGGCACCAGCCTGACCACTGCCATGCAAGGCACAGGCGTGTTCACCCCCATGGTGTTGCAGGTGACGGCCATTGGAGAGGAGGCGGGTTCCCTCGACCACATGCTGGGCAAGGCCGCCGAGTTGTACGAAGAGGAAGTGGAAGAGATGATCAAGGGGCTGACCAGCCTGATGGAGCCCTTCATCATGGTGGTGCTGGGGCTGACCATTGGCTCGATCATGATTGCGATGTACCTGCCCATCTTCAAGCTCGGCTCGGTGGTCTGAACCCCATGGCACAGGAGTGGCTGCTGTCGGTGCCCGCCCTGGGCTTGCTGGGCCTGATCGTCGGCAGTTTCCTCAACGTGGTGGTCCACAGGCTGCCCACGATGATGGCACGCCAGTGGTGGGGCGATGTCGCTGCACAGTTGCAGGACCGGGCCTCCCATGAGGCGGTATTCGGGCAAGCGCTGCCCGCCGGAGCCGACAAGACGGGCCGGGTGCTGGAAACCGCCTTGCAGGCCTTGCCAAAGCTGAACCTGGCGGTGCCGCGGTCTCGCTGCCCCGCCTGTGGCCATGTGCTGCACTGGAGCGAGAACATCCCGCTGCTGGGCTGGCTGCGCCTGCGCGGACGCTGCGCGGCCTGCAATGCGCGCATTCCGCTGCGCTACCCCATGGTGGAGGTGCTGACCGGCCTGCTGTTTGCCGCCATCGCCTGGCGGTTCGGCCCGCAACCCAGCGCGCTCATGTGGTGCGGCTTGGGGGCCGTGCTGGTGACGCTCTCGGCGATCGACTGGGACACGACCTTGCTGCCCGACGATCTGACCCAGCCCCTGCTGTGGGCGGGGCTGCTGGCGGCGGTGGCGGGCTGGAGCGGTCTGAAGCCCGAGACCGCGCTGATCGGCGCGATGGCCGGCTACCTGGCGCTGTGGTCGGTGTACTGGCTGTTCAAGCTCGCCACGGGCAAGGAAGGCATGGGTCATGGCGACTTCAAACTCCTCGCCGCGCTCGGCGCCTGGCTGGGCTGGCAGGCCCTGCTGCCCATCGTCCTGATGGCATCGGTGCTGGGAGCGGTCATCGGCCTGGCCATGAAACTGCGCGGGGATCTGCGAGAGGGGCGCTACGTGCCCTTCGGCCCCTTCCTGGCGGGAGGCGGTATGGTGGTGATGCTGGCCGGCACCGAGCGGGTGCTGGGCTTGATGGGCTGGTAAGCGCAGCCTTCCACAGGAAACACCGGCATGCGCTGTTTGCACATCGGCCTGACGGGCGGCATCGGCAGCGGCAAGAGCACGGTGGCGCAGACGCTGGTCGAACTGGGCGCGGCGCTGGTGGATACAGACGCCATCGCTCGCCGCCTCACGGCACCGCATGGCGCGGCGCTGCCGGCCATTGCGCAGGTCTTCGGCAGCGAGATGGTCAGCGACCAGGAGGGGCTGGACCGTGACCGCATGCGCGCCCTGGCCTTCAGCGACCCGTCGACCCGGCGGCGGCTGGAAGGCATCCTGCATCCGCTGATCGGCGAAACCGCCCGGGCCGAGGCCATGGCGGCGATGCAGGCCGGCGCCGCCGCGGTGGTCTTTGACGTGCCCCTGCTGGCCGAGTCGACCCACTGGCGGGGACGGGTGGACCGCGTGCTGGTGGTCGATTGCGAGGAGGCCACCCAGGTCCGCCGGGTGATGGCGCGCAACGGCTGGGCCGAAGAGACGGTGCTGCGCATCATCGCCCAGCAGGCTCCGAGGCCGCTTCGCCGATCGATCGCCGACGCGGTGATCTTCAACGACACGCTCTCGCAGCAGGCACTGCAAGGCGAGGTTCGCAGCCTGTGGAGCCACTGGCTGCCCGGCTGAGGCGCCATGCCCGTGTGGAACAATCAACCGAGACGCGCTGCCCTCCCATGCCCGCCACCCGGATCCTTTACGAATACCCCTTCAACGAGGGCATCCGGACCATGCTGCGTCTGGAGCACCTGTTCGAACGCCTGGGGCGCCTGATGGTGCGCGTGGACCCGCTGGACCACCATTTCGCGCTGGTCACCATCTTCGAGGTGATGGATGTGGCCTCCCGGGCCGACCTGAAGTCGGACCTGCTCAAGGAGCTGGAGCGGCACAAGGCTCAGCTGCAGTCCTACCGCGGCCATCCGGGGATCTCCGAAGCGGCCCTGGACGAAGTCATTGGCCGCATCGACCACGCCTTCCAGGCCCTGATCGAGCTGCAAGGCAAGGCCGGACAAGCGCTGACCACCCACGAATGGCTGATGAGCGTGCGCAGCCGCATCGGCATCCCGGCCGGCACGTGCGAGTTCGATCTGCCGGGCTACTACGCCTGGCAACAGCACCCGGCCGAACGTCGACAGGCGGACCTGGAGCGTTGGTCGGCCTGCCTCATGCCCCTGGCGCAGGCCCTGCAACTGCTGCTCGGCCTGCTGCGCGACAGCGGGGTGACGCAGCGCATGCACGCCACTGGAGGGCAGTTCCAGCAGCGGCTGCCCGAGGGCAAGAGCTACCACCTGCTGCGCCTGCACATGAACGCGGAGTCTGATCTGGTACCGGAGATCAGCGGGCACCGCCTGCTGGTGTCCGTACGGATGTTGCGGGCCGATGCCGAAGGCCGGCTGCGCCCCACCACGGAAGACGCCGACTTCGAAATGACGCTGTGCGCCTGAGCAAGCCCACGGCATACGACAGGAACCTGGTGGAGCACGTCGTCGCATGAGCGAGAGGACCGTCACCTGCCCTGCGTGCAAGGGGCCCGCGTTGTACAGCCCTGCCAATGCCTGGCGGCCGTTCTGCAGCCGGCGCTGCCGTGAACACGACCTGGGCGCCTGGGCCAGCGAGTCCTACCGCATGGAAGATCGCACCCAAGGCGGTGATGAAGGCACGGAGTTCACGGCACCGGCCCCGGAGCCGTTGAGAAGCCCGGGGTCCAGAACCCACTGACGCTGTGAGGCCGTGACCTACTGACGCGCCGCCACAGGGCCGACGCCAGACTCAGGCCCCGCGGTACATCGCTTCGATCTGCTCGGCGTACTTGGTCTGCACCAGCTTGCGCTTGAGCTTCATCGTCGGGGTGAGTTCCTCATCCTCAGCGGTCAACTGGCGATCCAGCAGGAAGAACTTCTTCACTTGCTCCACCCGGGCGAACTGCTTGTTGACGCGATCGACCTCGGCTTGGATCAACTCCAGGATTTCGGGGGCACGGGTGAGACTGGCGTAGTTGGAGAAGGGGATGTCACGCTCCTGAGCGAAGCGCTCGACGTTCTCCTGGTCGATCATGACGATGGCCGTGAGGAACGCGCGCTTGTCACCGATCACCACCGCATCCGTGACGTAAGGGCTGAACTTCAGCTGGTTCTCCCACTCGCTGGGCGTGACGTTCTTGCCGCCGGCCGTGATGATGATGTCCTTCATCCGGTCGGTGATGTAGAAGTAGCCGTCATCATCCACCCGACCGACATCGCCGGTGTGCAGCCAGCCCTGCGCATCGATGGCCTCGGCCGTCTTGTCAGGCTGGTTCAAGTAGCCCAGGATCACGTTCGAGCCGCGCAGCAGGATCTCGTTCGTGCCCTCGGCGATGCGCATTTCCAGGCCAGGGCCGGGCACGCCAATGCTGCCGGCCTTGGGCGCCTTGCGCGGGTTGACGGTGCCGCCAGCGGTGGTTTCGGTCATGCCCCAGCCCTCACGCAGCGGCACGCCCAGACTGCGGTACCAGCGGATGAGGTCCGGAGAAATGGGCGCAGCACCCGTCAGGGCCATCTGCACCCGGCTCATGCCCGTCATGCGACGCACGTTGTCCAGCACCAGGAAATTGGCCAGCGCCTGCTGCAGGGCCATCCAAGGTCCCGGGGTCGCGCCGCCGGCCTCAAACTCCGCCACGCGGCCGCCCACGCCCACCGCCCAGGCGTAAGCCAGCTTTTGCAGGCGGCCTGCCTCGCTGAGCGTGATCATCACCTGCGAATAGATCTTCTCCCACACCCGCGGCACGGCGAAGAAGACGTTCGGCTGCACCTCGCGCAGGTTCTCGAACACGGTCTCGGGGTTCTCGACGAAGTTCGTGACCGAGCGGCGCATGATCGGGATGTAGCCGCCGATCATCCGCTCGGCGATGTGACACAGCGGCAGAAACGCAATCCGCTCACCCCCTTCGGGCATGCCTTCGAACAGGCTGGAAGACAGGCCCGACAGCACGGCGCACAAGTTGGCGTGCGTGATCATCGCGCCCTTGGGGCGCCCCGTGGTGCCCGAGGTGTAGACGAGGATGGCCACGTCTGAGGACTGTCGTGCAGCCCGCCGCTCGGCCATCAGACCAGGGTTCGCCTTCAGGTAGGCTCTGCCCAACTCTCGCAGGGCTTCCAGTCCGATCACCTGGGGATCGTCCAGGCCGTCAAGGCCCTCCATGTCGAAGACCACCACCTTGCGGATGAGGGGCAAGGCATCGCGCACCTCCAGGATCTTGTCCAGTTGCTCGTCGTCTTCGACGAAGAGAAAAGTGGACGCAGAGTCCTCGCACAGGTACTGCACCTGCGCGGCGGCGTCCGTAGGATAGATGCCGTTGCAGATGCCGCCGACCGAGAGCACGGCCAGGTCGGTCCAGACCCACTCGCGCGAGGTGTTGGCCAGTACCGAGGCGGTTTGACCGGGCTCGAAGCCCAGGCTGACCAGGCCGGCAGCGATCTCGCTGACGAGGGTGCCCACCTCGCGCCAGCTGTAGGAGCGCCAGATGCCCAGATCCTTCTGACGCATCATGGGCGCGTCGCCG
>Ga0315900_10009280_pt1 | contig 12498 bp, 9 predicted proteins | sample LakEriMetagenome_FD_203521 | JGI IMG/M metagenome (GOLD analysis project Ga0315900, IMG submission 203521) | Freshwater fungal communities from buoy surface, Lake Erie, Ohio, United States - Buoy 12 MA114 | ecosystem: Environmental > Aquatic > Freshwater > Lake > Lake biofilm | place: USA: Lake...
TTCGACGACATCGACACCGTCGTGCCGCCGGATGAACGACGGAACTTCATGGCCGGCTACAAGGCCGCCGCAGGCTTTGCCATCGACCAGCTCAATGCCGCGCCGCCGATCATTCCCGCCGGCGCCCGCGTCTCCATCCCCACCGGCTGATCAGCGGGCCGGAACATAGGGCCGGCGTTTGCCGTCCGACGTCGTGATCGGCGCGGCGCACTTCAGTGCCCGCACGATCCAGTGGCGCGACTCCGCCGGGTCGATGACGCCGTCGATCTCCAGGAAGGCGGCCATGCTGACGGCCTTTCCCTTCTGGTAGAGCTCGGCCACGTGGCGCTGGTAGACCGCCTCGCGCTCGGCGGGATCGGCGATGGCGGCAAGCTCGTTGCGGTAGGCGAGACGCACCGCGCCCTCGAGGCCCATCCCGCCGAACTCGCCTGTCGGCCATGAGACGATGAAGACGGGCGCCTGGAACGACCCCGCGGCCATCGCCTGGGCGCCAAGCCCGTAGCCCTTGCGCAGCACGATGGTCATGAGCGGAACGGTCAGGGCCGCTCCTGAGAGGAACAGCCGGGAGACGCGGCGGACCAGCGCGGTCTCCTCGGCCGGCGGGCCGACCATGAAGCCGGGCGTATCGCAGAGCGAGAGAACCGGCAGGCCATAGGTCTCGCAGAGGTCGAGGAAGCGGGCCGCCTTCTCCGCGCCCTCCGCGTCGATGGCACCACCGAGGTGCCTCGGATTGTTGGCGATGAGGCCCATCGGGCGGCCCTCGACGCGGATGAGGGCGGTGATGATGCCAACGCCGTGCGCCGGCCTCAGCTCCATTACCGAAGCCTTGTCCGCCAACGTGCTGATCACCGCGCGGATGTCGTAGGCGCGTAGCCGGTTCTCCGGGATGGCGCGGCGAAGCGCCTCCTGCCCGGCGGCACTCCAGTCGGTGGTGGGACCCTGGAAGTAGGCGAGGTACTGCTTCGCTGCCGCGACCGCGGCAGCCTCGTCGGCGACCAGCAGGTCGACCACGCCGTTCGGCACCTGCACCGCCATTGGCCCGACCTCCTCGGGCGTGAAGACGCCAAGGCCACCGCCCTCGATCATCGCCGGCCCGCCCATGCCGAGATTGGCGTTCTCGGTGGCGATGATCACGTCGCAGCAGCCGGCGATGGCTGCATTGCCGGCAAAGCATCGGCCGGAGACGATCGCAATGGTCGGCGCCCGTCCGCTATGGGCGGCCAGGGCGCGGAAGGTCGGAACGTCGAGGCCTGCGACGCCCATGTAGTCGGTCTCCCCCGGCCGGCCGCCGCCGCCTTCTGCAAAGACAACGAGTGGCAGGCGCTGCTCCTCGGCGAGGCGGAACATGCGGTCCATCTTCTTGTGGTTCATGAACCCCTGGGTTCCCGCGAAGACGGTGTAGTCGTAGGTCATCGCCATGCAGCGCGCCGCCTCCTCGCCGAAGAGGCCAGCATTGACGGTCCCCACGCCGCAGATGAGGCCGTCCGCAGGGCTCATCTCGCGCAACTCCTCGAGGCTGCGCCGGCGGCGCTGGGCGGCGAGCGCCAGGGCGCCGTACTCCATGAAGCTGTCGGGGTCGCAGAGATCGGCGATGTTCTCCCGCGCCGTCCGCTGTCCGGTCCTGCGCCGCCGCGCCACCGCCTTGGGGCGGCGGTGGTCTTCGAGGGCGTCGTGCATGTCGAGGACCTCGGCGAGGTCGGCGCGGATCAGTCCGGCCTGATCGGCGTCATCCCCGGCCGCCATCTCCCCGGCAATGTCGGCCGGTTCCAGGAAGGCGAGAGCATCGCCCGCGTCGGCCTGGTCGCCTGCCCTGAGCGGCAGGACGCGGACGATGCCCGCCCGGTCGGCGATGACGACGTGCTCCATCTTCATGGCCTCGATGATGGCGACCTGCCGTCCGGCCGCCACAGCCTCTCCCTCGACGATGTCGATGGAGACGATGCGGCCGCTCATCGGTGCCTCGACCGGCTCGGTGCCTTCCGGTCCGCTCGAAGCCGTCTTCGCCGTGGCCGGCGCCGCGCCGCCTGCGGCAAAGCGCGTTTTCCGCGGCGTCGCGATCAGCCTCGCCGCATGGCGCTCGACGAAGCCGGTGTCGACACGAGCGGCCAGCACGTCCTCATCGGACAGCAGCGCCTGTAGCACCGCGAGATTGGTCTCGACTCCCTCGATTCGAAACTCGGCGAGGGCGCGGAAGGCCTTGCCTGCGGCCTCGCGCCAGCCGCCGGCCGGGACATGGGCGATGACCTTGGCGAGCAGCGAGTCGAAGCTGGTCACCGTGCGGTAGCCCGCGCAGCCGAAGGTCTCCACCCGGATGCCTGCCCCGCCCGGCGGATCGAAGGCGGCGAGCGTGCCGCCGGTCGGCGTCGCTCCGCCGTCGGCCGCCATGCGCTCCATGTTGACCCGCAGCTGCACGGCGGTGCCCCGTGTCGACACGCCGTCAGGGGTGAGACCGAGCCCGGCCAGGGTCTCGCCGGCCGCCAGCCGCACCTGGGTCTGGACGAGATCGACGCCGGTGATCTCCTCCGTCACCGTGTGCTCCACCTGAAGGCGCGGGTTCGCCTCCATGAACACGAAGCGGCCGGCTGCCTCGTCCACCAGGAACTCCATTGTCGTCAGCGTGCGCACCTTGGCGGCACGGGCCAGCGACACGGCAGCGGCGAAGATCTCCTCGCGCAATGCGGGGTCGAGACCGGGCGCCGGGGCGATCTCGACAAGTTTCTGGTGCCGTCGCTGCAGGCTGCATTCACGCTCGAAGAGATGCATGACGCGGCCGTCGGCATCGCCAAGGATCTGGACCTCGACATGCTTCGCCGGTCGGATGAGCTCCTCGACATAGAGGCCCTCGGAGCCGAAAGCGGCCTTCGCCTCCGAGGCCGCCGTCCGGAATGCCTCGGCCAGCGCCTCCGGTCGTCCGACCATGCGCATGCCGCGGCCGCCGCCACCTGCCAGCGCCTTGACCATCACCGCGCGACCGCCGAGCGAGACCATGAAGGCCTCTGCCTCGCCAAGCGTCGTCGCTCCCGAGGTGCCCGCGGCAAGCGGTACCCCGACCTCTGCCGCCAGCCGGCGCGCCGCCGCCTTGTCGCCGAAGAGTTCCAGCGTCTCCGGCGCCGGGCCGATGAAGGTGAGCCCGGCGGCTGCACAGCCACGGGCGAAATCGGCGTTTTCCGCAAGGAATCCGTAGCCCGGATGCACGGCGTCGCAGCCGGATGTCACCGCCGCATCGACGACCGCCGCGATGTCGAGATAGGCAGCGGCTCCCGATCCGGGCAATGCCACCGCCTCGTCCGCGCGCGCGACGTGCAGAGACGCCTCGTCGTCGGCCGAGAAGACCGCGACGGAGGCGATCCCGAGGTCGGCGAGGGCCCGCGCCACCCGGATGGAGACCTCGCCGCGATTGGCGATCAGCACCTTCTTGAACATGCGGACTTTCACTGGGTTTGATGGGCGGGCGACGGTTCAGCCCATGCGCCGGTCGCTGCGACCGGTCCATGCTAAGCGGTGGACCGGCCGAATCAACGGAGCGGCCCCGTCGGAGGGTCGTCCATGTGGACGATGGGCCCGCCGCACCGGATCATCAGGCGCCGGTCGAGGGATGTCCGGGCGGCACACCAGAGATCCATTGACACCCCGGAAATTGTTCTGAAGATTGATCGATACAGGCGTATTGCCAACCGATGCGATCTGCGCCGTCGCCCCCTGTGCCTGCGCGACCGACAGGAGATGCGCGTGTCCGATGTCGCTGCCGCCGCTTCCCCCCGTCTTCCGCCCGTTCTCGACGTCGACCCCTATGCCGACGCGGTACTGAACGAACCCCACGCCATGCACGCGGCGGTGCGCGCGGCCGGCCCGGTGGTCTTCCTGCCGCGCTACGGCGTCTATGCCATGGGCCGCCATCGCGACATCCTGCCGGTTCTCAAGGACTGGGAGACGTTTTCCTCCACCGGCGGTTCGGGCCTCGCCGACATCCGCAAGCCCGGCGCCTGGCGAGCGCCCAGTCCCATCGTCGAGGTCGACCCGCCGCAGCACACCAAGGTACGCACCGCCCTCCAGCGCATCCTGTCCCCGGGCCTGATCCGTCAGTGGCGCGAGGATTTCGAGAAGGAGGCCGATCGCCTCGTCGCACAACTCGTCGCGAGGGGCGCGTTCTGCGGCGTGCACGATCTCGCCGAAACCTACGTGTCGACCACCTTCCCGGAGGCCCTGGGGCTGGGCAATTCTCCCGAGCGGCGCGACAACCTCTTCCTGCTCGGCGCCCTCAATTTCGACGGGCAGGGGCCGCGGAACGCCCGCTATGAAGAGACCCAGCGGCGGGCGGACGCCATCTGGGACTGGTATCTCGACAGCATGAAGCGCGAGGCCATGGTGCCCGGCGGTTTCGGCGAGCGGATCTTCCTCGCGGCCGATGCCGGTGAGATCGAGCAGGAGACGGCGCCGCTGCTTGTGCGGTCCTTCCTGCGCGGCGGTCTCGACACCACCAGCAGCATGATCTCCGCGGCCCTCTGGTATCTGGCGATGGACCCGTCGCAATGGGCGCTGCTGAAGCAGGATCCGACCCGGATCCGCCAGGCGCTGGACGAGGCGATGCGGCTCGAAACGCCCATCCAGAACGTCTGCCGCCAGACCATGCGTGCCGTGGAGATCGACGGCGTGACGGTGGAGAATGATGCCAAGATCCTGATCATGCTCGGCGCGGCCAACCGCGATCCCGACCAGTGGGAACGGCCGGACAGCTTCGACGTGCGGCGCCAGACCCTGGGGCATCTGGCGCTGGGCGCCGGCGTCCACATCTGCATCGGCCAGATGATCGCGCGGCTCGAGGGCGAGGCGGTCCTGAAGGCAATGCTCGCGCGGGTCGGATCGCTGACTCTCGCGGGATCACCCACCCGCACCCTCAACAACAACCTGCGCAGCCTGAAGACGCTGCCGCTGGCCGTCACGCCGGCCTGAGGCCGCCTGCACCCGCATGACGCCTGCGGGACGGCATGCTATCGGAGCGGCTGCCAATTTGCCCCGCCGCCCCGGCGGACGAACTCGCCGTGCCCATGACCCACGCCATCGCAGACCACGCCGACGTCGTCATTCTCGGAGCCGGCCAGGCCGGGCTCCAGACCGCCCTGTCCCTCCGCGAGGAGGGCTTCGCGGGCACGGTCCAGATGATCGGCGACGAGTCCGCGCTTCCCTACCAGAGGCCACCCCTGTCGAAGGCCTTCATGCTCGGCACCATGGCCGAGGATGCCCTCGTCCTGAGGCCGCAGGCCATGCTGGACAAGCTGGACATCCGCCTTGCCACGGGTATCCCGGCGGTGCGCATCGATCGCGCGGCGCAGCGACTGCTCCTGGCGGACGGAGCCTCCATCGGCTTCGGCCACCTCGTCATCGCCACGGGTTCGCGGGTCAGGCGGTGGACCGGGGCGGGGGCTGAACTCGACGGTGTCGCCTATCTGCGTACCCTCGCCGACGCACGGGCGCTCGGCGCCAGGCTGGAGGCAGCCGAGGACGTGGCGGTGATCGGCGCCGGCTTCATCGGCCTCGAGTTCGCAGCGGTGGCGGCGAAGCGCGGCAAGCGCGTCCACGTCTTCGAGGCCGCGGACAGGCCCATGGCCCGCGCCGTGACACCCGCCATTTCCGCCTTCTTCCGGGAGCGGCACGAGATCGCCGGCGTGCAGATGCATGTCGGCGTGGCGCTGGACCGGATCGAGGGCGAGGCGGGCAATGTGTCGGGCGTCAGGCTGGCAACCGGCGCGATCTTCCCTGCGCAGCTTGTGCTGGTCGGTATCGGCGGGATCGCCAATGCGGAGATCGCCGCCGAGGCGGGCCTCGCCGCCGACAATGGCGTGGTGGTCGACGAGATGCTGCTGACGGCCGATTCCGCCATCTCGGCCATCGGCGACTGCGCCAACCACCCCAATCCCTTCGCCGGGGGGCGCATGCGGCTCGAATCGGTACAGAATGCCATCGACCAGGGCCGCGTCGTCGCCGCGCGCCTCGCCGGCAAGCCGCAGCCGTACCGCGCGGTGCCGTGGTTCTGGTCCGACCAGGGCGACCTCAAGCTGCAGATGGCCGGCCTCACTGCCGGCTTCGACGACCAGGTGGAGATCGGCGCGCGCGATGAGGCCAGGTTCTCCCTGCTGGCCTTCCGTCAGGGGCGGCTCATCGGCATCGAATCGGTGAATCGCCCTGCCGACAACATGCTGGCGCGCCGCATCCTTGCGCGGGCCGAGCCCGTCACGCGTGGCGAAGCGGAGGCCGCGGGCCATGACCTGAAGCTTCTTGCGGGCGCACGCGCCGCGTGACGCCCGTCCACGAGCGTACGACTTTCGGTGAATCCGAATTGAATTTCGATACGACCGTGTTGCACGGCGCATCCCCGCGCGCATAGCCTGCGCACGCAGGGTGGAAACATTGGGGTGACGCAGACACCGGGCAACGACAAGTCCGGGGCTCGGGGATGTCACGCCCAGGGGGAGAGCCTCCGAGGCTCGTGCTGACGGCAGGCCATGACAAAGAACACCGGGACGTCCGCCGTCGACGAGCGCTTGTTCCTGCAATCGGTTGCACGCGCGCTGGATGTCCTCGAAGCCTTTTCCCGCAACCCCCGGCCAAAATCGCTGGGCGAGATTGCGGTGGAGACCGGCATCAACAAGAGTGCGGCGCAGCGCATCGGGCAGACCCTGCTGGCGCGGGGGTATCTGGAGCGCGCCGACAGCGGCGGGCTCACCCTCGGGCGGCGGCTTCTCGACCGTTCCTTCGACTATCTGAGGTCCAATCCGCTGATCGAGCGGGCGACGCCTGTGCTCACTGACCTCCGCAAGATCGCCGGCGAGCGCGTCGACCTGAGCCTGTTCGACGACACGACGACGATCTACGCCATCCGTCTGCAGAGCAAGCGCGAGACCTTCTACGCGACGCTGCCAGGCCGGCGAATCCCGACCTTCCTGTCGTCCGGAGGACGCGCCTGCATGGCCCATCTCGCCGATGAGGTGGTCAACGACATCCTGGCGCGCTCAGACCGACGCCCGCTGACGCCGAAGTCACGAACCGACCTTCCGGACATCTGGGAGAAGGTCCATGAGGCCCGCAGCGACGGCTATTGTCATGGCGTCGAGGAGGCGCTGCTGGGCGAGGTGGTCCTCGCCGCGGCCGTGCTCGATGGCCAGCGCCGTCCGGTCGGGGCCGTGCATATCGCGGGGTCGCTCAGCGAATGGTCGGTCGAGGACTTCCGCCGCCGCTTCGCGCCGCTGGCGATCGAGGCCGCTCGTGCCGTGAGCGGCTGACAGCACGGACCGCAGAGGCCCGTCCAGGTGGCGCCGACTCCATGGGTCTGCATCCACGTCAGGCCACCCATGAGGCTGCAACATGCCGTTACCGCACATGATGGGGTGACAGGCGGCGGTGACCCGTTCAAGCTGATCGATATGGCCGTATCGTCTGCCGATACGATCATGATTGCGGCCTTCGTCGTCGTTTGGCGCGGGGCCGGCGGCACGGCCATAGGGGCCGCTGCCCCGAGACAGGATGCGAGGTGCCCATGGCCGACCCGGGATCCGGACGTTTCGCGGGCCGCGTGGCAGCCGTGACCGGTGCGGCGGGCGCGCTGGGCCGCGCCACGGCGGCGCGCCTCGCCAGCGAGGGCGCCCGGCTGCTGCTGTTCGACCGCGATGCGACCGGCCTCGCCACGACGCAGGCGCTCTGTCCGGGTTCGGTCACGGTGGTGGGCAACGTGGCCTCCGCCGCCGACGTGAAGCGCGCCGCCGATACGGCTCGCAACGAGCTCGGCTCAGTCGAACTGCTGGTCGCAGCGGCCGGAGTCATCGGCCCCTCGAAGAGCGCCATCGATGCAGACGAGGAGGAGTTCGACCTCGTCTTCGACATCAACGTGAAGGGCTCGTGGCTCGCGGCGAAGTACTTCATTCCACAGATGCGGGAGATCGGCCGCGGTTCGGTGGTGCTGTTCTCCTCCACCGCCGGCCTGCAGGGCTCGCCGGTCTATTCCATCTACTCGGCCTCCAAGGGCGCGGTGACGCTGCTGACCAAGAGCCTCGCCCTCAACCACGCAACCGAGAACATCCGCGTCAACTGCGTCTGCCCCGGTACCATCGATTCCCCCATGCACCGCCAGGGCATGGCGGCCATCGCCGACCCCGTCGCCCGCGCCGAGCGCGAGGCCTTCCAGAAGGCCAAGCACCCGATGAACCGCTTCGGCCAGCCGGAGGAGGTTGCGGCCGGCGTGCTCTACCTGCTCAGCGACGACGCCTCCTACGTCACCGGCCATGCCTTGCCCGTCGATGGAGGGCGACTTGCCTGATCCGACACGCTTCGCAGGCAAGGTCGCCATCGTCACGGGCGCAGCACGCGGCATCGGCGAGGGCATTGCCCGTCGCTTCGCTGCCGACGGCGCGCAGGTCCTGCTGGTCGACCTGATCCCCGAGGTCGAGCAGACCGCAGCCCGGCTGGGCCAGCGCTTTCTCGTCAGGAACGTCACGGATCGGGATGCCGGCGAGACCATCGCGCGGGCGGCGCTTGACGCCTTCGGCCGCATCGACATCCTCGTCAACAATGCCGGCATCGGCGGCTCGAAGCGGCTGACGGAAAGCGACGACGCGCTCATCGACCGCTTCCTCGACACCAACCTCGCCGCGGTCCTGCGCGTCACCCGCGCGATCGTTCCGCACCTGCCGCGGCCGGGCGGGCGGATCGTCAACATCTCCTCGATCTTCGGCATCACAGGCTATCCCGGAACGACCGCCTATGCGGTGGCGAAGGCGGGCGTGGCGCAATTCACGCGCCAGCTGGCGGGCGAGCTCGCGCCCGAGGGCATCCTCGTCAATGCGGTGGCGCCGGGGCTGATCGAAACGCCGATGACGACCGGCCACCGGCAGAACGCGCTCTATCAGCGCCTCATTGTCGAGGGCACGCCGATGGAACGCATGGGCAAGCCGGCCGACATTGCCGGCCCGGTCGCCTTCCTGGCGTCGGAAGACGCAGCCTTCGTGACGGGCGCGGTGCTGCCGGTGGACGGCGGCTTCCTGGCGGCCCGGCACGGCAAGGTTTGAGACACGGCAGGGTTCCCGGGACCGCTGCCCCACACGAGGAGACGAGACGATGCACGACATGAGCGTCCGGTGGCCGAACGGCGCGCGCTGCGCCGTGATGCTGACCTTCGACTTCGATGCGGAGACCCTGTGGACCTCCCGCGATCCCGAGAACGTCCGCCGCCCCGGCGTTCTCAGCCAGGGCCGCTACGGCGCCAAGGTGGGCGTGCCGAAGATTCTCGACACGCTGCGCGACGAAGGCATCAAGTCGACGTTCTTCGTCCCCGGCTGGACCGCTGAAAATCACACCGATCGTGTGGAGATGATCCTCAAGGACGGCCACGAGGTGGCCCACCACTCCTACTCCCACAAGTGGGTGAGCGATGATCCCCAGGCCGAGGTCGAGGAGATGGAGAAGGGCCTCGAGGCGCTGAAGCGCACAGTCGGCGTCGTCCCGAAGGGCTATCGCTCGCCAGCAGGCGAGGTGTCGGAAGGCCTCTTCAAGCTCCTGAAGAAGCACAACTTCCTCTACGACTCCTCGCTGATGGACGACATCAACCCCTACCGGCACGTGATGCCGGATGGCTCGCCGGGCGTCATCGAACTGCCCTGGCACTGGTCGCTGGACGATGCACCCTTCGCCCTGTTCTCGGTGAAGACGCCGCGGCCGATCTTCACCAACGAGCACATGCTGAGCGTCTACAAGGAGGAGTTCCGCGAGATCTACAAGTGGGGCGGCCTGTTCGACATGATCTTCCACCCGCAGGTGGGGGGACGGCCGAGCCGCATCGCGTTGATCCGCGAGCTCATCGCCTTCATCCGCACCTTCCCCGGCGTCTGGTTCGCCACCGGCGCCGAGGTCGCGGAGGCCTGGTCAAAGGAATACGAAAAAGGTTGACCCGCACCAGGCCCGACATCGCGACGGCGGGCAGCGACAAGACGGCTTGTCATCTGCCGGCCGCCGTGGCCCCTTGCGGGACCTGACCCCGAAGGAGGCATGACGTGAGCACAGGGCTGATCGCGCTGCTGGACGACATCGTCGCGCTGACCAAGATGGCGGCGGTGACACTCGATGACGCCGCCGGCCAGGCCGCCAAGGCCGGCGCCAAGGCAGCGGGCATCGTCATCGACGATGCGGCGGTCACGCCGCGCTACGCAGTCGGCTTCGCCGCGGCACGGGAACTGCCGATCGTCGGCAAGATCGCCTGGGGTTCGCTCAAGAACAAGCTGCTCTTCCTGCTTCCCGCCGCGCTGTTGCTGAAGCTCTTCGCGCCTTGGGCGATCACGCCGCTGCTGATGATCGGTGGCGCCTACCTCTGCTACGAGGGCTTCGAGAAGGTCCTCGAGATGGTCATGCCGCACGGCGAGCCCGAGTCGGCCGGCGTTGCGGCCGAGGCCGTCCTGGTCGATCCCGCAGCCCTGGAAACGGAGCGCGTCGGCGGTGCCATCCGCACCGACTTCATCCTCTCCGCCGAGATCATGGCCATCGCGCTGTCGACGATCACCGCGACGTCGATCTGGATGCAGGCCCTCGTGCTTGCCGTGGTCGGAATCGGCATCACCATCCTCGTCTACGGGGCCGTAGCCCTCATCGTGAAGGCCGACGACGTGGGCCTCGCCCTGGCGCAGAGCCACCGTCCGGTCACCGGGCTGGGCACCGTGCTGCGCGGCCGTCCCACCGGGCTCGAGATGAACGGTCCGACCGGCATCGACCGGATGCTGAGCCCGCTGACGCAGGTGGTGGGGCGCGGTCTCGTCAAGGGCATGCCACACTTCCTGAAAGGCCTCAGCCTCGTCGGGACCCTCGCCATGCTGTGGGTTGGCGGCGGCATCTTCGTCCACGGCCTCGCCGGCTATGGCTGGGTGGGGATCGAGCACGCGATCCATGCCGTGGCGGTCGCCGTCGCCGCGGCGACCCCGATGCTGAAGGGGGCAGTGGAATGGCTCGTATCGGCGACGGGCTCGGGCATCGTCGGGCTCGCCATCGGCGGCCTCGCCTACCTCGTCATGCATTTCGTGGTGGACCCGCTTCTGGGCCGTGGCAAGGCGCATGCGCCGGGCGGCGGCAAGACCGCCGCCCACTGACCGCCAGTCAGACCGGTTTCAGTCGTTGAAGTTGACGACCGCCTTCTCCGACCGTTCGTCCGCGTAATAGGGATAGACCGCGTAGTCGCGGATGAAGTGCAGAGAGATGTAGAAGGAGATGCGGTTCTCGTCGCCGCTGTTCGAAATGCCACGGTGAATGGTGCCGCGGCCCATGTAGAGCACCGACATCGGCTTGGCGACGATCTGGTGGACCTCGAAGTGGTCAACGCTGCGGGCGAGGGCATCCACGTCGACGGCATCGACATTGGAGGCCACCTGCTCAAGCACATCGTCCGGGGTCGTCTCCGGCAGCGTGATGAACTGCGTCGCGTTCCTGTCCGTGAACTGGGTCAGCGGGATCCAGATGGCGGCGGCATCGGTCGTGTAGTCGACGTGCCAGACCTGCTGCTTCGAGCCGATCGGGTTCACCACGAAGCCATAGCCGTCCATGATCGCGCCCTTCTCGGCGAACTGCCCGGAGGCCCTCAGGCACCAGTCGTGCAGCTCCTTCGCCAGGGCCTTGTCGGAGAGCTCCATCGAATCGCCCTCCTCGTCCTCCTGCCAGACGTTCATCCAGCAGATTTCCTTCTCGGCGATCTGCTCGTCCCAACGCGCTCCCATCGACCGCTTCAGGTCCTCATAGGCTCGGGTCAGGAGCGGCCGCGCCTCCTGCGGCACGGTGCCCACATAGCGGAAACCCATCAGTTCGGGCTTCAGCTTCACATAGTCGCGATCGTCCATTCCGGCCTCCGGTCAGGTGCTTCTGCGGCGTGCTGTCGCAGGACAGCACCGCCCGTATGAACGCTTACTGAAGGCTGAATGTTGCGTCCGCGTGATGCGCCACAGGGCGGTTGATTGCGGCGGAACCGATCCTCCGGCGGGTGCGTTGGCTAGCGACAACGACACCCTGGAGAACCGCCATGCCGACGCCGGCCGAACTCACGCACTCGTTCTGGACACACCTTCGCTCCGACATGACGGTCATGGCCGGGCTCGTGGCGGAGGACGGTCACATGCGGCCACTGACCGCCCAGCTGGACGGCGACGGTGATCGCGGTCCGATCTGGTTCTTCACCGCCAGGGACACGGACTTGGCCGAAGCCCTGGCGGGTCAGGCGCGGAAGGGATCGCTCACCTTCGCGGCCAAGTCGCACGACATCTTCGCCTGCGTCCACGGCACCTTCGTCCTCGACAACGACCGCGCGGTCATCGACCGGCTGTGGAACCGCTTCATTGCCGCCTGGTACGAGGGCGGCAAGGACGACCCGAAGCTGGCGCTGCTCCGTTTCGATCCCGAGAAGGCGGAAATCTGGGAGAACGCCAGCAGCCTGTGGGCCGGCATCAAGATCATGCTCGGCGCCGATCCCAAGGAGGAATA
>Ga0315900_10009282_pt1 | contig 12496 bp, 24 predicted proteins | sample LakEriMetagenome_FD_203521 | JGI IMG/M metagenome (GOLD analysis project Ga0315900, IMG submission 203521) | Freshwater fungal communities from buoy surface, Lake Erie, Ohio, United States - Buoy 12 MA114 | ecosystem: Environmental > Aquatic > Freshwater > Lake > Lake biofilm | place: USA: Lake...
ATTGGAATAACACTTATTACTTCATGTAGTTCATCATCGTAAGTTTCGGTTTGAATTGTTTCGATACCTTGTGACTTTAAAAAAGTATCAAGTTTAGAAAGAATTAAAGAGGTGCCTTCTGATACTTCACCAGATGATTTAATTGCAAAACTTAAATCATTGTCCATATCTAAAATAGATTGTAAAAGTTTTACCTTAGTATTAGTAAGTAGTTCTTCTTTATCTTTAATTACTCTTTTTTTATAGTTTTCAAAGTCCGCATAAAGAAGAAGATACTTTTTTTCTGATTCTTCAAGTTGTTGTTTTAGTGAATCTTCTAAACTAATTTCAACATTTTCTTGTTCTAATTGTTCATTTTTATTCTCTTCCATATTCTTAATAGTTAAATTTTAAAAGCTTCTTTATATTATTTGAGTTATAAAACTCATAAGTTACATTTTTATCAACGATTTTATGAATTTCTAATTTTTCCAATTCATCTTTCATTTCATTTATACAAACAACTAAATCTTTTAACGAGTTTGTCCAATTCACGGTTGGTTCCCAGTAATCAGGAAACTTATCTAAGAACTTATCAACTGCTGTATCAAAAGTTTTCTTTCTAATTAGAAGTCCATCTTTTTGAGGAGAATGAATAGATTTATTTGTTAATATTTCAACTACATAAGTGTTGAATTTGTGAATTAGATTATCTGTCTCAATGACTTTCAAGAGACCTATGATAAGAGCATCTCTTTCAGTCAATCTTATTGGACTATTCTCTTTTAGTATTTTCTCAGCTTCTTTTTCAGAACCTAATACATAATACACATAGTTGTCCCACACGCACATTTTTATAACTTCTTCTGGGTAAATTTCAATTAGCATAAATTAAATTATATTTTTGATTTATAGTCAGATTGTGACATAAAGTTTTTTATTTTAGATATTGACAATTTTATAAATATAATTATATTTGTAAAAAATAATAACTGAACATGGAAATTTCAGAAAAAATCGAACTTAATAAACAACTAAAATCTTACAAAGGAGATAACTCTTTTGCTCTTTCATTACAAAAACAATTAAAGACTTCTAAATACTTAGATAAAGTTGAAGTCAATGGTAAGATGGTTAAAGTATTGAGTGAAAAACAATATGAAGCCGCTAAAACAGTTTTAGATTAATTTAAAAATTAAACTAAAAGATAATCCAAAAAGAATTCGAGCAATTAAAAAATAAATAGCTGTTAAGAAAATTGTTCCACAACCAACTGCTATAAAAAATAAACCTAAAAATATAGTAAAGTTGTGAATCAATTTAAAAAGATGCCAAGCATCAGTAAAACCAACAAAGATGGTTGATGATCCTAAAAATTTCTCACCATTCTTAGGATTACCATCTTTCCATTTATTCATCCATGAAAATCCTGGATACCAAAATCTTTGATTTTTAAACTTTTTAAAAATAGAAGTATCATAATGAAACTGCAAAGTATCCATTATGGCTTCTGTCATTCCAGATAGGATAATTAAAAACAATCCAATTAAAATCACTTCTTTGAATCCTTCTTATTTTTAATTAACCAGATAATGTTTGCTACCAATCCACCATAAATAGCAACAAAAGATCCAATAAGAGGATACCATTCGTCTAAATAACCATCTCTTAACCAAAATGGCCATAATACTGCAGCTGTTCCCAACAAAGCTATTGAAATCCAACTTGTAAATCCGTCAAAAAATCTCATAATATAATTATTTTTTTACATTTCACCGAATCTTTTGATTCTAAAAATAGATCCGATGTTATTTAATTTAGCCTTTATCTCATTTAAGAGCAAAAGGTGTGTTCTGTTAAATTGTCTATGTTTCTCAATATCATCAACTATTCTCCAAGTTTCTTCAAAGTATTTGTTTCTGAATCTTTCATTGGCTGTAAAAGCATCTGATATGTTTTGTAGTCTATCTGCTAATTTGATAATAAGAGCATCATCAGACATTTCTATCATTTTATCTGACAAGTAAGCCGCTTTATCATTTTGATAAACCTTTTCTATTTCTTCTTTTGAAGAAGTTAATTCAGCAACTAATCCACCAACTCTACTTCCAAAAATCTCAGAGATTTCATGTAAGCCTACTTCTAAGTCGTCGTAACAATCTTCTGCAACATCATGTAAGATGGATGCACAAAGAATATCTTCATCTGTTGTATGTTGTTTAACAATAGCATTTACTTTTTTAACATGTGCATCAAAATAAGGAAGTCCGATAAATCTCCTTACTTGTCCTTTATGTGCTGATTTGGCAAACTTCCAAGCCTCGGTTTCTTTTCTTGTTATTGGTCTATTTGGCATATAAACTATATATAAACTTTACAAAATTAAAGATGTATAATATAAAAAATAAATTATTATGATGGATGAAGTAATGTCAGAAAGACCAAGCTACCGTTGGGATAACAAAGAGTATCTTGTAGAGGTTATGATGAAGCAATTAGGTATCACAGAAGAAGATTTAGAAAATGATCCTTCTTGGATGAAAGCTAAAGTTCGTGAAATGAATATCGAAAGAGTTTTAGAAAACGAAAATTAAAAATTAACCTCACTTAGTTGAGGTTTTTTTATGCTTTTTCCTTATCTTTGTATTATGATAACAAGAGAGAAAGTCCTACAGGTTCAAAATAAAATCAAAGAAGCAATTGCTCAAATTGAAAAAGATGAAAATGTTAAAATTGATTTTGGTTCATTAAGCTTTAATCCACAAAAGTATTCAACTTCTATGACGGTATCAACTTTAGAGAAATCTGAAAGAGTTGAGTCTGTTCTTGAAAGAACTTGTCGAGCAATTGGTTTTACTCAAAATGTTATTGGAATGACTTTTGATTTTCGTGGTGATAAATATGAAATCACTGATATCAAAACTAAAAACAGAAAGTATCCTGTTATTGCTACTGAAATTAGAACTAAAAAAGGTTATAAATTTGCAGTAGAGACTATCAGAAAAGCATTGGGTGGTGATGCTCAAATTAATAGAAATAAGAATTTAGATAAATTGGTTGATTAATGTATCTTTACATAGGTGATAAAAATTACTGGTTAGACTTTGGATGTTTTCCTGAGAAAATATCTCGCCTAAAAAAATTGAATCAAATTAAATTTAAAATAAATTTATATGATTATGACAACGTGAAATCAACGTCTGCTGGATCTCAAATTGAATTTGCTAATAAATTTACTTTTTTAAAATCATTAAAAACACTTCCCCAAACAATTTATGCTTCAAAAAGCGACCACTACTGGTGGTCATTTGATGGATGTCAACTTTTAGATAAAAAGATATATCAAGATAAAGACTACTATGATTATGATGGTAGAGATATAAAAAAATGGAATATTGAATTAACAATATCTTATAAAGATGTGTATGGTTCTAATAAAAAACAAGTCTTAGAAAGAGATATAAAATTAAAGAAACTATTTAATGAGTAATATATCAAATAGAGTTTCAGAAACTAGACTTTTCAAAGAAAGAAGGAGTTTAGGAATTGAATTTTGCTGGGAAACAGCAACTGAAGCTGTATTTTCCAGACCAGAAGATGATTTAGATATATTAGGTGAATATTACTTAATTGAATCTTTTTCAACCGGTGTTATTTCAGTCACTGACATAAAAGGAAATGTCTTAGATAAAACTGATAGAATCTTAAATTTATTTAGACTTGGTGTTTGATTTTTCCGATTTATAGCTCTCAATAACTCTCATTCTTAATTCAGTTGTAGAAAATGAATGTTTTCTTGAGTTATAATACATTTCAATATGTTCTAACTCTTTTCCTGTAAAATCTTTATCCTTATACTCTTCTCCTACAACTCTTATATTTATTGGATATGAATGTAGAATATCTAATAAATCTTTTTCAGTTGCATAGACTACAACCTCATCTACATATTTACAAGCTTCTAATTGAATAAACCTTTCAACAACAGATTGAATTGGTTTGTTTTTTTCAGGTCTATCAATAGTAGGGTCAGTTTGTAATCCTACAATTAGATAATCACAAACCGACTTTGATTCCTTTAACATCATAATATGACCTGCATGAAATAGGTCAAAACATGAGCAAGTAAATCCTACTTTTTTCATAGTGACTTTTTAATTTGTTTTGGTAGTTGTTCATTTGATAACTCAAATTCTCTAATACCACTTCTAGTATTACTCACCATTAAAAATTTAAAATTGAAACTATCATTAGTTTTTGTTCTAACATGATAGTATTCGTCAATTGATCCACTTGTGTGAATTGTTCCTAAATGTTTTTTATCTGTATTCATATCTTTTTTATGATAATTTTTACAAAAGTTTTCACTATATTTGCAGAATATATAACTCTATGAAGTTATTCAGATATATGGAATTTATAAAAGAAAGCGTTACTCAATACTCTATACCTTCTTATGAAGAGGCGGTTGAGATGTGCTCTAAACCAGATGCTGCTTTTTATGAATCAAAAACTGAAGTTGATGGTTTTCCAATAAGCATCTTCAATTATAGACTTGCTCAATTTAGTGATTTTAATCTACCATTGGAGAATAAACCAGAAGTTAAAGCTTTTGAAATGAGAGGTCTTACTTTTGTTTTTAATAAAGATGGTTCTCTTTATAAAAGATTTGTGCTACTTGAAAAGTTCTTTAACTTGAATCAAGTTCCTAATTCTATGTATTCTGTTGTTAAAGATTACAAAATTCGTTATGTTAATAACAAAGAAGATGGTTCTATTGCTTCATTTATTCAATTACCAAATGGAAAGATTATAGGTCGTTCTAAAATGGGGTTTGATAATGACCAAGCAAATGGTATAAACAAAATCTATAAAACAAATGCGGATATAAATCAATTTGTTAATTGGTGTTTATCACAAGACATAACTCCGATATTCGAGTATGTCGCGCCCCACAACCGTGTAGTTTTAAGATACTCACAAGAAGAGCTGATACTTTTAAGACTAAGAGATAACAAGACCGGAAAACATATCGATATCAAAGACCATTTAGATAAAATTGGTTCAATTAAGATTGCACCTTTTGAGGATGACCACACTTTGGATGACCTAATTGAAAAGTCAAAAACTGAAGCAGAGAGAGAAGGATGGATTGTTCAGTTTGATAATGATCACATGCTTAAAATCAAAACTGATTGGTATTGCCAAAGACACGGACTTTTAACAAATGACATTTATAGAGAACATATTATTATAGGATATATCTTAGATGATAAGATTGATGATATTTTAGGTCAAATTCCTGAGGATGAAAAAGAAGCACACGAAAGAATACAAAAGATAATTTCAATTGTTAAAAGAGAAATTAACAATTTAGTTTCACAGATGAATTCTGCTTACTCGGAATTTGTTAAGTCAGGTGCTGATAAAAGAGATTATGCTATTAATCATAGAGTTGGAAATCCTAACTTTCATTTTGTTATGAGTATGGATAAATATGATAAATTAAAATCTATGTCTAAAGAAGATATATTAGAGTATTATGATTCAGTTGAAGCTTGGGAAAAGGCAATTGAAAAATATCAACCTTATAACTTAGCTGTTGAGACAATAAGAGATAAAACTAAGAGATTGGAAATAGCCAGAGAATGGTTAGAATCAAAAGATCCTGGATTATTTTTTAGAGATCCAGAAGAGTCAGAGGAGAATTAAGAGAGGTTTTTAACCTCTCTTTTTTTATATATACTTTTATGAAAATAAAGAAATACATAGAATTCATATCTGAAGAGATTTTTAACCTGACATCATGGCCTTCTTTATTTGATGATGAGAAAAACGGATATGTTCTTCCTATGTTATTGTGGTCTGTTGATATTTCTGATGGTTCTTTTAGAGAAGGTGATTATGAAACACCTGTAGCATCTTCGGGTGTCAAATTAGTTAAGAGTTGGAATTTAGAAAATAATTTAGTTGGTTCTTACTTTGAATTTATCGGACAAAAAAGAGGAGTAATATTTACACATATTAAAGAAGTTAATTTGGAATTTTGCGACTCTAAAGAAAAAGGTTATACGCTTCCGAAAAATTTAAGTGAAAGAGTAAATAATTTATATAACCAGTATGGTTTAGGAACACCTATTTTTGCAACAGTTGTTAAAGGGTTTGAAGATGGTGTAAAGGTTGTGACCACTGGTTCTAACTGGCACTTAGTTTCTAAATTAGGTATTAAAAAACTAGGAACAACTACATATAGAGGATTTGTTAGAGAAACAAAAATTCCACTTTATAGTGATGATACTCAAACGCCGGAATCAAAAGAAGCTATTTGGAAAAAACTTTTACAGGATGAAAGTTGTGAAATAACTATTTGGTCTCAAAATATGAAGAAAGAATTTCCAATTCAAATGGTTGATGGAAATCCTTACTACAATGGAAATATACCTGTTTATTTTGGAGATAAAGAAATAAACCAACAAGTTTTAGATTTAGCTGGTGAAGACGAAGAGAAGTATAAAAAGATGAAATCTCTAACAAAAAACTTAAAATTGAAATCAGTCAAATGAAATATCTAAAAACATATACTCTCTTCGAGAGAGTCTCTAATGAGACTAAATTATTTGAAGCATTAGTAGAAGATATTACTTTTATTAGAATGTCTCATACCGATATGTTAAATGGTAGAGAAGCAGGTTGGTATCAACCAAAACAAAGAAGAATGATAGGTCCTGATACTTTTAATGACTCTTTGGTAAAAGCTGGATTCCCTGATAAACAAAGTTGTGTTCATTTTATGTCGGAGTCATCTTACGATGTTGGGTACTCTTATATTTATGGTAAAAATTTATTTCAAGTGGTAATAGATGATAAATCTAAATTAGGATGGTCATTTGTTGCTCCAATAAATGATTGGTTTTATAAAGGAAATTCTATTCAAAACTCACTTAGAAGTGGAAATGAATTGGTGTCTGATATTATGAAAAGTCCATTTAATCAGATATATGCTGATTCTCAAACTGGTGAGGGTGTTGATGAGTCATTAAATTATTTGTTAGATTTTAAAGCTATAGGAACAGGAACAATTGAAGATTTAAAGAAATCACCTCATTTTGGAAAATATAACTTATATGTTTGGACAACTGATAAAGTATATCTTAAAAAATATACTAAAGAAGATGATAAGCCAAAAGAACCAAAACCTTATAAAAGCCAACCACTCTTAACACCTGAAGACTTTTCATCTAAAGAAGAAATGGCTAACTTTTATAAAACAAACGGATCTACATTGAAAAGATTAAAAGATATTATGGATATAAAGAAGTTAGACCATAATGAAGTTAGACAAGAAGCTCTTAAACTATTAGACAAATCGAGACAAACACTATGAAGTATCTAAAAACATATAAATTATTTGAATCTAAGTCTTCATTAAAGTTTACTAAACAACCTTCTAAAAAAGGAGCTAAAACAGAAACTTATAATGTTATTAAAGATGGTGAAGTAATTGGTCAGATAAAGTGGTCTTCTAGAATGAGAGGTTATGCTTTTCTTCCTGAAAAAGAACATGATGATGAGATTAAAAAATTCATTAAAGATTTAATGAATAAAAGAAAAAAGTCTAAATTGCTTGAATCAAATTGGTATGAAATGAGAGACCATATCGATGTGCTTTCGGATATGTCACTTCCACTTTGGGATAAAGATTTCAATGTTCAAGTTGCTGATGAGATTATAAGTAGAGAGCATCAGTGTATCGTTGTTAATATAAGTAAAAAAGGTTATAATAAATTTATTTATCCAGAGATAAAAGAAGAGCTATTAGAAATGGTCGAGTATATGGATAGAGAAGGATGGGAAATCTTAAATATGGAATTTAGTCATATTGCAGTCGGTCCTCTTTATTGTAAATTAGATGGTGATAAATTAGTTTCTTCTATATCTGGAGAAGAAATCGACTATCAATTTGACCAACTAATAGTTAAGTTTGTTGAAAAGAAAGAAGTTAAAACAAACGAATCTACTGAAGAAGACATTCATAGAGAAATGATGATTAAAAAGTATGGTATACAAGAAATAGAAGAGTGTGATGAGGTTATTAGAAACATTAGTGATATGGCTTTAGAAGTCGAAGACTTAGGTATAACTGTATTAGTTGGTTATAGGTCTCCAATTATTAACTTTTATATGTCTGCTGAATCAACTCCTAAAATTTCAGTTAGTGTTATTGCTGATGAGAAACTTTTTGCTGGAAAAATTGCTGATATAGATATTTTCACAGATACACTTTTAGGATATGTAAAATCATTAGGATTCTCAACTGGTAAAAATACTTTCACATCAGATGATAGAAAGTTATGTAGACAAATTCTAATACAAAAATGAAAAAGTTAAAAACATATCAAAATTTTAATGAGTCCACTGAAGAAGACATTCATAGAGAAATGATGATTAAAAAGTATGGTTTAGAAGAAATAGAAGAGTGCGACTCAGTTATAAGTGATGTAAAAGATATGTTATTAGAATTGAATGATTTGGAAATTTTTACAAGTATAGATTATACACCGATGACATATATGTGTATTGAACAAACATCACCTAAGTTATTTCTAAACATTAAATGTGATAGCAAATTGTGGAATTCTAATGAGATTTTAATTAATGATTTAATTGATACAATAAAAAATTATTTAAAGAGTTACAGATTTTGTTATGGATCAAATAAAAAAGAAGAAGAAAGAGTTGGACTTACTGATAAATATGAAGTTGAATACCAAATTCTAATACAAAAATGAAAAAGTTAAAACCATATCGAATTTTTAATGAAAAAATTAACATTCTTCAATTTGAAGAAGATAAGAATTTTATTTCAGATACACTTTTAGAATTACAGGATAGAGGATTTTTCTACTCCATTTCAAATAACGGTTTGAGTAAAGATATAGGAATTTCTGACTTCAATCCTTATTTCATAATTGCTGAAAAATACCATCCTAACCGTTTTAAATTCTCAGATGTAAAAGATGAACTACTTCAGATTAAATCTTACTTAGATGATAGATGGTTCAAATGTGGTGTTGTCTTTGAAAATGACCCGAAAAGAATAGAAGTTTATATAGATGAAAAAGATTATGACCATTTAGATGATTGGTTTCAAACTTCAACTGCAGGAATCGTAAATTTGGCTGTATTTTTTAATATATAGTTAATGAGACATTTAAAATCATACAAATTATTTGAATCAGTATCTGAGCAAACAGTAAGAGACATATTATTAGAGATAACTGATGATAGTAATTTCAATGTTGAAATCAAAGAAGTAGATAATCATTTAGAAGTTTATATAACCAGAACTAGAAAAAAATCTTGGATTGATCATTTGAATAGTAAGAGAGAAATACCTGGAGCTCCTATCCCACCAGGTGGAGGTTATTCATCAGAAATTTTTCTTTGGATGGAAATAAAAGATACTATTATAAGATTATGTGAGTATGTTTATTCAGAAACTGAATTAGAACCAATTGAGGATAGACATTTTCAACAATTTTATTTACAACAGGAACATTTTGCAAAATCACCATTTAGAATGAAAAATGGTGGAACTGAGTTTGGTATAGGATGGCACAAAGCAGAAGATTTTACTTTAGGTGATTTTATTTCTTTTACTGGATTAAAATTAATAATTAAATTATAAAGAGAATAAAGACATATAAATTATTTGAAGGTAATTTTGATGAACTACATCAAACCAGATCAGAATTGGTCAATAAGATAAAACAAGACTGTGCTCCATTTTTAGAGCTATCAAAGACTTGTGAATATCCGTTGGTTTTTTTAAGAGGAACATCTGAAGAATGGTTAAATCAAAATGGTGAAAGTCTACACAGATGGGGATGTTGGAAGGTTAATCACAACTGGAATAGAAAACCAGTAGATTCTCCTAATTGGTTTCATGATGAATTGAATAAAGAATTAGAAAGTAAATTTCATTGGCCCGTTAGAAATGGTGTGTTTGCTCTTAGAAATTACTTAGTTGCTGTTAACTATGCAAAGAGATGGAGCAGATATCCAGAGGCGTTCATGATGATTCCAATTGGTGATTTTGAGTTTTGTTACTCTAAAGAATATAAAGATGTTTGGGGTGACTTGAAAGAAGAAATATTAGATAATGAAGTAGATGTTAAACAAGTGGTTGATACATACACAAATGAATACATTGATGGTGCTGGTGTTGGTAGTAGATGTCATGAAGTATCATTTAAGTGTGATTCTTATTATATGTTATCTACCAGTTGGCAAAATATGATATTTGGGAAATAATTAGAAGTATGAAAAGAATAAAAACATATACTCTCTTCGAGAGATTCTCTGATGAGACTAAATTATTTGAGTCTGTTCAGAACTGGATAGAGATTGATGGAAAACTTTGTAGAGATTTCGATTTTTCTGATTTCAATGAGGCTTTACAATTCATAAATAAAATCTCACAAATTTGTGAATCAGAAAACCATCATCCAGAAATCAATTGGGTTTATAATAAGATAACTCTAAAATTATCAACACATGATGCTGGTGATATTATTACTGAGAAAGATATAAAATTAGCTGAATTAATAGATGAAGTGGCTTAAGACATATAAGATATTTGAAAATTATAATAGATTTGGAACTAAAACTCTAACTGAAGTAGAGTTTGACCAAATCAGAAAAGAAAATTGCAAAAACTGGACTAAGGTAGAAACTGAACTTTATAGAGGTATGCCAGATTTAGGAGACTACTTATATATAGATCCATTAAAAGGAGACTTCAGAAGTTCAATTGAAGATACCAACATACACTTAGACTTACTTTCAAATCTACCAAGTTGGAAAGATTATCCTAAATATGAAAGATGTGTTATTGGTGGAACTCGTGGTTCAGCAACTGGAACATATGGTGAATCTGTCTATGAGTTGATACCATTCGATGATATTAAAATAGTAGTTTGTCCGAAATCAACTATCTGGGAATCATTAGGTAATGATGATAATGAATTTGGTGGTGATATTTACTTAGTTGAATGGTTTTTAGATTCAATTGGTTTAGATACAAGTTGGGAACAAATTGGTGGTGGAACGATTGAGACTAAATTGAAATCGTTGGGTAATAGTTTCTACGGAAGTAAAATTTCCGAAATGCCTAATAAAGATCAAGAAGCAGTAGATAATTTTTTAATGAGACATGCTGAGTTTAGTTGGAAAAGACCAAATGAAATTACCGGTGAAGATTGTTACAATTTTATAAACAATAGTTTATTCAATCCTAAATCAAGAGGTTTTCAATTATTAAACTATGACCAAAATTTTAAGACAGAAACTGGAAAACAAATATGGACAGAAGGTCCATGTCTTTTAATTAAATCACATTTGGTTTAGAAACTTCTAAAATCTTTAACACCTCCTATATTTTGTAAAATAGGTGCTGAGTTTTTAATACTGGATTTTGATTGAATTGTTGTGATTCTTTTCAAGTCAATTTTATCATCCATTAACTCAGGATACTCAGTAAAATAATTAGTTAAGAACTCAATATTCTCTTCTTCAGATTTGTCTTTATTCCATAAATGGAGTAAGCCAGTTTTATTCCTTTCAATAAATTCAGAAACCTTCAAATTTAAAACGGGATTGTAATTACAGAAATCTTTAATATATTTCATTAAGTATATATTAATACTTAAATCATAAATAAAACGGTAGTTATATCGTTTCCGATTTCTTTTTCGAGAATATCTCTGTCTGATTTTTCGATTTTTTCCATGAATGTAAAAACATCAAGTAAATCACCTGAATTTGATTTGTTTTGTATGATATTAGAAAGTCCATTACAAAGACCACTAAATTCTTTTGAATCGTATTTTTCTAAAACTGACCAGAGATTTCCTTTGTTTATTTTCATAAAACAAAGATAATTAAATTATTTTAAATCACAAAGTAATTTATAATCTTTATCTCTATTATATTCATCATCATAGTAAATGTAAGATGAATAAGATTCAGTTTCTGGTTCGAATATTTCAATTGAAAAACCACTAACATTGCCCCTTTCGAAAACTAGTTTATTTTCTAATATTCTTTTTAAATCTTGAGACAGAACTTTATTTTTAAACTTCATTAATATTATAATTTGTAAATAAATAAAGTTTATCTAATCAACACAACATGTCCTGTGATTAATTCTTTGTCATCAATACCTGGTCTTCCGAATTCAATTTTCCAAGTATAAACACCATCCTGACATCTAATATCACCATAATAACCATTCCAACCTTTTGCAGCATCAAAGGATTCAAATATTATTTCACCCCATCTATTAAAAATTGTTAAATGGAAATCAAATGGGTCAAAGCCAGATGTGAAAATTGGCTGAAAAATATTATTGTAGTTATCATCATCTGGCGTAAATGAATTAGGTACATAATAAACTAACTCATCACAATAATTCACTTGTACTGTAAAATACTCTACATCCTCGCATATACCATTT
>Ga0315900_10009284_pt1 | contig 12496 bp, 10 predicted proteins | sample LakEriMetagenome_FD_203521 | JGI IMG/M metagenome (GOLD analysis project Ga0315900, IMG submission 203521) | Freshwater fungal communities from buoy surface, Lake Erie, Ohio, United States - Buoy 12 MA114 | ecosystem: Environmental > Aquatic > Freshwater > Lake > Lake biofilm | place: USA: Lake...
GGAAGCTCAGGAACGCGCCGATGCCGGACAGCGCGGACAGCCCCGCGTAGTTGGCGATGCTGATCGGGCCGCTGACGTTCTTCAGCGAGACGTCGCCGGTCAGCATGCGGCCGAGGAACTTGACCGTCAGCGCCGTCTTCTCCCAGGTCTCGTTCAGCGCCGGCACGACGGCGCCGAACGGGCCGTAGCGCTCGACGGTCTCGTGACCGGGCGGGAAGGTCGCCTGCCCGCCGGGCGAGATCCCGATGCGGCCGACCAGCGGGTTGTCCGGCAGCGTCGAGTCGCGCTCGCCGCGGACCGCCACCGGCAGCCGCAGCCGCTCGTCGCCCCGCTGCACGTCCAGCGTGACCGTCTCGCCCGGCCGCCCGCGGATCAGTGCGACGAGGTCCCGGAAGTCCGTCACGCGCTCGCCGTCGACCGCGAGGATCTCGTCGCCGGTGCGCAGCCCGGCGGCGGCGGCGGCACCGCCCTCCACCACCCGGCCGACGGTGGTCGGCAGGTCCGGCTCCGTGAAATCGAAGCCGAGCCCGGCGGACCAGGCGCCCGGTTCGGTGAGCGAGCGGCGCTGCGACTCCGGCACCTCCAGCACGAGCGGCACCTCGGCGCCGTCGCGGTTCACGACCAGTTCGAGCCGCCCGCGGTCGACAACGACGCCGAGCATGCCGAGCACCGCCGCCTCGCGCGTGCCCACGGCATCGCCGTCCACCTCGACGATCTCGTCGTCGGTCACCAGGCCGGCCGCCGCGGCGATGGAGTCCTCGCGGACCTCGCCGACCACCGGCTTCAGGCCGGGCACCCCGAGCATGAACAGAGCCCAGAACGCGGCGATCGCGAACAGGAAGTTGGCGCCAGCGCCCGCCACCAGCACGGCGATGCGTGCCCAGACCGGACGCCGGTTGAAGGCCCGCTCGAGATCCGCGTCGGGCACCGGGCCTTCGCGCTCGTCGGCGAGCTTCACGTAGCCACCGAGGGGGATGGCCGCGAGCACGTACTCGACGCCGTCGCGGCCCACGTGCCGGACCAGCGGCTTGCCGAAGCCGATCGAGAAGCGCAGGACCTTGAAGCCGAGGCGGCGCGCCACGGCGAAGTGGCCGTACTCGTGCACCGCGATCAGCACGCCGATCGCGACGAGGAAGGCCGCCACTTGGACGAGGAGCAGGGTCATGCGGGAACCTCGGCCCGGGCCCGGTCGCGGGCCCACGAGTCCACGGTCAGCACGTCGTCGAGACCGCGGTCGCGCGCGGGCGCCGATTGCGCCAATACGCTCTCAATGACCGCCGGGATCCCCGTAAAGTTCAACCGGCCGGCCAGGAACGCCGCCACGGCGATCTCGTTCGCCGCGTTCAGGACCGCCGGCGCGTGGCCCCCGGCGGCGGCGGCGGCCTCGGCGAGCGCGAGGCAGCGGAAACGCGCGCGGTCCGGCGCTTCGAACTCGAGCCGCCCGGCGCGCACGAGGTCGAGCGGCCCGACGCCGGATTCGATCCGATCGGGCCAGCCGAGCGCGTGCGCGATCGGGGTGCGCATGTCGGGGTTGCCGAGCTGCGCGAGCATCGAGCCGTCCGCGAACTCGACCAGCGAGTGCACCACGCTCTGCGGGTGCACCACCACCTCGACGCCGCCCGCCGGCACGCCGAACAGCAGCTGGGCCTCGATCAGCTCGAGGCCCTTGTTCATCAGCGTCGCGGAGTCCACCGAGATCTTGCGGCCCATCACCCACTTCGGGTGTGCGCAGGCCTCGTCGGGCGTCACGGTCGAGAGCCGGTCCGCGGGCGCGCGGAGGAACGGTCCGCCCGAGGCGGTCAGCAGGATGCGGCGCACGCCCGGGCAGGGCTCGCCGGCCCGGAAGCCGCGCGGCAGGCACTGGAAGATCGCGTTGTGCTCGCTGTCGATCGGCAGCAGCGCCGCGCCGCTGGCGCGCGCCGCGTCGAGCAGCAGGCGCCCCGACATCACGAGCGCTTCCTTGTTCGCGAGCAGCACGTGCTTGCCGGCGCTCGCGGCCGCGAGCGTCGAGCGCAGCCCGGCCGCGCCGACGATCGCCGCCATCACGTAGTCGGCCGCGGGCAGGCTCGCGAGGGTCTCGAGCGCGCCCGGGCCGGCCAGCACCTCGGTCTTCAGCCCGCGCTCGCGCAGTGCGCGCTCGAGCCCGGCCGCCTGCGCGGGATCCTCGAGCGCGACGCAGTCGGGGCGGTGGCGCTCGGCCTGTGCGAGCAGGCGGTCCACGCTCCTGCGCGCGGCGAGCGCGACCACGCGGAAACGCTCGGGATGCCGCTCGACCACGTCGAGCGTGCTCGTGCCGATCGAGCCGGTGGAACCGAGGATGGCTACGCCCTTCACGGCCTCACCCGATCACGCCGAGCCAGCCGAGGCCGAGCACGTAGAACGGCACCGCGGCGGTGACGCTGTCGATGCGGTCCAGCACGCCGCCGTGGCCCGGCAGCATCCTGCCGCTGTCCTTCACGCCGGCGAAGCGCTTGAACATGCTCTCGGTGAGGTCGCCGACCACCGAGGCCAGCACCACCGCGAGGCACAGGAACACGAATGCGGCCACGGGGAAGTCGAACAGCACCACGCCGCCCGCCGCGGCGAGGCCGGCGGCGAACAGCCCGCCGAACACGCCCTCCCAGGTCTTGTTCGGGCTGACGCGCGGCGCGAGCTTCACGCGGCCGAAACGCTTGCCGGCGAAGAACGCGCCGATGTCCGCGGCCCACACCAGCACCAGCAGGAACAGGAACAGCAGTTCGCCGCGGACGGGGCCGTCGTCGATCTTCAGCAGCCGCCCCATGCCGACCCACGCGGGCACGAGCACGACCAGGCCGGCGATCGCGGCCGCCGCGCGATTCACCGCGGACGGCTTCAGCGCGAGCCACAGGAACGCGATCGCCCACCAGACCGTGGCAATCGCCATCAGCGCGAGCCAGTCCCGCGCCTGGTTGGTCTCGTCCCAGGCGAGCGCGCAGAGCACCGCGGTGGCGAACGTGTACAGGAGGCGCGAATTCGGCTCGGTCAGTCCCGCGAAGCGCGACCATTCCCACGCGCCGAGCAGCACGAGCGCCGCGGTGAAGCCGATGCCTGCGCCGGGCGGCAGCCAGAACAGGATCACCAGCACCATCGCGACCAGCACGAGCGCGGTGACCAGGCGCGTCTTCAGCACGGGCCCGCCTCCACCTGCTCGCCGGTCATGCCGAACCGCCGCTGGCGCGCCGCGAAGCTCGCGAAAGCGGCCCCGAGGTGCTCCGCGCTGAACTCCGGCCAGAGCGCGTCGACGAAGCAGAGCTCCGTGTACGCGAGGTTCCAGAGCAGGAAGTTGCTGACGCGCCGGTCGCCGCCGGTGCGGATGAAGAGATCCGGCTCCGGCAGGTCGCCGAGGGCGAGCGCGGCGCCGATACGGGCCTCGTCGATCGCCTCGGGCGCGAGGCGGCCGTCCGCGCACTCGCGCGCGAGCCGGCGCGCAGCCTGCACGAGATCCCAGCGGCCGCCGTAGGCGACGGCGACGACGAGCTTGAGGCCGCGGTTGCCGCGCGTGCGCGCTTCCGCGTTCGCCATGCGCAGCCGCAGCTCCTCGGCCAGCGAGCCGCGCTCGCCGATGAAGCGCAGTTCCACGCCGTTGCGCGACAGCTCGTCGACCTCGCGCTCGATGGCTTCCAGGAAGAGCTGCATCAGGAGGCCGACTTCCTGCGGCGGCCGACGCCAGTTCTCGCTCGAGAACGCGAACAGCGTCAGCACCTCGACGCCGCGCTTCGCGCACTCCTCGACCGACATGCGCACGGGGCGGATGCCGGCGCGATGGCCCGCGGAGCGCGGCAACCGGCGCGTCGCGGCCCACCGGCCGTTGCCGTCCATGATGATCGCGACGTGCCGCGGCACGCCTGCCGGCGCGCGCGCGGCGCCGACGCCCCCGGGCCGGGGCGGGTCGACGGGCGGGTTGGGCTCGAAGGCCATGCGGCGGGCGGTTGGACTCTCCGGCGGTCGTCAGACCTGCAGGAGTTCCTTCTCCTTGTCCGCCAGCACCTGGTCCACTTCGGCGACGTACTTGTCCGTCAGCTTCTGGATCTCGTCCTGGGCACGACGGTCCTCGTCCTGCGAGACCAGCTTCTCCTTCAGCATCTCCTTGAGGTCGTTCATCGCGTCGCGCCGCACGTTGCGGACGGCGACCCGCGCGCCCTCGGCCTCGCGGTGCGCGACCTTGATGATCTCGCGGCGGCGCTCCTCGGTCAGCGGCGGCAGCGGCAGGCGGATCACGGCGCCGGCGGTGTTCGGCGTGAGGCCGAGGTCCGACTTGTGGATCGCCTTCTCGATGACCTGCACCATCGACTTGTCCCACGGCGTGATCGAGAGCGTGCGCGCGTCCTCGACGACGACGTTCGCGACCTGCGACAGCGGCATCTCCGAGCCGTAGTACTCGACGCGCAGGCCGTCGAGCAGCGCGGTGCTGGCGCGGCCCGTGCGCATGCGCTTGAACTCGCTCCTGAGGGCCGTCACGCACTTGGCCATGCGTTCGGCGGCGTCCTTCTTCAGTTCGTCGAGCATCGTCGGTTCCCCTGGGCTTCGCGGCCGGGCGCGCGGCCCGGGCCTTCGTTCGTGTTCGCGCGGCCGGCGGCCGCGTCAGGCGTTCGAGACCACCGTGCCGACGTCCTCGCCGTCCACGATCCTGAGCAGGTCCCCGGCGTTGTGCAGGTTGAACACCTGCAGCGGCAGCGCGTTGTCGCGGCACATCACGATGGCGGTCGCGTCCATCACCATCAGCTTGTCGGCCAGGACCTGGTCGAAGGTCAGGCGCGCGTAGCGCTTCGCGCCGGGATTCCTGACCGGGTCGGCGTCGTAGATGCCGTTGACCTTGGTGGCCTTCAGCAGCACGTCCGCCTCGATCTCGATGGCGCGGAGCGAGGCCGCGGTGTCGGTCGTGAAGAACGGGTTGCCGGTGCCGGCGGCGAGGATCACGACGCGCCCCTTCTCGAGGTGGCGGATCGCGCGCCGGCGGATGTAGTCCTCGCAGACTTCGTTGATCCGGAGCGCGCTCATCACGCGCGCGTGCGCGCCGAGGTTCTCGAGGGCGTCCTGCATCGCGAGCGCGTTGATCACGGTCGCGAGCATGCCCATGTGGTCCCCGGTGACGCGGTCCATGCCGCGCCGGGCGAGGCCTTCGCCCCGGAAGATGTTGCCGCCGCCGATGACCACCGCGACCTGCGTGCCGCGGCCGACGACTTCGAAGATCTCGCCGGCGAGCCGGCGGATGACCTCCGGGTCGATCCCGTAGTCCGCCTTGCCCATCAGGGCCTCGCCGCTCAATTTGAGGAGGATCCTGCGATACCTCGGCTCGGCCCTCTCGTTGCCCATCGCGTCGTCCTGGCTGCCTCGACCGGCGACAGTTTAGCCGGTCCGGACCCGGTGCGGCGGCACGCCACCGTGCGCCGCCTCGGATCCGGTCCCGCGCGGGCTCAGCGCTTCTCGGCGCCCTTGACCTGCGCCATCACCTCTTCCGCGAAGTTCTCCTGCTTCTTCTCGATGCCGGCGCCGACCTCGAGCCGCACGAAACCGGCGACGCTCGCATCGGCCTTCTTGAGCAGCTTCTCGACCGTCACGGTGTCGTCCTTGACGAACGGCTGGCCGACCAGCGTGATCTCGGCGAGGTACTTGCGGATGCGGCCCTCGACCATCTTCGCGACGACCTCGGCCGGCTTGCCGGTAGCCTCGGTCGCGGCCTTCGCGGCCTGGATCTCGCGCTCCTTGGCGAGTTCCGCCTGCGGCACCGCGTTCGCGTCGAGGTAGGCCGGGTTGATCGCCGCGACGTGCATCGCGAGATCCTTGGCCAGCGCCGCGTCGCCGCCCTTCAGCGCGACCAGCGCGCCGATGCGGGTGCCGTGCAGGTAGCTGCCGAGGACGTCCGGCGCGGTCACGCGCGCGAGGCGGCGGACGCCGATGTTCTCGCCGATCTTCGCGATCAGCGCGCGGCGGCGCTCCTCGAACGTGACGCCGTCCGGCCCGGTCTGCGCGAGCAGCGGCTCGACGTCGGTCGCGCCGCTGGCCAGCGCCGCCTTCGCGACGTCCTTCGCGAACGCCTGGAAGTCGTCCTGGCGCGCGACGAAGTCGGTTTCGCAGTTGACCTCGACCAGCACGCCGCTGCGGCCGTCGGCCGCCAGTTCGGCGACGATCGTGCCCTCCGCGGCCACGCGGCTGGCCTTCTTGTCGGCCTTCGCCAGGCCCGACTTGCGCATCGCCTCGGCGGCGGCCTCGAGGTCGCCGTTCGCCTCGACCAGCGCCTTCTTGCATTCCATCATGCCCGCGCCGGTGCGCTCGCGGAGCTGCTTCACTGCGTCTGCGGAGATGTTCATCGGTGTTCCACTCGATTCGGGTAGCGCCGCGACCCGGAACGGCCGCGGCGACGCTCAACGGGAACGCACCGGAACGCGCCGTGCGCTCCGGGCGGACGAAGAGTTGCGCGGCAGGGTCGCGGCTCGCGCCGGCGGCCCCGCCGTCGAGGCCTTATCCGGCCGACTCGGGCGCGCTGGCCTCGGCGCCTTCCGCGGGCTCGGCATCCTGAGCTTCCACGGCGACCGCCGGACCCCGACGCGCGGCACCGCCGCGACCACCCGCGGCACCCCGGCCACCGCCGCGACGCGGCTGACCCTGGTTGCCGGCCGGACGGCCGCGACCGCCGCGGGCGTTGCGACGACGCGGGTTGCCCGCCTCGTCGAGTTCGACGAACTCGTCGTCACCGGCCGGCACCTCGGGCGCGGCCGACTTGCCCTCGAGCACCGCGTCCGCGACCGCCGCCGTGTAGAGGCCGATCGCACGCATCGCGTCGTCGTTACCGGGGATCACGTAGTCGATGCCTTCCGGCGAGCAGTTGGTGTCGACCACCGCGACCACCGGGATCCCGAGCTTCCTGGCTTCCTGGATCGCGATCTGCTCGTGGCCGACGTCGACGACGAACAGCGCGTCCGGCAGCGCCGACATTTCCTTGATGCCGCCGAGGCTGCGGTACAGCTTCTCCATCTCGCGACGGAGCATCTGCGCTTCCTTCTTGCCGCGGCGGTCGAGCGCGCCCGAGTTCGACAGTTCCTCGAGCTCCATCAGCCGCTTGATCGACTGGCGGATGGTCTTGAAGTTCGTGAGCATGCCGCCGAGCCAGCGCTGGTTCACGAACGGCTGGCCTGCGCGCGTCGCCTCGCGCTGCACGGCCTCGCGCGCGGAGCGCTTGGTGCCGACGAACAGCACCTTGCCGCCGTCCGCGACGACGTGGCGGACGAAGCCGGCAGCCTCCGCGAACATCGGCTGCGTCTTCTCGAGATTGATGATGTGGATCTTGTTACGCTCGCCGAAGATGTAGGGGGCCATCTTCGGGTTCCAGAAGCGGGTCTGGTGTCCGAAATGGACGCCCGCTTCCAGCATCTGTCGCATCGACACGCTGGGCATGATCATCGGCTCCCGGGTTGTACCTCCGCGCATCCCGGCGGAAACCGACCGGGGCCCCGCGACTCTCGCGAGGTCAGCCGGCCGGCACCCGTCCGCTCGGTTGCCCGCCGGGTGCGAAGCGGCGGGCGAGGCGCGTGTGGCGGTGGTGCTCTCTGGCGACGTGCGTTGCCAAAAAAGCGCGCGCTTTATACCATGTTCGACTCGGCCGGACAATGACTTGGGCTGGCCCACGGCGAGGCTCCGAATCACCATGTGGCGCTCGCCCGACCCCCAGAACGTGACGCTCAAGACCCCCGCCGAGCAGGACGGCATGCGGCTGGCCGGCCGCCTCACGGCCGACGTCCTCGACATGATCGGCGCGCACGTCGTCGCCGGCGCGACCACCGACGACCTGAACCGCATCGCCCACGACTACATCGTGGGCGTCCAGGAAGCCGTCCCGGCGCCGCTGAACTACAAGGGCTTCCCGAAGTCGATCTGCACCTCGGTGAACCACGTGGTCTGCCACGGGATTCCCGGCGAGAAGCGCCTGAAGGCCGGCGACATCGTCAACGTCGACGTCACCGTCATCAAGGACGGCTGGCACGGAGACTCGAGCCGCATGTTCCTGGTCGGCCAGCCCTCGGTGCAGGCGAAGCGGCTGGTCGAGGTCTGCCACGCCGCGATGTGGCGCGGCATCGAACTCGTGCGCCCCGGCACCCGTCTCGGGGACCTCGGCCACGCGATCCAGACCTTCGTCGAAGCGCAGGGCTACTCGGTGGTTCGCGAGTACTGCGGCCACGGCATCGGGCGCGTGTTCCACGAGGACCCGCAGGTGCTCCACTACGGCGACCCGGGCACGGGACTCGAACTCCGCGAGGGCATGACCTTCACGATCGAGCCGATGGTCAACGCCGGGCGCCGCCACGTGAAGCTGCTGCCCGACGGCTGGACCGTCGTCACCAAGGACCACTCGCTGTCGGCCCAGTGGGAGCACACCGTGCTCGTCACGGCCGACGGCTGCGAGGTGCTGACGCTCGGGCGCGAGGACCGCTTCCGGCTCGGCCTCGAAGCACCGGCGGCCGCCGCCGGTGCGGCGGGCTGAACGCATGCTGCCGGTCGCCCCCGACGCGGACGAGGCCATGCCCGCACCGGCGCCCACCCCGCAGTGGGCCACCCTGGACGTGCTCGCCGGCGAGCTGGCGGCGGCCCCCGCCGACGCCCCCGCCACGTTCCGCGCTGCGCTGGAACGCGGCGATCGCGAACTGAAGGAGCGCTTCGCGGCCGACGAACCGGTCGAGCCGCTGGTGCGCGACCGCGCGAAGCTCGTCGACGTGGTGCTGACGCGCGCGTGGGCCGTCCACGTCGGCCCGCACGCGAAGGAACTGGCGCTGGTCGCGGTCGGCGGCTACGGCCGCGGCGAGCTGCACCCGTGCTCCGACATCGACGTGATGGTGCTGCTGCCGAAGACCGAGAACCCGGCGTGGCAGGCGGCGCTCGAGAAGTTCCTCACCTTCCTCTGGGACATCGGCCTCGAGGTCGGCCACAGCGTCCGGACCATCGACGACTGCCAGCGCGAGAGCCTCGCCGACATCTCGGTCGCGACCACCCTGCTCGAGGCACGGCTGCTCGCCGGTCCCGAGCCGCTCTACGCCGCGATGCGGAAGGCCCTGCAGCCGCCGCACATCTGGAGCGCGGCGGACTTCTACGAGGCCAAGGTCAAGGAGCAGCAGCAGCGGCACGCGCGCTTCCACGACACCGCCTACAACCTCGAGCCGAACGTGAAGGCCAGTCCCGGCGGGCTCCGGGACATCCAGACGATCGCGTGGGTCGCGAAGCGCCACTTCGGCGCCGAGACGCTGGACGAACTGGTCGACCACGGCTTCCTGACGCGCGCGGAACTGCGCAAGCTGAAGGCCGCGCAGGCCTTCCTGTGGAAGGTCCGCTTCGCGCTGCACCTGCTCACGGGCCGGCGCGAGGACCGCCTGCTGTTCGACCACCAGATCCGCCTCGCCAAGCAGTTCGGCTACGAGGACGCGACCTACACGCTCGCGGTCGAGCAGTTCATGCAGCGCTACTACCGCACGGCGATGGACATCTCGCTGCTGAACGAGATGCTGCTGCAGCTGTTCCGCGAGGCGATCCTGAGCCGCGGCAAGCCTGACGCGGCGCCCGCGGCCCCGGCCGTAGTGCCGCTGAACCCGCGCTTCCAGATCCGCAACGACTACCTGGAGATCACGCACGAGGAAGTCTTCATGCGCTTCCCGTCGGCGATCCTGGAGCTGTTCCAGCTGATCCAGCAGCACCCGGAGGTCCGCGGCGTGCGCGCGTCGACCATCCGGAACCTGCAGCGCCACCTGTGGCTCATCGACGAGGAGTTCCGCCAGAACCCCCGTCACCACCGGCTGTTCCTCGAGATCCTGCGCGAGCCCGAGGGCGTCACGCGCGCGATGCGCCGGATGAACCTGTACGGCGTGCTCGGGCGCTACATCCCCGCGTTCGGCCGCATCGTCGGGCGCATGCAGTACGACCTGTTCCACGCCTACACGGTCGACGCACACATCCTGTTCGTGATGCGCAACCTGCGGCGCCTCTCGCTCGCACGCTTCGACCACGAGTTCCCGCGGATGTCGCAGCTGTTCCGCACGCTGCCGCGCCCGGAGCTCGCCTACCTCGCCGCGCTGTTCCACGACATCGCGAAGGGCCGCGGCGGCGACCACTCGGAACTCGGCGCCGTTGACGCCGAGGCCTTCTGCCTCGAGCAGGGGCTGTCGAAGTACGACGCACGCCTGGTCGCGTGGCTCGTCCGCCACCACCTGCTGCTGTCGGTCACGGCGCAGAAGAAGGACATCACGGATCCCGAGGTCGTCAACGAGTTCGCGCGGCGCGTGGGCGACCAGACGCACCTCGACTACCTCTACGTACTGACGGTCGCCGACGTCCGCGGCACGAACCCGAAGCTCTGGAACACCTGGAAGGCTTCGCTGTTCGAGGAGTTCTACGAGCGCACCAAGCGCGCGCTGCGGCGCGGCCTCGAGAGCCCGATCGGCCAGGACGAACTGATCGCCGAGACGCAGGCCGAGGCGCGCGGCATCCTCACGCGCGACGGCGTGCCGACCTCCGAGGTCGAGCGCGTCTGGAAGACGTTCACGGGCCAGTACTTCCTGCGGCACACCGCCGAGGAGATCGCCTGGCACACCTCGCTGCTGGCCGGCCGCGACGCGTTCGACGAGGACCCGCTCGTGGCGGTGCGCCCGGAAACGGGCCGCGGCGGCACCGCGATCTTCAGCTACGTGCCCCGCCGCCACAATTCCTTCGCCCGTGCCACGGCCGTGCTCGACCAGATGGGTCTCACGATCCTCGACGCGCGCATCACGCCGACCGCGAACGGCTTCTCGGTCGAGACCTACCTCGTGCTCGAGGACACCGGCGGCGCGATCACCGACCGCACGCGCATCCACGAGATCGAGCAGGGCCTGTGGCGCAGCCTGCGCGACGACGCGAAGGCGAACATCACCGTCACGCGCCGCGCGCCGCGGCAGGTGCGCATGTTCTCGACCGCGACCCAGCTGTCGTGGAGCGCGGACGAGCGCAACGGCCGCACGGTCCTCGAGCTGGTCGCGGGCGACCGCCCGGGCCTGCTGTCCGAGGTCGGCAAGGTGTTCATGCGCGAGCGGGTGCAGATCCACGGCGCGCGCATCGTCACGGTCGGCGAGCGCGCCGAGGACGTCTTCTACCTCACGGACGTCGAGGACCGCCCGCTCGACTCGACCGCGCGCGAGCGCCTGCAGGCGGCGCTGAGCGAGGCGCTCGACCGCAGGCCCTGAGGCCGGGCCGATCCTGGGGAGACGATCGCTTGCGCACGAATCCGCGCCTCGACCTGCTGTACGCCTACCCGTTCGAGCGCCTCGCCCGCCTGAAGGCCGGCGCGACGCCGCCCGCGCACCTCCCGCACGTCGCGCTGTCGATCGGCGAGCCGAAGCACGCGCCACCGCGGCTCGCGGTCGAGGCCCTGACGGGCGCGCTGCACGGCCTCGGCGTGTATCCGGCGACCGCGGGCACGCCCGAGTTCCGGCGGGCGGTCGCCGGCTGGCTCGAGCGCCGCTACGGCCTCGGCGGCAGCGTGGACCCCGACACGATGGTGCTGCCGGTCAGCGGCACACGAGAGGCGCTGTTCGCGTTCGTGCAGGCCGTCGCCGACGTCGAGTCGGGCGACCGGGCGCGCCGGCCGCTCGTCGCGATGCCGAATCCCGGCTACCAGATCTACGAGGGCGCGGCACTGCTCGCCGGCGCCGAGCCGTACTACCTCGACACCACGCCGGCGGGCGGCTTCCTGCCGGATCTCGATGCGGTGCCGGCGGCCGTATGGGACCGGGTGCAGGTGCTGTTCCTGTGCTCGCCCGGCAACCCGACCGGCACCGTGGCGAGCGAGGCCTGGCTGCGACGCGCGCTGGAACTCGCCGAGCGTCACGACTTCGCGATCGCCGCGGACGAGTGTTACGCCGAGATCTACCTGGACGAGGCGGCACCGCCGCCCGGCTTCCTGGGCGCGTGCCGCGCCGCCGGGCGCACGGGCTTCGAGCGCGTCGTCGTGTTCCACAGCCTGTCGAAGCGCTCGAGCCTCCCCGGCCTGCGCTCGGGCTTCGTCGCCGGCGACGCCGCGCTGCTGAAGCGCTTCCTGCTGTACCGCACTTACCACGGCTGCGCGATGCCGGTACACGTGCAGGCGGCCAGCATCGCCGCCTGGAACGACGATGCGCACGTCGTCGAGAACCGCGCGCTGTACCGCGCCAAGTTCGACGCGGTGCTGCCGATCCTGCAGCCGGTGCTGGACGTAGAGCGGCCGGACGCGGGGTTCTATCTCTGGCCGAAAGTGCCCGGCGACGACACCGCGTTCACGCGCGCGCTGTTCGAGACGCAGAACGTCACCGTCGTGCCCGGCAGCTACCTGGCGCGCGACGGCCTGCACGGCGTCAACCCCGGCCGGGGGCGCGTCCGGATCTCGCTGGTCGCGACCGTCGAGGAATGTGTCGCGGCCGCGCAGCGGATCGCGGCCTTCGTGCGCGACGGCTGACGCCGTGGGCCCGGCGTACGTCCGTGGGCC
>Ga0315900_10009286_pt1 | contig 12494 bp, 11 predicted proteins | sample LakEriMetagenome_FD_203521 | JGI IMG/M metagenome (GOLD analysis project Ga0315900, IMG submission 203521) | Freshwater fungal communities from buoy surface, Lake Erie, Ohio, United States - Buoy 12 MA114 | ecosystem: Environmental > Aquatic > Freshwater > Lake > Lake biofilm | place: USA: Lake...
AATTGTTTCGCAATAATCAACCAGTAAATTAGCATCAAATTTTTCCGTAATAAAAAAAGCGTTTTCACCAGTTATCTTATGTTTAATGGCTAATTCGCCAATAATTATATTTGGAAGCGTGTAAACAAAAATGGTAGGAGATGGAAAATAATTATTTTTATCACTAATAGAATGTTGATATAATTTATCTGTTTCTAAGCTTGACGAAGAATTAGAAAGGATAATGGCTGTTTTTTGTAAATGATGTTCATTTATAAAGTGATTATTTTGTAATGCAAATTCAGCACATAATAATCCCAATTTGCAAAGCGTATCCATTTTATGAAACTTTGGATAGACTAAGTTAATTGCATGATAGGCTTCAGATAAAAACGTATTCACTGTCGCATTTTTATCATAAGTAAATACTTGTTCTCCGTTTACATAAACAGAATTGTTTTTTATATGTGCATATGAGTTAATGTAATTCACAATTAAATTTTTGAGAAGAAAGCAGCAGCATTGCAACCTCCAAAACCTGCTGCTGTTTTTATAAATGATTGAAATGATTTTTTTTCGAATTGTTCTATCACAGAAATTTTTCCTGTAACTCCCTTATTTTTAAATCCTGCTGAACTAATCAATGTTTGGTTTTTTAAAGATTCCAATGATAAAATGGTTTCTAATACGCCTGCTGCACCCAAAGTATGACCGTAATAACCTTTTAAGCTATTTACGGGAATATCTGTCAAATGAGCTCGCTCAATGGCAACAGATTCCATTTCATCATTAAAAACGGTAGCGGTTCCGTGCGCAGAAATAAAGCCAATGTGATTTGTAGAAGTGATGTTTAATTGGTTTAAACATTGTAATAAGCCATCACCTGTTCGGGAAGGTCCAGAAATATGATTGGCATCATTAGCCGAAAAGCCACTTATAATCTGAGTTTCATAAGGCTTTGATAAACTTTTGTGATTTGTAATTAAGATGCTGGAAACTGCCTCGCCCAAATTTATGCCCACTCTGGCTTTATCAAAAGGTCTGCAAGCTTCATTGCTTAATGCGTTGAAGGATTTAAAACCACTGAGCGTAAACTCCGATATAATGTCTCCTCCACAAACTATCACATGATTGTATGTTCCTTTTTCAATAAAACGTTTGGCGATGATGATTGCTAAAATACCAGAAATACAGGCATTTGATAAGACGATGGGATTATTTTTAAAATTAAAATGACTTTTCAAAACATTTGCAAATTCAAATAAGTAAGCCCTTTTTTTATCAATATTAGAAGTCTTTTCTTTTTCTAATAAATCAATATTCCCTTTTGTTGTGGAATAGATTAAAACTGTTTTTTCATCAGAAGGATTAATTCCGCTATTAGTAATGACCTCGTTAATGGATAGGATGCTGAGTTGTTCTAGTTTTGTGAAATGTTTAGGATCGTCAATATTCGAAAAACGATTATTTAAAAGTGTTTGGTCAATTGTGGCTAAGCAAAATTCTTCTTTAGAAAACGGAAGCGTTGTTTTTTTTACAGCTAGTTTCGAATTTAAAACGGCTTGATAATTTTCTTCAGTAGAAAATCCTAAGCCGCTAATTATGTTATTATGAGAAGCAAAAACCATTCGGAATATCAAAAGTAAAAAATTAAAAGATAGTTTTATCAATTAAGGCTTTTTCTTGGCTTTAAAAGAAAGGAAGATGGCACTGAAAAAACAAATTGCTTTTTGAAAATTCAGATAAAATTGTAATATTATTTTGTACCGTATTAATACTTAAATTTGCACCCAAAGTAAATGATGAAATAGCCATCTTTGCTTCAAACACCAACACAAAAGACAAAACGGATTATTCCATCATAGGACAATAAAAAATAAATAATTTACACAGATGAAACTAAATACAATAGAAGAAGCGCTTCATGATATTAAAATGGGGAAAGTAGTTATCGTTGTTGATGACGATGACAGGGAAAATGAAGGAGACTTTATTACTGCTGCACGAAACGTTACGCCAGAAGTAATTAATTTTATGGCAACTCATGGCAGGGGTTTAATATGTGCAGCAATTACAGAAGATAAGGCAAAAGAATTACAACTAAACATGATGGTAGCTAACAATACAGCTACCTTGGAAACGGCTTTTACTGTTTCCATTGATTTATTGGGTAATGGCTGCACGACTGGCATTTCAGCATCTGACCGTTCTAAAACAATATTAGCCATGATTGATCCAAACATGAAAGCAACAGACTTTGGAAGGCCAGGCCATATATTTCCCTTAAAAGCAAAAGAAGGCGGGGTGTTGAGACGAGCGGGTCATACAGAAGCAACCATTGATTTATCACGTTTGGCAGGTTTTGAACCATGTGGCGCATTGGTTGAAATTATGAATGATGATGGGACAATGGCTCGTTTAACAGATTTAGTAAAGATCTCAGAGCGGTTTGATTTAAAAATAATATCCATTAAAGATTTAATTTCTTACCGTTTGGCTAAAGAAAGTATCGTTAGAAGACAAGTAGAAGTTAGCATGCCAACCGTTTGGGGTAATTTTAATTTAATTGCTTACAAAGTAGAAACCAACGGAGACGAACATATTGCTTTAGTTAAAGGCAATTGGGAAAAAGATGAACCTGTTTTGGTTCGCGTTCATTCATCTTGCGTAACAGGAGATATATTTGGTTCTTGTCGTTGTGATTGCGGACCACAATTACACCAAGCGATGGCATTGATAGAGAAAGAAGGGAAGGGCGCAATTATTTATATGAATCAAGAAGGAAGAGGCATTGGTTTATTAAATAAATTAAAAGCGTATAAACTGCAAGAGCAAGGTAGAGATACAGTTGAAGCTAATTTAGAACTTGGATTTAAAATGGATGAGCGCGATTATGGAATAGGAGCTCAAATTATTCGTGATTTAGGAATCAATAAAATAAAATTAATTTCTAATAACCCTGTGAAAAGAGTTGGCTTGATGGGTTATGGTTTAGAGATTGTAGAAAACATTCCTATTATAATCCCTTCTAATCCGCATAACGAAAAATACTTGCAAACCAAGAAGGATAAAATGGGACACAGTATTTGATTAATAGAATTTCTCTTGATGTGATATGAAGAAGGAAATCTTGTTAAACTAAATTTCATTAAACACCATACAGCCTCAATTCAATTTATTATACAGCCATTTACAATCTTAGTATAAATAAATTTTAGTAAGCCTGTTCATTATTTTTGAAAAGCATTAAAACAGTTGCATAAACTATTTTTATGTCTAAATAAAACGACCAATTTTCGATATAAAAACGATCCATACGCACCCTCATTTTCATGAGATGTAAATCATGCTGGGTTTCACCCCGATAACCCATGATTTGTGATAGACCCGTGATACCAGGCTTTACTAAATGACGCAGCATATATTTATCTACCAATTGAGAATACTCTTCTGTATGCTTTACCATGTGCGGGCGTGGACCAACTAAAGACATATTACCAGCAAGCACATTTAGGAATTGCGGTAATTCATCTAAACTGGTTTTTCTTAAAAACTTGCCCACTCTTGTAACCCGCCAGTCGTTTCTTGTTGCTTGTTTATTGTCATTTGTTATCTTCATGGTTCTAAACTTTAAACAATAAAATGATTTTTTTAGCAAGCCAGTTCTTTCCTGAACAAAAAATACTGGCCCTCTGGAGTCTAATAGTATAATCAGAGAGATGATTGGAAATAACCATGACAAAACAAATACAATAATAAAAACAGAAAATACAATATCAAATAACCGCTTAATAAACTTATTAGAAATTTCATCGAAGGCATTTTTTCTCAAAATCAATAATGGAATATACTCTAAGAACGTTGTAGCAAAATTTCTTTCATATACATCATTGGTTTCGGGTAATAATTTAATGGATATCAAATTATTTTCACTAAAATCAATAAGGCTATTTAATAATTTTTTCTCCAGTTTCTCAACAGAACAAATAATTTCTGACACCTTATTTGAAAGGCAGTAAGGCTTTATATCATCATAATTCCCAAGGATGTGGATGGACTCGTCTAAATTAAGATGTTCATTGTTTGAAAAAAATCCCAATACATTTAAATTATATTGAGGCCTTTTATCTAAAAATTTTTTGAGGTGAATGCTACTTACACTTACTCCTGCTATAATGATATTTATTTTATTTCTTGAGTTTTTTAATGAAATTTTTAAAGCATAAAATACGAGCAATCGCCAAGTAATTAGAGCGAAATAAATTATGATGAAAAGTTTTATGAGTTCAAAATTTGAATTATTGAATTCGTGGAATAATTTGATATACAAAAAAAACAGAAGATAAAACAACACAAACCATTTTGTTAGGTTTATTAAATTTATGATTGCGCCTGGCAAACGGTTGATGTAATAGTTTTTGGTAAGAATGCTTCCAACAAACCAAGTGAGGTTACTAAAAATAAATACATCTAAATGATTACTGTTGCTTAAACCAAACAATAAACAAATTGAGAGAGTAAGTAATTCTCCAAATATATTTGTGATTAATAATTTATTCATTACTATTTAAAATAGTTTTTATAAATGAGGGTTAAATTTAGCTTTATTATTAAAAGTATCTATGGAAAAACTTAACTATTTATTAGCATTGAGAAAAAGTTTATTTTATATATTCCTCTCAATCGTCTGAAAATAAAAACCAATCACATTTAAATGAAGGGTCATTAAAATGGTATTGAAATGAGAAAAAAAATTACCCTTTAATTTTTAACCAGATGATTAAAAGAATTTTTTTTGCGTAAATTCTAAATTTGAAAACCCGATAAGATTTTGAAACAAGTATTTTTAACACTTTATTAAATTGTTTCAATGTAATTGGCAGTAAACATTATAGATCTACGACATTGATCTAAAAGACAAACAAAGCGCAAGGGATTTAAAGAAAAATCTTATTTTTATCTTCTTTAATATGGAGATTGTCCTTGAAATAAAATTACTGAAAGGGATTGGTGAATTAATGTTTTTCTCAACAGTTGATGAAGCAGAAAAAATATTTGGAAAACCAGAAGAAATTCAAGTGTTAGATGATTCTATTTTAGAAACGTCATGTACAGTATATCATTATTGGGCTTTTGGAGTTTCTTTATTTTTTGATAATAAAAATGCAAAAAAATTAAGTAGCATAGAAGTAGATAATGAAGAAGTTGTTTTATTTAATTCGAAGATTTTTGAGTTAAATGAGGTTCAACTGATTGAATTAATGAAAGCCAATAAATTTAGATTAACAGATACTGAGAATCAGGATTGGGGAGAAAAAAGAGTAAGTTTTGACCAAGCTGGTTTAGATTGTTATTTCGAAAATGGCAAATTAATTTCTTTAAACTTTGGCGTTATTGATAAAACGATAAACTATGAATTTTTACCAAATTAAAAATAATTACTTTTAACAACCTTTAAAAAATATAATTATGCCAGGAACTGAACTATTTGGCGCAGAAGAGCGCAAAGAAATCGAAGATGTATTATCTACAGGAATCATGTTCCGATTTAATCATGATGCACAACGCAATAATATTTGGAAAGCAAAAGATTTTGAAGCAGAAGCTAAAAAAATAACAGGAGCAAAATATGCATTAGCCGTATCAAATGGTTCAGCAGCTATTTTAGCAGCATTAGCAGCAAGTGGCATTGGAACAGGAGATGAAGTAATTTGTCCTCCTTTTACTTACATCGCTACTATTGAAGCTGTTTTAATGCTTGGTGCTTTACCTGTATTTGCTGAAATTGACGAGACTTTGTGTTTGAGCGCAGAAGGAATTAAAAAAGCAATTACGCCAAAAACTAAAGCCGTTTGCTTAGTTCACATGTGTGGAGGCAATGCCAATATGGATGAAATTTTAGCGGTTGTAAAATCACATAATTTAATATTAGTGGAAGATGCTGGTCAAGCATTTGCAGCTTCATACAAAGGAATAGCAACAGGTTTATTTGGTAGGGCAGGCGCATATTCTTTCGATTTTTTTAAAATTGCAACAGCAGGTGAGGGTGGTATTTTTGTAACAAACGATGAGGCTATTTATAAATTAGCAGACAGTTATTGTGACCATGGCCACGACCATATTGGTAATAATCGCGGGATGGAACAACATCCAATTATTGGTTTCAATTACCGCATCTCCGAATTACATGCTGCAGTGGGCGCTGCGCAAACACGTAAAGTCCCAGCAATTCGAAAAGCAAACCTAAAAAACAAAGCTTTTTTACAAAAAGAATTATCTAAGATAAACGGTATTAGTTTCTCTAAACTAGGTGATGAAAATGGAGATTCAGGAACTTTCTTAAACATTTTATTGCCAGATACAGAAACTGCTAAACGAACAGTTGATGAATTTAATAAGGCAGGCGTTACTGGATTTAACTATTGGTTTACAAATATGTATCATTTTATTAATCAATGGGAACATATTAAAGGCTTGAAAACAGCTTCTAAATTACCCATTCAAGTGTTAGGTACTCCACAAGATTATCATCATTTACAATTACCAAAAACACAAGAAGTAGTGGGTCGTTTAATTTCTTTTGGTATTCGTTGCACTTGGACGGAGGAAGAATTAAAAACCTTAGCCGCTAAAATATGTGAATGTGCTAATAATGTCTTAAAGACTGTTAACGTTTAATTATAGCAAATCTAACATGAGCCAAAATCTTTTTTCTGAAATAAATAAGATTGAACATAGTAATGATAACAGTTTAGTGTGGAAATCTTCTAGTTCAAACACTCAAAGTAAAATCCATAAAGATTTTACGGCCATTTTGCGTAAACATCAACTCTTGATTGATCACGTAAAAAAAATTGATGATTTATTAATTGAAGCATCAAAAATCCATACAAACGAAATTGTTCCTGAGCATAAAAAGCAAGATGAACTTGAGCTAGAAAAGTTTGTATTCATGTTGGAAATATATATTTCAGATAAGTTAAATTTAAAAGGTAGAATAAAAGAAACGTATAGAATAATGTTACTCGATATTTGCCATGAAAACTACCAAGATTTTATGAACGGTCAAATTTATCGCGATGCAATTTATAAATTAGAAACTACTTCTGAAAAGCAAGAAAGAGAGTATGAAATCAGAATGGCAGAAAAACAAATGAAAAGTCAATATGGGGTTGATGTTGATTTAGAAGAAATAACAAACGCTGATTTAAATGACGAGGTAACGAAAGAAAAATTGAAAGAAAAGTATAAAGATTTTTTTGAAAAACAACAAGCTGAATTTGAAAATGAAGTGAATGAAAAATTTGAAGATCCTTTCGGTTTTGGATTTAGAAATAAAAGAAAAACAAGAAAAAAGACAGCTAAGCAATTAGAAAAAGAAAAGCAAGCAAAAGAAGTTGAGGATTTGTTAAACAAAGACATCAATAAACTATTTAAAGAATTAGCTAAAATAATTCATCCAGATAGAGAGCAAGACCCTGAATTAAGAGATAAAAAGGAAAATTTGATGAAACAATTATCTAACGCAAAAGATAATATGAACATTGGCGAAATTATTTACATTAAACTACTCGTTGACGAGTTGGTTCCAGAAAATGGCATAGAAACAGCGTTTAATGATGATACTATAAAAAGATTTTCGAAAATTATTAAACAAAAAATTCAAGAAATTGAGATAGTAAATTCACGCAAACTATATGACCATCCCTTGTTTTGTGGTTTAGAGTTTCGTTTTATAACAAATGTAATCGCTAAAGTTGATAAATTAAAACTAAGGGAGGTTGTTTCTAATAGCATCATTGCAACTCAAAATGACACCAAAAAAATAGAAGGTCAATTAGAAATGATAAAGCAAAAACCTAAATTGATTAAAGATTTTGTTAGAAGCTATGAGCAAGAACATCTTTTAAAAAATGAATTTGAAAAAGATGATTTTTTTGATTTTTTACAATCAGTAAAGTTTAGATAATAAAATGCTACACAAAAATTTTAAAAACATTGATAAAGTAACTTACGGGCGTGGTTCGTTTGCTCAATTGGCAGAAACAGTAGAACCCATCCGTAAAGAAAACAAAAACTATTTTGTTTTTGTGGTTGATAATTATTTTAAAGGAAAACCTTTAGCTAACAAATTACAAAACAAACCAGAGGATTTAATTTATTATATTGATGTTGATCCGCATGAACCTAAAACAGAGCAAATAGATTCGTTACGCGATGAAATATTAGCAAAGCAAGGTTTACCAAGTGGAGTAATTGGAATTGGTGGGGGCAGTATCATGGATATTGCCAAAGCTTTATCATTAATGCTCACCAACGAAGGTTCTTCAACTTTGTATCAAGGATTAAATTTAATTAAGAAACCAGGAATCTATCATTTAGGCATTCCAACTATTTCTGGTACTGGCGCCGAAGTATCCATGACAGCAGTATTAACAGGACCTGAAAAAAAATTAGGATTAAAATGTGATTGGACAGTTTTTAATCAAGTGATTTTAGATCCAGAATTAATTGCTTCTGTTCCTACAGATTGGTGGTTTTATACGGGGATGGACACATACATTCACTGTATTGAATCTGAAACTGGTATTCGTAATAATGCTTTTAGTTTAGCTTATGGCGAGCAATCGTTGAAGCTTTGTAGAGAGGTCTATTTGGAAGAAACTGCTGGTCGTACTCCTGAAAACGATGATAAATTAATGGTAGCTTCTTTAATGGGAGGTTTAAGCTTAACCTATAGCGAAGTAGGTGTGTGCCATGCTTTAAGCTATGGTTTATCAATGGTTTTAGGAACTCGTCACTGTTATGCTAATTGTTTAATATTTCAACACTTAGGAGATATTTATTTAAAAGGTCATAAAGAGTTTATGCAAATGATAGAAAAGCATAACATCGTATTACCACAAAACCTAAGTAAAGACTGGTCAGAAGAACAAATAACGGCCATGGCTCAAATATCTTACAATTTGCCATTTATGTGGAATCATGCATTTGGTGATAATTATAAGGAAATTGCAACCATGGATTATATTAAAGACTTATTTAGAAGACTGTAAACCTTTTCAGTTCGAGCGGAGTCGAGAACCAATTATAACTTCCCGATACGCTTAGCAATCGAAGTAACATAAATTAAAAACAAAATAACATGTCAAAAAAAATAGTAAAAGTAGGAGATATTGAGTGCGGAAGTAAAGAATTATTCTTGATTTCAGGACCTTGTGTCATAGAAGAAGAATCTATTATGATGAAAACAGCTGAGAAACTAAGAGAGGTTCAAGAGCGTTTAAAAATTAAAATTATTTATAAGTCATCTTTCACAAAAGATAACCGCAGTAGTTTAAGTTACTATCAAGGACCAGGATTAATTAAAGGATGTGAACTATTGGGTAAAATCAAAGATCAATTTGGTTTCCCTGTTTTAACGGATATTCATTCTCACGACCAAGCTGCTGCCGCTGCTGAAATTTGTGATGTATTACAAATACCTGCATACTTATGTATGCAATCGTCTTTGTTAGTGGCTTCTGCAAAAACAGGACGTGTGATTAACATTAAGCACGGTCAGTTTTTAGCCCCTGATAATATGAAACATCCCGTGCAAAAATGCATTGATAGCGGTAACGATCAAGTGATTTTAACTGAGCGGGGTTATTCTTTTGGATACAATGATTTAATTGTAGATCCTCGTGCGTTTTATCACATGAACAATATTGGTTATCCAGTGGTATTTGATGTCACTCACTGCGTGCGTAAATATGGTATTCCAAGTTCTGATAAAAAAGGTGGAGCTCGAGAGTTTTTGCCTGTATTAGCAAGAGCTGGTGTAGCTTCAGGCATTGATGGTATGTTTATAGAAACTCATCCAAATCCTGAAACTGCTTTATGTGATGCCGCCTCTCAATTATGTGTAACAGATTTAGAAGAGTTCTTAAAACCAATTATTGAACTTCATCAAGTTGAAGTGAAATATAGAGATTAATTTTTTTAACTTTAAACAAAATATCATGCAAACTATTAAATCATTTAAACAATGTATTATTGCTTTAGTAGTAAGCAGTAATTTTTTTTCGCAAAGTAATGTTTATAAACCATTTCCAGAGGGCAGTGCAGTTTGGTCTATGGCTAAACAATCATGGTCTGGACTAAGTCATTATAAATATAAAACATCAGGAGATACATTAATAGGGCCTCTTACATATAAAAAAGTTTTGTATTCTTTTAGTCCCAACAATCCTTTTAATTATGGACCATTTTCTTTCAATTTTGCTTATAGAAATGATTCGATAAACAAAAAAGTATATTACTTAGATGTAACTGGTGGATTAAATACTGAATACTTGTGGTACGATTTCAATTTGAATTTAGGCGATACAGTAAAAAGCACTTATTCTTATGGAAGATCTTATATTAATGAGGACAGGGTAGTGCAATCTATTGATAGCGTTTCAATATGTGGTAAATATCATAAACGATTTAAATTTAACTGTCCTGATGATCAATCTGCCTTAGTTGTAGGTGTAGGTTTTATGGATAATTTTATACATTCAGAACGTCATAACGATTGTCCTTTTGAACCACTTTACCTTTACTCAACAGGATTTTCAACTTGTAACATTACATCTGTTAAAGATTATACCAAAGACTATCAAATTATATTATCACCTAATCCTGCAAGTTCTGAATTGAAAATAAGCAATTTAATGCAAATTCATAGTTATAAAATTTTTAACACTATAGGGTCAGTTATTTTGCAAGGAGAATTAATGGAATCATCAATTATAAGTTTATCCACTTTATTAAATGGGCTTTACATTATTCAGCTTTACGATAAATCAGGAAATTCCTATCAATCTAAATTTATAAAACAATGAAAAAACTAATTTTTATAATTATAGATTGACTATTTTACACAGAGATTTCTGCTCAAAGCATCTATATCAAAGGAAGAAAAAATGGAGAAGTCGAATGGGGATGAATATATAGGAGGATGAAAAGGTTATGAATCATAAGGTCCACTTGGAATAATACAATTAATAAGAGGTTTATATAAATTTTATGATATCTATTATGGTTGTCAACTTTTTAAAGATTAGGGTAAACGTTAAGTTACAAGCGATTAAGAGGTGGGTTAGTTTCTTCTGTATTTTATTAATTTTGTTAGTGTTCAAAAATTATTAGTTTTGTATCTTATAAAAATTTACCTTATTAAATACCCATGTTCGCCTCAAGTATCAACACAAATAACTAAAGGGGACATTCTGTAATAACAATAATAAAACCATAATTTAGAAATATGAAATCAACTTTTGGAAAACAAAACTATCAGCTATTAGTAACAGGCATAGTTATTTTAGTAATAGGGTATTTGTTGATGATTGGTGGTGGCAGTGAAGATCCAAATGTGTTTAATCCTGCTATATTTGACACGCAACGTTTAACCATATCGCCAATTGTTTGTTTAATTGGTTTTGGTGTTATTCTGATCTCTATCATGTGGCGTTCTAAAGCAAAGAACGAAGAAGCAAGAAAGTAGTTTCATATAATGACTTATTTCGAAGCATTTGTTATTGCTATTATAGAAGGACTTACGGAATTTCTCCCAATTTCTTCAACTGGCCACATGATCATTGCTTCAGTATTATTGGGAATTAAATCGACTCCATTTGTAAAACTTTTTACCATTTCTATTCAGTTTGGCGCTATACTTTCGGTTGTAGTATTATACTTTAAACGTTTTTTTAAATCCATTGCATTTTACTATAAATTATTAGTGGCATTTATTCCTGCTGTTATATTTGGTATTTTACTTAATGATTATATTGATGCAGCACTTGAAAATTTAATTGGTGTTTCTATAGCCTTATTTGTCGGAGGAATTTTTTTATTGTTTGTGGATAGATGGTATATCAATAATAATGGAAACGAAGAAGAAGACATTACCTTTTTAAAGGCATTAAAAATTGGGCTATTTCAATGCCTTGCGATGTGGCCTGGCATGAGCCGAAGTGCTTGCTCCATTATAGGAGGAATGACCCAAAATTTAACCCGTAAAAATGCTGCTGAGTTTTCATTTTTCTTAGCGGTTCCCACCATGTTTGCAGCAACAGCAAAAAAATTAATGGACTTTTATAAAGAAGGTATTTCTTTGCAAAAACATGAAATTAATTTATTAATATTTGGAAATATTATTGCCTTTATCGTTGCATTAATTGCCATCAAATCATTCATTGGATTTTTGACTCAATACGGCTTTAAGAGTTTTGGTTGGTACCGCATCATCGTAGGAGGAATTTTGATTCTCTTATTTGTTTTGAAGGTTCCTATTCAAATAATTTAAGTTACGGTTGAAAAATATTTGCCTTTAGATAAGTGGACAAATAAATTTCCGCACACTCAATTGTTGTATAACGTTAATAAGCAAGAGGTACAATTTAGCTCCATTTTTTTCGTTCTAAAGCTCAAAGCAAAGGCATAACTTTGACAAGCAAACAGTATACTAAAAAGCATTTGGATTA
>Ga0315900_10009287_pt1 | contig 12493 bp, 9 predicted proteins | sample LakEriMetagenome_FD_203521 | JGI IMG/M metagenome (GOLD analysis project Ga0315900, IMG submission 203521) | Freshwater fungal communities from buoy surface, Lake Erie, Ohio, United States - Buoy 12 MA114 | ecosystem: Environmental > Aquatic > Freshwater > Lake > Lake biofilm | place: USA: Lake...
AAGCTGGGGCGATAAAATAAGTAGCAGGGCAGGTGGCGAAGATGCCGTTAATACAACAGGTCAAAAATTTGTAGCCGCTGACGGAACAGTTTACTACCCTATAACTGCTAAAAACAGCACTAATGTATATAATGATGCGAACCGAGAGCAAGTTTTCAGAACCGGTAAAACGTATGTAAACAATATTACCATTTCATCAGCCAACGAAAAGAGCAGCGTTTATTTCAATATAGCTGACTGGAATCAGGAAGGTGTACTAAACGGTTTATCGGATTACCGCAGAACATCGGGCAGATTGAATTACAGCCACCGAGTTAATAACAAATTAAATATCAGCATGAACTCATTCTTGTCTAAAATATTCTCAAACCGTATTCAACAGGGGTCTAATCTAGACGGTTTGTATTTAGGATATTTAAGAACACCTGCCGATTTTGACAACACGGATTATATAGGCACCTATTACAACGCAGCCGGTTTAGCTACCTTCAATTCACATAGAGGTTACAGAAGATACCTAGGTAATTCAGCTCCCACTTATAATAATCCTGGATGGACGCTTAATAGACAAACCAATACAAGTGATGTAACGCGTTTTATTCTAACTCCGGAAATTAAATGGGAGTGGATGCCTCGTTCGGAATTAACTATACGTACAGGCTACGATGTGTCTAACGACAGAAGAATAACATACTTTCCTTACTATTCAGCAGCAAGTGCTGCAACAGGCTACTTTGCCGATGAGTTTATTAAACAGTCTGAGTTAAGTATTCATGCGTACAATAAAAATGCATTTGAAATTAACCCCAATATTCAAATCAATACAACGGTTGGTTACCTATACACTAACAGAAGTTTGTATAATATAGCAGGTATTGCCAATCAGTTTAATATCAAAAATCAGGACAAATTTGCGTTTATAAACTCAACAAGTGCCAACCAAAATCCATTTAACGGGATTACAAATTTGCTTAACAACAGAGCGTATGCAATAGTTGATTTTGATTTATACGATAAGATATTTATACAACTAACCGGTGCATCTGAAGCAGCTAGCACGTTTAATAATAGGTTCTTCTATCCAAGTGCTACGTTAGCATATGAGTTTACCAAGGATATCTTGAAAGAGAACAAAGTGCTTAGCTATGGTAAATTACGTGCTTCATGGGGTATGGTGGGTGTTGAGCCCCCTGCGTATATCTGGAATACCAATTATGTAAATGCCATTGCAGCTTCATCATGGGGCGAAACATTGGAGGGCAGTCAGTTTGGTGGGTCAATTATACGTGGCAGCACTCAGGGCAATCCAGATATTAAACCTGAACAAAAAACCGAATACGAATTTGGTACCGACTTAAAATTCTTTAAAAATGTAGTTTCATTAAGTGCTACGTATTATCAGAACAAAACTACAGATGCTATTTTTCAGGTTGATGTACCCGCTTCGACCGGATATACCAGTAAATGGGCCAATGCCGCTACAATCAGCAACAAAGGTTTTGAGGCTGAATTGAACCTGAAAGTGTACGATAAGAATGATTTCTTAGTAAATGTGTACGGAAATATTGGATCAAATCAAAATATGGTTGAAGACCTTAGTGGTGCACAATCCATATTTCTCGATGGATTTACAGGAACTTCATCAAGAGCGGTAGAAGGGCATGCACTTGGCGCTTTCTGGGGAGTTAAATGGCTACGCAACGACAACGGATCATTAGCACTGGACGCTAACGGATTTCCTCAGGCGGCATCAACAGAGTCAGTAATTGGCGACCCCAATCCTAATTACAGAGCAGGCTTTGGTACCAACGCTTCGTGGAAAGGTCTTTCATTTAATATCTTATTTGAAACCTCACAAGGAAATCAAATGTGGGCGGGTACCTATGGTGTACTTAATTATTTTGGCATCAATCCGGAAACTGCTAACGAGGTTACTGTTTCAGCAGCTGACGCAGCAACTATTAAAAATTATGACGGTGTTACCATTGATCAATTAGCAACAGCTAATCCGGATGGTTCATATACGCTGCGTGGCAACTTAAAAGACTACGGTGGGGGTAAAGTATTGCTCGATCAATCCTGGTATACCGGATTAGGTGGCGGTTTTGGTCCGGTGGCCGAAGATTTTATAGTGGATGCCTCATGGTTCAGATTAAGAGAAGTAAGCCTTGCCTATGCGTTGCCAACTACATGGACAAAAAAAGTAGGCCTGAGCGGTGTATCACTTGGCTTTACAGGGCGTAACCTGTTGTTGTGGACAGATGTTAAAGGAATTGACCCTGAGTTAAACCTTACAGGTACATCAAATGGCAGGGGTCTCGACTACTTTACCAATCCGGGTACTCGCTCTTACATTTTTAATTTAAAAATTACTTTATAACAGGAGTTTTATGAAAAATATAGTTAAAAAATATCTTTTAGGGTTAGTCACTTGCGTGGTCGTTTTTTCATCATGCGAGAAAGATATTAATGATATCAATGAAAATAACCCCAATCAGTTTAATGATTCTGATCCAATTCTTATGCTTACAGGTGCCCAGCTGGCTAATGTGATGTTAAATGAAGGGGATGCAGCCCGCTTATCCGGAATTTTTTCCGGACATTTTACAGGTGTCGACCGCCAGTATGTAAGTTACAATAATTATACAGTTACATCCGGTGATTTTGATGCAGCATGGGCTAATTTATATGCTAACGGTATTGCACAATGCCGGTTAATTCGTGCTAAGGCTGTTGAGTCGCAAAATAAGGCGCTGGAAGGTGTAGCTTGCATTACAGAAGCCAATTTGCTTTTAACAGCATCATCCTTGTGGGGACACATACCCAACACACAGGCATGCAATCCACAAATTGATAAACCCGATTACGACAACATGAGTGATGTGTACGATTACTGCATTTCGCTGCTTGACAAAGCTATTCCGCTTGTTGGATCTTCATCGGCTTACAGCGCTGCTTATGCCGGTTCTTTTTCATGGAGCGATGTAGCCAGTACCATAAAAGCACGTGCACATCTGCACAAGGGTGAATACCAAAAAGCTATTGATGCCGCCACAAACGGTATTGCATATGGCGAAGATTTGATGGCTAATCACTCAGCCAATGTTCCGGGTGCATGGAATTTGTACTACGATTTTCTGGACTGGAACCGTGCCGGCTATATGAGTGCAGATGGTTCTTATCTTGCTTCGCTCATGGATACCACTTCGGGTAATCCAAATTACAGAGGAAATGCAAAAACGGATGAGTCAAACAGATTGCCGTATTACTTTACTACTGACGGATACAGCGCACTTGACCCTAATTGGATTGACGGTGCTTTCGCTTCTAATGCCGATTTCCCCATCGTAAGTTATGTTGAAAACGAACTTATCCTGTCTGAATCATACTGGCGTACTTCTGATTTCACCAATGCGCTTGTGCACTTAAACAATGCACGCAAATACAACGACAGTACCTATGGTGGATTTGACCCGTATGTGCAAGCCGACTTTACAGATAACAATGCCCTGCTAAAAGAAATTTTAGTTGAGAAGTATGTTAGTCTTTACGGTCAGATTGAGGCATTCACTGATGTACGCAGAACAAATAACCTCATTGGTGTTAAACCGAACAAAGGTACCAAACTGCCACAGCGGTTCCTATATCCGCAGTCGGAGTTGAATACCAATAAGGCAAACGTTGATAAATATTACCAATCGGATGTATTGGCAAATTTGAGCCTGTGGCCGTAAGCTGACGCATACCGTAAAAATACCTCTTACACAAAGCGGCTGTTTCTGAAAGAAACAGCCGCTTTTTTTGGTTTAAGAATCACGTTCTTTAAGCAGCTTTCAGACTTTTAAGCTTTAGCTGCTCTATGCGTTCAGCTGCTATGTCTTTAGTAATATGTAGTGTTTTCGTATCTTTTTGCGAGGGCAGGTTAAACATATAATCAAGCATTACCGATTCGCAGATGCTACGCAAACCACGTGCGCCCAGTTTGTATTCAAAGGCTTTATCCACAATCAAATCAATGACTTCGTTGTCCATTTGAAGTTCAACGCCTTCCATCTCCACTATTTTTTTATACTGCTTTATCAGTGCATTTTTAGGCTCGGTAAGTATACTGCGTAAGGTTGATTTATCAAGCGGATTAAGGTGGCAGATGACCGGAATACGACCAATTATTTCAGGAATAAGTCCAAAGCTGCGCACATCACCGGGCGAAATATACTGTAGGTAATTACTGTCGTCAATGGCATCACTGCCCAAGGTTTTAAATCCAACCGATTGAGTTTTGAGCCTGCGTTCAATAATTTTATCAATGCCTTCAAACGCACCACCGCATACGAACAAAATATTTTCCGTATTTATCTGAATCATTTTTTGTTCAGGATGTTTTCGTCCGCCTTGCGGAGGAACATTGGCTATAGTACCTTCCAGCAATTTAAGCAGAGCCTGCTGCACACCTTCGCCACTTACATCGCGGGTAATGCTTGGGTTGTCGCTTTTGCGCGCTATTTTATCTATTTCATCAATGTACACAATGCCTCGTTCGGCCTGTGCCACATCATAGTTCGCAGCCTGCAGCAATCGCGTAAGTATGCTTTCTACGTCTTCGCCCACATAGCCTGCTTCGGTAAGCACGGTAGCATCGGCAATGCAAAACGGAACCTGAAGAATTTTAGCAAGCGTTTTAGCAAGCAGGGTTTTTCCCGTACCTGTTTCGCCTACCAGCAATACATTCGATTTTTCCAGTTCAACATCATTGCCTGTTCGGTTAAATGCGTATTGTATGCGTTTGTAGTGATTATAAACGGCAACAGCCAGTACCTTTTTCGCCTCATCTTGTCCTATCACATAGTCATCGAGGTGCCGTTTAATTTCTACAGGTGCAGGTAATTTAAATGAAGGTGCACCTGACGAATCTTTTTTCAGGTCTTCGTGTAGCAGTTTGTGGGCAGAATCTACACACTGTTCGCATATAAACCCATCAACACCTGTAAGTAAATACTGCGCTTCTGATTTTTTGCGGCCGCAAAAGTTACACCGTTCTTCTTTCGAAGTTTTAGCCATGTCGGGTTATTTCTTGTCGGTGGTAGGTTTATGTTTCAGCAGCACATCGTCTATCATGCCATAGTCTTTCGCTTCTTGTGCGGTCATCCAGTAGTCGCGGTCACTGTCAATTTGCACTTTGTCGAATGGCTGACCACTATGATGAGCAATAATGTCGTACAATTCTTTTTTCAGTTTTTGAATTTCGCGTGCGGTAATTTCAATATCGGATGCCTGACCTTGCGCACCACCCAGTGGCTGATGTATCATAATACGTGCATGGGGCAGGGCAGTACGCTTGCCTTTTGTGCCGGCACATTGTAACACAGCACCCATCGATGCGGCCAAACCGGTACAAATTGTAGCCACATCCGGATTTACCCACTGCATAGTATCGTAAATGCCAAGCCCGGCATACACCGAACCACCCGGTGAGTTTATGTACATCTGAATATCTCTGCGGGCATCCATCGAGTCGAGGAAAAGCAATTGTGCTTGCACAATATTGGCGACATAATCATCAATAGGCATTCCTAAAAAAATGATGCGGTCGGCCATTAAGCGAGAGAATACGTCAATTTCGCGGAAGTTCATGGGCCGTTCTTCAATAACGGTTCGAGTCATGTTTTCTACTGAACTTTCTATATAGGCATCAACGGCCAGGCTGCTTATGCCTTTATGCTTGGTAGCATATTTTCTGAATTCGTTTGCATTCATGGTATGAAGTATTTTAGTTGTCAAAAATAACAATTGCCGACAAGGCTACAAGGAAATTGCATTGCTGCAAAAGAGGAATAATAAAATGACCTGCGGATGATGAGATAAACTAAACGAGTTAGGCGATGATATATGCGGTATTTAGCGAACCTGTATTAGCTGTACATCACCTCTTTCACAGCCTTGATAACCCGTGCTGTATTGGGTAAAAATTCCTGCACAAAGGTAGGAGCATATCCCAGCGGTGTATCTTGTGTAGTTATACGTCTAACCGGAGCATCCAGGTAATCGAATGCATTTTTTTGCACCATGTACGCAATTTCACTGGAAATGGATGCGAGTGGCCATGCTTCTTCAATTACTACCAGACGGTTGGTTTTTTTAACCGATTCAATAACGGTGTCATAATCAATCGGGCGCACAGTTCGTAAATCAATAACTTCTGCCGATATGCCTTCTTTAGCCAGTTCATCTGCTGCAGCCAATGCCACTTTCATAATTTTACCGAAGGAAACAAGCGTTACATCGGAGCCTTCCTTTTTAATGTCGGCTTTGCCGATTGGAATGAGGTATTCTTCTTCAGGCACTTCGCCTTTGTCGCCATACATCTGTTCGCTTTCCATAAAAATAACCGGATCGTCATCACGAATGGCGGTCTTAAGCAATCCTTTGGCATCGTAAGGGTTGGATGGCACTACTACTTTTAATCCGGGACAGTTGGCGTACCAGTTTTCAAAAGCCTGCGAGTGTTGCGCAGCCAGCTGACCGGCTGAACCTGTAGGTCCGCGAAATACGATAGGTACATTAAACTGACCTCCGCTCATCTGATACATTTTGGCGGCTGCATTGATCACCTGGTCTATAGCTACAAGCGAGAAGTTAAAGGTCATGAACTCAATTACTGGACGAACGCCATTCATGGCAGCTCCTACGCCAATACCGGCAAAGCCAAGTTCGGCAATAGGGGTATCAATTACCCGTTTCGCGCCAAATTCATCCAGCATACCCTGGCTCACTTTGTATGCACCGTTGTACTCAGCCACTTCTTCGCCCATCAAAAATATAGCTGGGTCTCTTCGCATTTCTTCGCTCAAGGCTTCGCGCAGTGCTTCTCTGAATTGTATTACTCGCATGATTTACGTCCTGATTTTATAAAAGTGGTGCAAAAATAAGAGTTGCAGTCAGGTTTCAAAATGCGCACCTGTTTGTTTGGGAACCTGTTGCACCTTAGATTAATTGAGCAGACTGGAATTAAGTTTAAATTTATTCTTGATCATCGAAAAATAATTACGGCTTATTTCAAATGGCTCGAATACTCCTTTCAGGTGAAGTATGCCGGTATCGTAGGTGCCTTTTTCAATTTTATCTACCTGATGCAAATTAACTATGGTAGAGCGGTGTATGCGTAAAAAATCTTCTGCCGGAAGTTTGTCTTCCCATATTTTAATCAGGCCGTATGTTGTAAATTTTGTTCCATCAACCAAGCAAATAGTCGTGTAGTTTCCTTTGGCCTCAATGAAGTTGATGTCTTTAATTTTAATGAACTTCATTTCGTTGTTGATGTTCATCAATATCATATTATCAAACCCCAGGCGTGTGGTTTGAATATCTGTTTGCTCTTCCTCTTGTGTAGAGGGCGCGGTAGTATCTTTAATAATTTTGATACGTGCCAGTGCTTTTTGTAAACGGTCGAAGCTGAGCGGTTTCAGTATATAGTCAATGGTGTTGTATTCGAATGCTTTAACAGCAAATTCAGCAAAGCTGGTGGTGAACAAAATATTAATGGTAGGGCTTACGTACTTGATTAAATCGAGTGCATTGGCTCCCTGCAGGTCGATATCGGTAATAAGTAGTTCGAAAACCTGCTTGCTTTTAAGCACTTCTTCTGCATCCTGAAAATTCGTTGCTTCATTTATTACTTCAATGTGTTCAAACCGTTTTAAGAACTCTTTGAGTAATTTCATTGAAATGGGATCGTCTTCAATGATAATGGTGCGAATGATTCCTTGTTGTGACATAGCGATTAGCTGATTTTCTATGTGTGTAGTTTATTTACGCAATATATGCACATATTTGCAAAATAAAACGATTTTTACGAACAGGCATGCAGAACAAATTTGACCGGCTTAATTTATACTACCCTACAAACTGGAAAGAGTACGAATTGCTTGACAGCGGGGATGGTGAAAAACTGGAAAAATTCGGACGGGTAACCACATGGAGGCCCGAACCCCAAGCGCTTTGGTCAAAAGCACTGCCCATAAAGGAGTGGGAACGACTAGCACATGTTCGGTTTGTACAAAAAGGCAGCCACAGTGGCACCTGGAAAAAACTGAAAGATTGCCCTGATCAATGGCCAATAAGCTATTCATCCGATGGTTTATATTCACTTACCTTTAATTTGTCACTTACGTCATTCAAGCACGTAGGCATTTTTCCTGAGCAGGCCGATAATTGGGATTTTATTTTCAATCAGGTATCGGAGCTTAAAAAACACATGCAGCCGGTAAAAGTACTTAACCTGTTTGCCTACACCGGAGGTGCTTCGCTGGCAGCCAAAGCTGCGGGTGCCGATGTTACGCATGTCGACTCGGTAAAGCAGGTTATCGGATGGTCGAGGCAAAACATGGAAAGCAGCAACCTCACCGATATTCGCTGGGTGGTGGAGGATGCGTTCAAATTTGTGCAGCGCGAAGTACGCAGAGGCAATCACTATCATGGGGTTATACTTGATCCACCGGCTTATGGCATTGGCACCAATGGCGAACGCTGGAAATTGGATGAGCAGATTAATGCGTTGTTGCATGAAGTAAAACAACTGCTGGCACCGTCACATTTTGTGGTATTGAACATGTACTCGCTGGGCATGAGCGCCCTCATAACCGATAATTTAATGCGCAGCATATTTGATAGCAAATTGTCAACCCGTGAAGTTGGCGAACTATACCTGCCATCGGCTACAGGACAAAAACTTCCGCTAGGCATACTGGCCCGGTTAACCTCGGATTATACTTTGTAGCGCTTTTTCAGTTCGAAGAAAAATTTGCGGCTTACTTCAAAAGGCTCTTTGCTATAAATTAGTGTTAGACGTCCGGTATCGCTTGTCCATCGCTCAATTGTGCTTATGTGTTCCAGATTTACAAGAGTTGAGCGATTAATTTGTATAAACAGTTTAGGGGGCAATTTACTCAGCCAGCTTTTAACCGAGTTATAGGTAAGGCTTATGCGTTTGTCGGTTGTATACACTTTGGTGTAGTTTCCATACACCACAATATGGGTAATATGACGCACCTCAACAAATACCAGTTTCTTGTCTATATCCAGCATAACCTTGCTGTCGGCATCCAGCTTCTTGTTTTCAGCTTTATCCAACGTTGATTTTTCAGCACCTCCGGACCAAAGCGTAATTACTTTTTGAAGCGATTGCATTAGGCGTTCCTTTTGTATGGGCTTTACCAAATAGTCAGTTGCGTTAACCTCAAATGCCTTCAGTGCGAAATCGGTGTGCGAAGTGATAAATACAATCATGGGCTCGTACTTGATAAAGGAGAGCAATTCCAGCGAATTGTAGCCGTTTAGGTCAACATCTAAAAGTATCAAATCGGGCTTTTCTATGGTAATTAACCTAACAGCTTCATCGGCATGTGTTGCTTCGCCTATCACTTCGATGGCTTGAACGTGCGCTAACAGTTTTTTAATCAACTGCCTGACAGAGGGCACGTCATCTATAATAACTGTTCGAATAATATTCTTCACTACACAATTTTTTACAGATTTAGTCATTTATATCGTAAAAACAACTATTAATATAAAAAATAATGCTATTTATACTATTTTTTATAATTGCGAAGTGTAGGCATACGCTGTGCTATCCCTAAAATAATAATACAACGTGCTGTAGATGAATAAGATAGAGAATAATTAAAGGAATAAATCAGTATTTAGCAGACCGTGGAGTGCTTACATACTCCATTCATAATTTGGATAATAGCAGTTTATAGCTCTGAATCTTGGTCCGATTCAGCTTCGGCAGTACCGGCTTCAGGTCTCATTTGCGGGAAAAACAACACATCCTGAATGGAGTGCTGATTGGTCATTATCATGGCAAGTCGGTCAATGCCAATGCCAAGTCCTGATGTAGGAGGCATACCATACTCGAGTGCCCTCAAAAAATCTTCGTCCAATACCATCGCTTCGCTGTCGCCTCGTTTGCCCAGTTCCAACTGTTCTTCGAAACGTGTCCGTTGGTCAATCGGGTCATTTAGTTCTGAAAAGGCGTTGCATATTTCTTTTCCGTTGCAAATGGCCTCAAAGCGCTCAACAAGTCCGGGTTTGCTTCGGTGCTTTTTAGCCAGCGGGCTCATTTCTACCGGATAATCGGTTATAAATGTTGGTTGTAGCAGGTACGGTTCGCATTTCGCTCCAAATAGTTCGTCAATCAATTTTCCTCTTCCCATCGACTTCTCAACCGGTATTTGAAGTGATTGGCAGGTCTTACGCAATTCGTCTTCGTTCATTTCACTGATGTCGATTCCGGTAAAATGAGCGATGGCTTCGTACATGGTAAAACGTTTCCACGGTCGTTGAAAGTTGATGAGGTTTTCACCTACCTGAACTTCGGTGGTACCGTGAAGCGCAAGAGCAATTTTTTCAACCATCTCTTCTACCAGATTCATCATCCACTCGTAATCTTTATACGCTACATACAATTCAATCTGAGTAAACTCGGGATTATGAAAACGGCTCATGCCCTCATTTCGAAAATCTTTCGAGAATTCGTACACCCCATCGTACCCGCCCACAATCAGGCGTTTCAGGTACAACTCATTGGCAATACGCAGGTACAATGTCATGTCAAGCGTATTGTGATGGGTTTTAAACGGTCGAGCAGCAGCGCCTCCATACAACGGTTGAAGGATGGGCGTTTCTACTTCCAGGTATCCTTTGTCGTTCAGGTAATCGCGCATTACATTCATCAGCTGCGTGCGTTTTCTGAAAACATCTTTTTTCTCGGGGTTTATTATCAAATCGGCATAGCGCTGACGGTACATAAATTCAGGGTCGCTAACTGCATCGTACTTTTCTCCATCCTTTTCTTTAACAATAGGAAGTGGCTTTAGTGATTTGGAAAGCAGGCTCAACTCTTCTACGTGTATGGTTGTTTCACCCATTTTGGTGGTAAACACAAACCCACGTATTCCGATTATATCGCCTATATCAATCAACTTTTTGAATACAACATCATACAACGTTTTATCTTCACCCGTACATATATCATCACGTCTAACATAAATCTGTATGCGGCCGGTACCATCCTGCAATACGGCAAAGCAGGCCTTACCCATGTCGCGTATACTCATCAGCCTTCCGGCTATACGTATATTTTTGAATTCAATTTTATCCTGCTGGTAGTGTGTCAGAATATCAACGGCTGAAGTGTTTGTTTCAAACGCTTCGGCCGGATATGGATTAATACCAATGGCTTCGAGCTGAGTAAGTTTTTCTCTGCGTTGCTGTTCTTGTTCGCTAAGTCCTGTATGATGATGCATGCGTAACTGATGTTAGTTCTTTAAGGTGGCGCGAATATAGGTATTCATGGCATTTTTGGAGAACGATTTTCATTCGGTTACCTTTGCCTTGCTTTGAGCGTAGTTAAAAAAGATATTCGGTCGTTCTCCAAATCAGAACTGGAAGAAGTGTTTACGCAACACGGTAAACAAGCTTTCAGAGGAAGGCAGGTATACGAATGGCTTTGGAAAAAACAGGCTGTTTCGTTTGATGCCATGACCAATTTATCTATCGACACACGCGAGTGGCTTAAGAACGAGTTTGTACTGCACACATTTCAGGTAGCCGACCGGCAAATGAGCAGTGATGGCACCATTAAATGCAGCTTTCGCTTGCACGATGGACATTTGATAGAAGGCGTACTAATACCTACCGAAACCCGAATGACAGCCTGTGTTTCATCACAAGTTGGCTGTAGCCTTACCTGTAAATTTTGTGCAACAGGAAAAATGGACCGCATTCGAAATCTCGAACCGGGTGAAATTTATGATCAGGTGGTGTATTTGCGTAAGCAGGCTATAGATAGGTATGGAATTCCATTAACCAACATTGTATTTATGGGCATGGGCGAGCCATTGCTTAACTACGCCAACGTAATGAAAGCAATTGATAAAATTACATCGCCCGAGGGGTTGCACATGGCTGCCGACCGTATTACGGTTTCTACTGCAGGTATTGCCAAAATGATAAAAAAACTGGCTGACGATAGGGTGAAGTTTAACCTGGCTTTGTCATTACATGCGGCCAATGATTCTAAAAGAAATCAGATAATGCCGATTAATGAAAGCAATACACTGGCCTCTCTGATGGATGCCTTGCTTTATTTTCAAAAACATACAGGTAAACGTGTTACGTTTGAGTACATAGCTTTCAATAATTTTAATATTGAACCTGACGATGCACGGCAGCTGCTGGCCATCTGCAAAAAGGTGCATGCCAAGGTGAATATTATCGAATACAATCCCATAGGAGATGGGCTGTTTAGCAGGGCCGATGAACAAAAAACCAACCAATTTCAGCATTACCTAGAAAAACACGGTGTGGTAGCTAAAATAAGACGTAGCCGCGGAAAAGATATTGATGCAGCCTGCGGGCAGCTAGCTAATAAGAAGCATGAAGAGGCTATAATAGCTGACTAAAATCATAGATTTTTATGCGTAATTGAATGTGC
>Ga0315900_10009290_pt1 | contig 12490 bp, 16 predicted proteins | sample LakEriMetagenome_FD_203521 | JGI IMG/M metagenome (GOLD analysis project Ga0315900, IMG submission 203521) | Freshwater fungal communities from buoy surface, Lake Erie, Ohio, United States - Buoy 12 MA114 | ecosystem: Environmental > Aquatic > Freshwater > Lake > Lake biofilm | place: USA: Lake...
GGATTGCTCCGTAGGTAGAAATAGCGTTGTGACCTAACCCTGTAAGCCGTACTGCGTCTAACGGAGACTCAACCACAATGAGTGGACGTTCTTCATCCATGCACTCTACGCCAAATACAGTTTTAGACTTCTTTACTCCTGCTGGTTGATTTTTAAAGAATCTACCTCTTGCGCCTTTTTCTTGCCATCCCCACAACTTTGAGGTTTCTGGGTCACGAATAGTTGTAATCCATGCTTCGTTCTTTGTATCCCATAACACCTGGTGCGTGATTACTGCATCCCTCTTCAAGAAACGTTTTTTAAGTTCTGCTTCAGGCGGCTCTGTAAATACAGCAAGTCGAGCCTCACTCATCTCAATAACCTCTTCTGCGTGAGGCATGTACTGTGGCAATTCTCTGATACGCCTTAACAGTACATCCACAGGCAGGGTTTCACTTGCGTCAATATAATCTTTAGCATCAAAGTAATCCATACCTTTGACGTCAGCAACAAGTGTATAAATGTTTCCTTTGTAACCGCAAGAAAAACAAAAGTGAACTCCAGTAGTGGTGTTAACCCACCAGTCTGGCTTATGGTCTTCTCGACCTGTACGTGCTTTGTGCATTGGGCATAACCCCTGCACCTCGTCACCACGTTGAGCAGTAAGGGAAATGTCTAAAGAAAGTAATACTCTTTCAATATCAATCATCATCTAAGTCGCTCCAGTTAGAACAGAACTCACACTTCATCATCTCTTCTTCATCGTGAAAACAACCAGTAGACCAACGCCATGTAAGCGGTGTCTCTGTTGGTCCACAGTTACGGGATGCAACAACCTTTAAAAGGCGAATCTTCTCATCCTCTTCAACTGGCTCTAATCCCAAGATAACGTCTGAGTCTTGGAAGAATGAAGATGAGTAACCGATTGAATCTGCAGTAACTTTTCCAGCACGCATCTTCCATAGAAGTGTCTGTGTAGTAATAATAATTGGAAGGTCGATACGCTGTGCTAAACGCTTCATTGCACGGGTTATATTGGTGATTGCCTGCGGTGTGTTCATCTCACCAGTCAACTCATCCATCATCAAGTACACACCGTCTACAAACACAATGTCGGGCTTCATCTGCTCAATCTTTGCAGAAAGTGCAGACACTGTAATTCCATTAACTGCGTCAACCAAGTGAAATGGCTGCTTAGTCTCCATATCGTTAAGCATTGCTACATAACGGTCATCTTCACGAGGTTTTAACTTACCTCGACGCAAACGTCCGTGGTCAATGTGAGCACGCATAGCATCGTGGCGTTGCTGTTGTTCGTGATTGTTCATTTCAAATGACTGAAACATTGGGACTTTACCTAACTTGTGAACGTTGATTGCCATCTGCAATGCAACCTGTGACTTACCAGTCTTAGGTGGCGCAATAACGGTGATTAATTGACCGCCCTGCAAACCTGCGGTTGCTTCATCAATCTTTGAAAACCCTGTTGGAATACCTAAGAACTCTTCATTCTTGAGGGATAGGTATTGGTCGTAACGCTCTTGCGTGTTCTTACTAAGGTCAATCTCACGAGTACCTAGTACACCTTGCTCGTTGACTTTGGTGATGGTTGCTTCCATAGCAAGAAGCGCTGCATCGTGGTTGTTTTCTTGTAACTGCTCAACTGCGTTCTCTAAACCTTGTCGAGTCAACATACGACGACGGAAGTCCACCATCGTGTCTAATAAATAATCAATGGTGTCTTCTACATCAAGAATTTTGTAGTTAGGGTAATGGTCTTTAACGGTGGTACCTGTTGGTACTTCGTTGTACTCGGTGTAATGCTTACGTAAGAACTGCCACACCTTGCGGTTATCGTCGTCTAGAAACCAAACATCGCCAACGCCACGTTGTAGTACGGGGGTAATCTCTCGGTCTTTGATTACCTTGCTGACTAAACGATGTTCATTATCTGCTGACATCTACTTCCACCGCTCCCCGCACTCTCTGCACTGTAAATAGGAATTGCTATTTACATAAATTCTTTCGATTGTGTTTGCATGACACATTGGGCAATTGGTGTTTGCAATACTGAATGACATTTGGCCCTCCCTCAAGGACTAGATATTACCTATTTCTACACCCGCAGACCCGTACATTGCAACTCGGTCTGAAATGTCTATGACCGCTTTTAAGTTCGGTCTATAGGGGAGTAACCCTACCACCTCAAGGCGGTTCTCATAAAGTTGCCAGTAGTTAAAGGGGTTAACAACTCTACGTTCAAACTTTTCGAACGCCTGTTCTAATAACTCTTCTGTCCACCCGTCATCTTCAAACCCTGCAAGTTCTAAAGAAAGTCCGTAGTCGCTAGAAACACGCCATAACTTATTTAGGGGAAGTACTTCAAGGTCACCAACTTTGTACTCAGTCTTCTTTATGAGTAACTTGCGAGACTCTTCTTCTTTAAGGCGAACTACTACGTCTGTAGTTACAATAGCCTGCGGTGAGGAGACATTAGAAATGTCCCCGCCTTTCATAGTACTTCTATCTTGGCGTACTTGACTACAAACTCTCTGAACTTGTCTGCGTTTGTATTTGCTTCAAGTGCCATCTCTTCAGGTATCTCGTTGGGAACCAAAATGGAGTAATGACCTGTGTGTTTAATCTTTTCGTTAACAAACTGAATGTGTTTGCAAGAACCCCTCTTTGAATACACGGGGCAAGTGCAACGAACGTCTTTGGTATCTGTCTCTACTTCAACCTCAAAAATGCCAGCACCTTGAGCAGAGATAAACTGCTGAACTGTTCTCCAAGCAGAACTCACTTGAGGTCCTTTCATTGTGCGCCTCGCATATCTGCACCAATGATAGGGACTCTTACGAATGCTTCGTTGGCGAAACTGCCCATTGCTTCTCCGTACTTTGCTTCCCAGTTCTCTAAGCGAACGTTAGTAGTAACAATTGTCGGTAAACCCTTGTCGTAACGAAGTCGCAAGATTTCATCAAAAGAAGTATCGTCGTATTTAGAGCCGTATTCTTTTCCTAAATCATCAATAACAAGAATGCGAACATTGAGCCAATCAAACTTAGAACGACCATGTAAGCCATCAATTTCATAATTCATCTCCCGTTTATCTTCTCCGTCAGCATCGAAGGTTGACTTCTTTCGTGACAGGAACTCTGGATAAGTCATGTAGTAAATAGGGCGCAACCTAATGCCGTAGTCAGATGGGTTGACTTGCAGAAGGCGAGCAGCCTTCCCATCTTCGTTAGGAAGCCGACGGATGACTTCCATAGCGGCGACTACGGCATGGGTTGTTTTTCCTATCCCAGGACCACCATCGAAGACAAGCCCAACTCCGTTGACTCCGATGTTGCCAATTTGCTTTACAACATGTCCGTTTACCACATCATCAATCCAGTTACTTACTTCATCAGGAAAAGAGCCAGCACGGTCAATAATGTCCTGTGGCTCTAAACCTATGAAACGATGTGGAATGTTTGAGTTACGAAGCAACCAGTGCTTCTTAACGGGTGACAGACTGTTGACGTCGTACATTAGTTATAGGTGTCCTCAAACTCGTACTCGTAGACTCCTCCGTAGCGAAGTCCTAAATGTGTAAACCATGAGCCAATAAGCAACATAGTGTCTCCAAAGAAACGAAGAAATTTGTTATCTGTTGGATATGTAAGAAGTTCTTGGTCCATCTTCGCCATTATGCGTCAACCTTGTACTCAAGAACTCCAGCAAGTGCTACTGGCTTACCTGTCTCTTTGTTTTCCTTTGTAACAGCCATCTTGACTGACTTACGAGGTGTGTGCTTCAAGACCATTGTCTTGACCCAACGCTTTGCTGCTGACGCATTTTTCCAAGAAGAGTATTCGCTAATACCTTCTGCTGGTTGAATTGAGTTAATGCCTGTTCCTGCTTCCTTCTGAACGCTAACGATTGCTAACCAACCGCCAGCCTTCTCAGGATTTAGTTCGATAGTTGCAACAAACTTTGCCGCTACTTTTTTCGCCATTTGTGGATTCCTCCTGTGATTAGGTTTGATACTACTAGTGTTGAAACGATAATGAATAAATACCCAAGTATTTCGTTCATAGGTCTTTCCAATGTTCCATTATTGCTTTTCCTTCTTCTGTTATCTGAAAACGTGCTTCTAAGTTTTCGTCATAGGTAACGTTGATAGCGCCTTTTTCAAATAAACTCAACAACGCTTCTGTTAACTCATCGTTTGTCACTGAGCCTCTTCTCGTGACGCTCTAACTGTGCACGACCAGAGAGTGAATTCTGGAAAGTACGTCCGTCACTTGCAATCAGCCTAGCAGAAGTTGGCTCTGTGTCTAATTTGGCGTTGACTCTGCCGAGGCCGAGGTTTTCTCTTGCTTGGTTCATCTTCTTGCCAAAAGAAGATAGGAACATCTTGTAGAGGAACGGTGCCTCGTCGCCAATATTCCTAAAGTTACTTTCATCCGCCATGAACAGGCGTAGCAACTCTAGTTCGATGAGTGGGGTGGTCTCGTATTGCTTTCTAAACTTTGCGAGTGCTCCTGATAACGTCTTGACGTTGACAGTTCCTGGAAGGAGGGGGTACTTGCGACCAACTTGGAAACTAAACTCAGCAGCAACGTCCATCGGTGTCCACTCGTGCTCTGGGCGGCGACCTCGTGTCTTAGGGTCGGAGCGACGTATCTTGGGCTGTGGGGCATCTTTGGGTTCAACGAGTCCAAAGCCTGCCAAATTGTCTCCATCATCTTCATATTTTCTCATAGGGACCTGTATTTCTTTGAGTTGAATCTTCGATTCAGAGTCTTTTAATTTATAACTAGATTGGCTATTAGGTACTAATGGCTTATTGGCTATATGGCTATTACGACTATTAGTCACCTTACCAGGTGTTGGGTGGACATTAGAGTTCCCTGCTGGGTGGACAGTACGATTCCCTATCTTGATTAGGGATGGACCCTGGAGTCCACCCCCCTTCTTCATCGTTGTCCTTGAAATGAACCCAGCCTCTTCTAGGGCTTTGAGGCCCCTTCTGACGGTCTTCACATGTACGTTGCCACTCGGTACACACAATTCACCTGCGGAGATGCGTAGGGAGCCTCTGGAGCCCGCTAAATGGCATAGCACGGCTAAGAGACGGAACTGGTAATCGGTCAGGTTGGCTGAATAAGCCTCTGGTGGCATTTGCACGGGCTTAGTCTAAGTCCTCGTCCTTAAAGGGGGAGACGTCACGCTTGGTCTCTGCCTCGATGATGTGTTGGGCTACTGCCTCGCTCAGAGAGTCCATAACCGTTTCCGCCACAAAAGCAGCCATCAGGTCAATGAACATTCCTAGGTGCTTGTGCATAGCGTCGTGAAGGTCACGGCTGTCCATGCCCTCGTACTCATCTGGCTCAAGTTCGATTGGGTCAAGTCCGTCTGTGATATCCCAAACGTCAATGGCAAGGTCTTCAACTGAGTGCAAGGCAAAATGGGCCTGCGGCGAATCATCCCACACAATGCCAAGTGAGTCGTTTGCGTTCAACTGACGAAGTACTTCTTTGACAGGGTTGTCTGTGAGGATAATGTCATCTGCTTGATTAAGGAGACCTTCAAACCCATTTGCGTTAGGGAAGAAACAGTGAACTTCAATGTTGTTTGCTTGGCACGTTTCAATAACACTTTGAGTAAAGAGGCTATCTGGCTTTATCAAGGGAAGAAAAATTATTGGTTTATCTTCTGCATACATTTGGATTAACTCTTGAATGCCAAGTGTTACGTCAACATCTTTGAAAGATATAACTGCAATGTTCATAGCGCCCTCTTTATAGTCGGGGTAGTCGTGGTGTTACTACCTGTGCTGGTTTGTTGAGTTGTTTCCCAATGTAGAGCGCAACAAAGATTGATGATGGAACTGCTACTACAAGTGAAGTGTCCCAATAACCTAGCAGATAAAATCCGCCAATGCTAAGGGGTAGAGTTAAGAACTTATTGAGTGAAGCCCGTGAAACAAAGCCTAAATCAATCAGTTCTAGGATATAAGTGAGAGCCATGCCCACCATTAAAGAAGCAAGGATATAGTCAACCATGAGGCAGAGCCTACACGTCTAAGTTGGTATATTCCAATCCTGCAGGGGTAATAATGCGCCACCAAGCGTTCAGAGGAACCCAATCGTTTAAGGTTTGGGCAAGGCGTAGAATCTTAGTAGATTTATTTGGGTAGTAAAGGCTGGCTGACTCGTGTGCCGTTCCTTCCCAAATTGCCCCTATCAACTCTGGCATAGAGCCATCGAAGTAGTCTGTTGGAGCAATCGTGTCTTGCGCCATTACCATATCTATGTAAATGGTTCCAGCAGTTCCTTCGTACTTAACCTTTACGTATGTTGCTGTTGAATCAGTTGGAATAAGGATAGAGGTGTAGGTTCTTTCCCACGTGTCCGTTACTTCTTGAGAAACAGTTTCAGAATCTACAAGGTCATCATTAGCATCATATACTTCTAGAGTGACATCTACATTCGTTATATTTGCTGATTTCATATACTGAGAAACGTTAAAGTAAATACCTGTTTCTACAGGAAAACTTGAGTCGCAGTCTAATGTCCAAGCACCTGAAGCAACAAACTTTCCGCTAGATGAACCTGGATAACCTATCAGTGAAACATCTGCATCTTGGGTAAATGTTAAACCTGTAAGAGTCCAATTGCTATCATCTACTTCAAACGATGGGTTTTCTACATAATTTTCTAGTGTTGGAGCAAGGTTAATTGTTACAGCCCGTGCTTCGTCATATTCCACAAAAGGAGTAGCGCCAACGTAAACCATGTCTACAAAATATGTAGTTGCTGTACCAAATAAAATATACAAAACTACATAGGAAGCATTGCTTGGAGATGTGTTTGTTTTACTAACTGTTTGCCAAGAATTTGTAGCAGAAATTGCTTGTGTAACATTTGAGATTACAGTTCCATCTTTATCGTAATATTCTATTTTTAACGTTGCGCTACCACTTGCTGGGCACTTTATGTTTGCCCTGTATACGTACTCGGTACTTGGGCTTATTGGTATTCCTTGTTTAATTGGAGCACTTAATCCTAAAGAAATACTGGCACTAGTTGTTGCTGCTATAACTTTAAGGGTATAAACCAAATCAATAGAGTTATCAGCATTATCTGGAACCATCTCATCAGTTGATGAAATTGTTGCACTAGAAGCAGCCCAACGTCCAACGCTTTCATAGAAGGTAGAGTCTTGAATAGTAAGCATTAAATTGGGAGAAACAGTAACTGTTGGAGCAAAACCAGTTAGTGACTCTGCGTAACTTGATACACCTAAAGTTGTGCCTTTATTTCCGTAAAGAGGTATTGCTTCACGAATAAGGGCACGTTGCCTAAGCATAGGTAGGTTTGGCTCAGGGTTTAACCCAACGTTTAAAACTTCTCCAGGAATAGTGTTGTAGTTTGAACTTTCTAAGTTATGTGCAGGACGTGCTAATGCAATTTCTGTCAACATTTGCTCGTAAGAAAACGCCAAGCCGTCTAAAAATTTGTATAAGTCTGACGCTTCGTCAATAACTCCTAAAGGACTTAACACAGAACTAGTTAGCACACGTGGTAGCAAATCCATCATTTTTGTAATTGCTCCAGTATTTTCTGGGACAACATCACTTATCTGTCCTGCTATTACCCAAACATCTTCATCAGTGTATAGAAAAACACGATAGTAAATATGGCGACCTGTATTAATAGGTATTTCGGTTGGGTTATCTACTCCATCTAAGAAAGATGAAGCAGCAACAGAACCTTCAAGACTTGACCCATCTAATGAGTTTTGCTCATAGATAATAACTCCATCTTCAGAAGTTTCAGGCCAAGCATTTTGATTACGAACAACACGAAAACGAGTAAAATCACCAATAGGCAATTGCCACGTTACAAACACTTGATTAAATTGAACTACGTTGATACCCATAGGTTCAACTGAGTACGCAAGTTTAGGTGTTAGACCGTATCTATTAACACCATATATGGAATATCCATACTTTGACATTTAATGCCCTTCTTTATGCGCCCATCATCATTAGGACAAATTCGTTTGCTCCACCAGAACTTTCGGCTACTGTAGCCCAAGAAGCATTAGTTCCATCTGTTGTTAAATACTTTCCACTGTTACCAGACTGTGAAGGAAGACCAGTAAAAGTTGTCCAAGCAAAATCGTAATCGCTACTTGAAGATTTTACAAGAACTTGACCAGAAGTACCGCCAGTAGGTGTTCTTGCTGAGTAAGCAACATTTAAACCGTACTCAATGTTTGCAAGACGGTCTTTTAGGCTATCCCAAGTGTAAGAAATAGTAGGACGGGTAAACGAACCAGTCCAACCAGAACTAAGAGTTAAGTATGTTCCAAGAACTGTTTGAACAGAGTTAACCTCGGCACGAAGAATGTTAACGTGGTCAGCCAAAATGGTGTCCGTAAAGTTAACAACGTCAGACCCGAAGTTACGTACAGAACCTGGGTATAAGGGTGATGTTGGCACTAGGTTATCCTCTCAATATCAATCTGTATTTTCTCGTCTTTACCTTTAATTTACTGCCTTAACTACGGGTGGCTATGGCTAATGTTTGCTTTTTGAGTGATTTGACTCTCCAAAGAAGCAATTCTGGTTTCATGGTCTTTTAACTCATTTGCCATAGCGATTAAAGTACTCATTAAATCAATCTCCGTTGTTCCATCAACTTGTTTTACAGTTTTGACGTAATCAGTCAAGGTAGAGATATTTACAGAGTTAGGAAGAGCCTTGATGTAAAGGCGCTTGCTTTCTCCTTTGTGCTTCCCAAACGAACCAGACCATGTTGGATACTCGTGGTCTCCTGCTTGAAAGTGAACCCAAACACCTTGACCAATTTCAGGAACTTCAGTGCTTATGTTTGCAGGTTCTATAGGCCACACCCAGTCAGTAAAATGCCCAACAGAAGTAGTTAACTCTACTTGTAGCCTTCGTTGTTTTTTAGGGTCCCTATTGTTGACAACTGTAGCCCTATAGACACCAGAAAAAGTTTGGCTTCCTGTTGACATTAAGAAAGAAGTCCTATGCTGATGTTATCTTCTTTAATACGGAAAATTTCATCTGGGTCTCCAACTAATGTGTTTAAACCACTTCCCAAAGGTCTGTGTAAATTGATGAGTTTAGCAATTTTGATACCAGTAACGTTGTTGTTTAACGTTGTCTCAATGTCTTGAACATAGATTGTTTGACCAAAAGTGTTGTAGTAATACCCGTAAAAGTTTGTAAGAACAGATTTAATAGACGCTTCAACTTCTGCTGTAGTGTATTGAGGCTGTTTTGCGTACTGAACGGTAAGAACAATGTCTACATACACAGGAGGTTGAACAGTCAATGAAGTTCCAATAAGAAGATTTGGAGCCAAAGCGGTCTCTACATCTGAAGCCAAAGTGTCGTACTCAATTGTTGTGTCTTGGTTTTCGTCAAGTCCTGGCTGTAAATCTGGGTCTCCTTGGTTACGTGATGGCGCAACGTAGAGTGTTACAGAAGTCCAAATGTCTGAAACTGCATTTGCTTTACCGCAGTTTGTAACTCCAAGAGCAAGGCTATTAAAATCTTGCAAAGTAATTGCACGAGTGTTTGCTCGAAGAGTCAATGGCGCAGCATAACGAATTTCTTCTAAAGATTCTGGGTCAGAACCACCAAACCCTACTTCGTCATTAGTAACAGTTATAATTGCTTGGAAAGCAATCAAATCATTTGTTGAAAGCCCTGGAACATACTCTATGTTTGTAAGAATTCCAGTAGTAACGTTACCTAGAACACCACCACCTACAGTGTAAAGAACTCTAATCTCTGAAAAATTTACTGGTATTGCTCCAGATACACCGTCTCCAAAGTTAACATAAAGGTTGTTGTCTCCATCACTTGTTACGGTAAACACTTGGTCAAAAGGATTAGCATCTACTAAGTGCTGTACTTGACGCCATTTAGAATAAGAAGCACCACCTTGAACGTATACTTCTAGCGTACCGTCAACCGCTGGGTTTTCTCCCAACACAAAAGATTGATTTGGAGTTCCTTCAGAAGTACCTACAAGTTCTCCAAATTGATTAGCGTAATCTGAAACTAGTGTGACACTACGACCTTCTTTTGCTGTCATGTCTGCAATTCCGTTGTCAATATCTGGGTCAATAAGCACGTCTGAGTCAGTTGTAAAGTAAACAGTGTTAACTGTATCTCCAATAATGACGTCACCAGAAACTACAGTTCCTGCAGGAACTGTGATTGCATCTGTTTCTGAAGAGTTTGTAAATGTTAATGTAACGTTTGCTTGTCGGTACCCTGATGGAATGTACCCATAACTTTGAGCAATATTAAGGACGCTGTCTCTTTGAGTGGCGCTAGCAATAAACGACTCATTAACATTTCGGTCAATGTAGTACGACATTAAGTCACCCATATACGCAAATGCTTCAACAATAGCAACACCAAAATCAGCGGGGTTAGAGGCAGACCAATTTGGCAATCGGTCTTGAATACGTGCAATTAGTTGTTCACGAATCGAGTAATAATCACGACCCGTGTAGTCTAACGAAATAGGGATATCACTTGGTGGGACTATGCTCATATATTTTCCTCTACAGATATGTTATTTCCACTGATAAACGAAACCGCAACTACTGTGTTTGTAATCTCCCCATTTGGAAGGCCATAAACAATGCTGACGTTTGTAGTGTTTGTATACTCATCGTACGATGTGTCAACGCTATTGAACTCAAGTAATTCTAATTGAGATTGAAATGCTTGCTCAACTTCTGACTCAAGAGTAGTGTTGGCAACATCTGCGGTCTCCATAAATACAGAAGGAACCAAAGTTCCAAACTCAGGGTCTAAAATTCTCTCTCTTAAATTTGTGCCAATGACAAATCGAACTCTATCTGCCCAAATTTTTGATTGGTCTGTAGTAGTCGTTACGTTTCCGTAAGGGTCTATTGAAAAAGGTATAGTTAACGCTAACTCAGCCATTATTTACCTACCCATCTGCTAAGGCTAGTATTGAACCCGCCACTTGTTTCTTTTACTAAAGGTTGTCTAACGCTCATTGTAGGGGTTGAAGGGGCTTGTTTTCCACCTGTAGCCATCTCGTAAGCCACATCACGAGTACCAACTACTGATGCTTGAGTTTTGCGGAACACACCACCCTTGTTTTTTCCAACTCCATCAGTCATGCAGTCAAACTCTATTGTGTAACGACCATCAAAAGTAACAAAATGTTCGGCTCTTTTTACAACCCAAAAGCCATCTGAGTTTTTACCAGTACCATTAATTTCTACAGTTCTATAAGGAGCAATTCGTGGGTCACCCTGTCCTTTTCCATGACCAACCATAGAAAATCTTCCAAGATGAGCCATTCCTTCTGAGAGTTCTTTAGCCAATGCTCGTGACTCTGCAACTACGGTTGTAGAAACTTCTTTAAACAAAGATTCTTGAACATTTTCCCTAACGTTTTTTCCAACTTTAGTTGGCTTTGCAGTATGAGTATGGCTTTTTCCAGTTACAGGGTCTATTCCATGCAACACTTTATCTGTTTTTTTGTTTGAACTCATCTCTGAAAGGTCACCAAGTTTTGCTGTAAAATGGTCTAAAGTTTGTGCCTTAACCATAGTGTCAGAGTTTACGTTTCCATCACTGTAAGACATAACTGGGATAACAGACATAAATTGGTCAATCATTCTGTCAATTCGTTGGAAGTAAAGAGTTGTTCCACTTACGTGTGCTTGAAACCCAATTCTATTTGCAAGTTCTTGAATTTTTTCCCACTTAGTAGTTCCAACCAATGATTGCATACCAAAACGAACGTTACTTTTATCTACAACTGCTTTAAGTTTGTACTGTTTACAAATATCTTGGACAATTTCAGGTGCAGTTTTGTTTTTCCATATTTTATTTCCACCTTCTTTTAGGGGGAAAGAAGCACCAACACCACGGAGCATAACGTTGCGGGATACAGTTGCTTGGGTAGTGCTGTCACCGTTGTACACATATCCTACCCATTCATTTTTTGCGTATTCAGTAGCCCATTTAACTTTAAACATTACCCCAGTTTTAAATGCGCTTTGAAAATGATTGTCAAAAGATGCGTAAGAAATTTCAATGACATCTTGTTTTCCTTGTTCTTGGGTAAGGCGAAACCATTGAGGGGTTTGCTTAAACGTAGGAAAATCTGGGAATATAACTTGGAAGTTAGTTCCGTAACGATTTTGAGTTCTAGTATTCACGAGGAATCCTTAACTGCAATCCTGGTTTTAAGTCAAACGGGTTAAGAACATCTGGATTGATGTCCATAATTTGCCACCATAAATGAGGTTTACCTAAAGTTTTTCCAGCAATCTCTTCAATTCTGTCGTTTTCAGTTACTTCATACCAGTAATAGGCTATGTTGTAAGTTGGAAACTTGCGAAAAACAGTGAGGGTATAGTTTTCAGACTTAGGCTCTTGCGCTATAAAGAGAACTCCATCTGAGTATCTGCTGTCTAAATA
>Ga0315900_10009291_pt1 | contig 12489 bp, 28 predicted proteins | sample LakEriMetagenome_FD_203521 | JGI IMG/M metagenome (GOLD analysis project Ga0315900, IMG submission 203521) | Freshwater fungal communities from buoy surface, Lake Erie, Ohio, United States - Buoy 12 MA114 | ecosystem: Environmental > Aquatic > Freshwater > Lake > Lake biofilm | place: USA: Lake...
AGCTCTGCGAGCATCATAGGCTTGAGTCTGTGATCTGAATGTTGCTACCTTTTGGAATGGTTCTAGTCTGTAAATAGACCATTTAGTTGAACCAATCTCTTGCATAATCCTGTACGGATTATCAATGCCAAGTGGGTAGGGTTTCATTTGGGTCCCTTGACTACCTTTACAGATTAACCGATTTGCGGTGGCATGTCAACCTCTGACTCATTAGCTTTCCTGATGCGTGCGGAACGTTTCCGCATTTCATACTGATGGTTCCGTGTGAAAGAGTAAACAATCACAACAAGTGCTCCAGCTAATCCAGCAACTGCTGCGATTGCATTCACTTCAGTCGGAAAAGTAGTAGCTTCAATCATTAGTAATCGTTTCGATGTGGTCAAGACAGAGTGTAACATAGGTTTGATCTTCTTCGATCAATTCACGATACTCTGCATACAGAGCATCAGCGATTCGGAAGTTCTTGTGCTTTGTTTTGTAGGTCTTAGCCTTTACTGCACGTTTGTTGAACTTTTCCAGTCTATCTAGTGCATTCATATGAGAAAGATAGATTGAAAAATCAGTGTCGTTCATAATGTGGGTCTCCTTTCCCCTCAAGTGATTTTGCAAGAAGTTCAGCATACTTCTCCAGATATGCTGTATCATAGGCTGCTAGATGGTTCTTTGTCAACTCATTGTGCATGTTGCTAAGGTTGATCCAGTCTTCATCGTTCATAGTTCTAGGTCTACGTAATTTAACTCACCCAAACCAATATATTCTACATCATTGTGTATGGTGTGATGATTAACATGCCAATGACCATGAATGAATAGATCTGGTTTGTGGATGTGTATGATATTATCAAGAAACTGACGAGTGATTGAAGTATCGTCAAATTTCGTTATGTTATGATTCGCACACACTATGTATGTTAGGCTTTCTGGCATTTCATGTGCAACAATGACAGCTGGCTTGAGCTTTTCATACTCATCATACATCTTTAATAATTTTGAATATGATAATTCTTCATCGGGCCACCAGTCATAACCTTCTGTTCGGTAGTGAGAATCAATAGACTTTGCACCACCAACACAGAAGATCTTATCATGGACTATAGTACCATCAGGTATCCAGAATGGATGTGTGTTACATACATTTGGATTATCATGATTGCCACGAATAAAGCGATGATCACCTTTCTTCATGGAATCATATGGTGGATTGGAGTGAACTGCCTCAGTGATCTTACTAATAAAGCCCACTCCAAAGTCACCAACCTGAATAGAAGTATCGCAGTCATTGATGATCTTCTTGTATTGTTTCCATTTACCATGAACATCACCAATGAAGCGAATACTTTTCATTTCTTAAACCATTTGTAGATACAATAGATGACAAAACCAATGATAGCAATCAAGATTACATATCGAAATACATAAACTGCCATCATTGCACCGAAGAGCAATATCCAGAACATGCCACCATCAGATGAACCAGAAGAATAACTGGATCCAGAACTGGATGATGAAGAAGGTGAACTGATAGGATTACAGGTAACAACCTCCTTTGCACCATAAGTTGATTTAACTTGTGCAATAGCATCTTGTCGTACAATGCCTGGTGTCTCAATCTCAACATTCTGTAGAACATTAGATTGAGTTCGGATTGTTGCTCTCCAGAGTTGTGCCATGTCAGCGACTCATGCGATAGATGATACAACGCTTGAACTCTTGCCATTCAGTATCACTAAAATTGTCGCTAGCATAAGGAATGCCAACATCAGAGGCACATTGCTTTGCAACACTTTCAGGAACAGGAGTCGATAGGAAATCATACTGAACGATTGTAGCCAGGAGAAAAGGAAGCATGATCAGACAGCGTATTCGGAAGGTTCAAAACGATCAACCCAAAGAGTAAAAAACAACTCTTGAAGGGTATCTAGTGTTGCTTGTCGTTGGACAATTTCATTATCAAGAGTAAGAGATGCAAATGATTCAGAAGAAGGAATTGCAAAGTTGAATGCTTCTTGTGCATTTGTCAGAACCTCAACCATCATTTCATGTTGAGATTCAGTGAGTGTAACCGTGATGTTGCCAGTTTCCATGATAAATCAGTTTTTGTTTACAGTAACAAGGCCAGAGAATACAAGTCGAACACCTAGAATGATGCCCCAGACTTGCCAAAGAGTGAGTACAGTGTAGTTGAACAAGTTCACTAGAATCCAGTGAACAATCCATGCTACAGGAATCATGAGCAGTGCACTCAAAGCGAATGCAAATACTGCAACGATAATGATTCCTATGAATGTACCTAGCAATTCTGGCCAGGTATAGTTTTGGTTGTCCATGCGTTTGCGTCGTCGTGTGTAGGTCAGAGAACCTCCGTGTCAACAAAGACACAATAGGTCAAATTGGCTGGGCTGTCAAGTGGTATGTGACAGCCCGTGAACTGGCTCAGTCCACATAGTATTCAGGAGGGATGCCCTGCCTGAATACAAAGTCTACCACACTCTGGAGCCGCTGCTGGGTGTTCTTGCCATAATTTTTGTGAACTGGCACAGTCACGAAGCCATATGATTTCCGATAGGATAGATAATCACCAGGAGTGAGTACACCATTGGCCATATCTTGTGCATCTTCTCTATCCACACGAATAACTCGGCCAATAGTTTGACACATTTCAATGACGTTGAGATTTCGCAGCAGCACAGAGTGGGTGAGCCCTGGGCAGTTGATGCCTTCACTCAAAATAGAATAGTGAAATAGTACAAACTTCTTATGCTTGTCTTGACCCCATTTAGTCATGGTATCAAAGAATACTTCACGATTCACTTTCTTGTCATTGACATATGCACCTTCCTTTGATGTGATGTGCATAATCTCATAGCCACGTTGCTTGAATTGATTCATGACATCAGTTCGGAATAGCATCTGGCATAAAACCTTGGTACTAGGTGCAGCAACTAGTACTTTTTGAGCTTTATTTTCGTCTAGGCCATCAAGGATAGATAATAACGTTTTAGCATCATGTTTTGCTGCATTATCTTTGTCACGCTCACCATCTACTTCATGGATTTGCACCATAGGAGGAATGATGCTACCATTCTCGATCAGTTCAGGTGCAGGTACATTCTCGATCACCTGACCAAACACAATAGAGTTATTCATGCCACGACCTTTAGGACTTTGTGACAGTTTAGGTGTAGCAGTAAAATAATATGCAGACTCTGCATGTTGTGACATCATTGCAGTAGAAACAAAGAAGTCTCGCTTACAGGCATTGTGAGCCTCATCGAAGTAGACTGTATCAATGTGTATTCCACTATCGACAACACGATGAAGAGAATGATAAGTAGTGAAAAGTAATTGGTGTTCATTGTTAGATTTAACCATGTTGTGGAACATGGTGAGATGATCAGGATTGGTTGTAGAATAATGCTTGGTCTCACCAGAATGAATGTGAGCAACTACAGCATTTTTAATATCTTGTGTGAACTCTGCACATAATTGATTCGCAAGCAAGATGCGAGGAGCAACAATCAGTGCAGTGAATGGTTTGTCTGATTCTTCTAATCTACGCATGAGATCACGAATCATAATCAGAGTTTTGCCACCACCAGTGGGAACGTAGACCTGGCCCATACGAACCAGTTCCATCTTGGTGAGGCTTCGGGCTTGGTGGGGACGGAGCTTCATGGGTGATGAACGAATGGGTCTATCGTACCATGGAGCCCCAGCCCTGTCAAGACATATAGAAGTGTGGCACCGTATCAAACTCTTTTATATTTTTGATCATACTCTTTGTAACTTGTGCTCTAATTGCACTTACAATTTGAGTTGATTTAAATATTTCATTTGGATTCTTTTGAAGATATACTTTATATGCTTTCTTTGTAATTACACCAAACACAGTTAGAAATATTCGTTGCTTTAAGTATCTGTGCATTTTCATACCACCACGAGTTAAAAAGTATGATATTTGTGCATTTTCATAATGAGTTTTAATCATAGCAGAATCTGTATTATTCATGCCTGATGTAATTGGATTCTTTAAGATTAAATTGACAACTGCAACTCGATATGTATCTAATACTCTTTGATTTTGAGTAATCTTTTCATATTCTGATATGAATTTAACTAACTTATCTTGCCTACTAGCACCAACAGCAAATACTGGCTGTGATATTTCTCTTTTTGCTCTCTCATATAAAGTTTGAATGTTTCTAATTTGCATCTTATAGGTTTTAGTTTTTGATGATGGTTTACGTCCATAATCATATTTTCCATAAGATCCCTTTTTGTATTCCATTCTGGAATACATTCCTTCATCAGTATATGGTGTGATTGGATCTTTATTCTTTCCTGTCGTTTTCAATTTTCTATATTTTGCTTCTCGCCCAGCTCCATATGGTTTACTTACATCAACTTCAGTACTTATTTGTTGATTTAAGTTTGGAGTTTTGTTTATACTTCCAGTTAGTGCATAGTTTAATGCTTTTCTTCTAATGGAAATAAGTTCATTGTTTATTTTGTTAAATTGTGGATATTGGAATAAAAATTCCTCAAGAGTTTTTACACCAGTCCCTCCAACCCATTGAGTGCTGTATCCTGGAGTATTGAAAAATTGACCATTAAATCCAGCAGAGCCTCCACCATCATCTTGTGACTTTGGCCATGCCATTAGATTAAATTTAACATCTGTTTGATGTATTCCCAACCTTCTATATCTAAAAGTTACAGGAAATTTCCATTGGCCAATTCTATTCACATCAATGTTAGTATGTAAAAATACAGTTTCATCTATCACCTTGTCTATGTCTGTCTTTGGATCTGAAAGCATTGCCATAAACTTACTATATGGATCCACCGCCTTTAACATTTTCTTTGCCACTGCATTTTTTGGCTTTCCAACTACCTTGATATTCTTTGTTCCATTAGTTGAAGGTAGTTTCAATGATACTCCAAACAATGAATGTTTTTCCCAATACTCCTCCAATATTTGATTGTACTTATCAAAGTTATTGATTAGATATATGTCAGACTTTGATAATATCTCGTCCTGAAAATCTTTTTTAATGGTATTCTTTTCTGCCTTTTTTACAATATAGATATCAGCACTTGATAAAATATCTCCTTTGATTGGAAGCTTTAAAGCTTTAATTATTTTATCCAAGCAGTTGGTCTTTATAACTTTCATAAATGGATCTGTTTGATCCAAAAACTCATACATATTAAAATTTTTGGATATTAAATTTCTTTCATATAAAGTCTTGGCTACATCATATACTATTTTAACAGCAATTTCTACACTCTTTTCATTTGTTGATGGAGTAACTGTAGTTTCCCAGTTATCAAACACTCTATCAAATTGGAAATTTTCTCCTAAATGATTTTGATACTTACGTAATTGAACTTCATCGTTTGGTATATCAGGATCAAACAAATCATAGAATGACTGCTCATGCTTTGCAGATTCTCTAACAGAATACTTATATACAGCAAAATGAGCTAATGCAATACACTGCATTAGCTCTTTACCTAAGTCCCATTTTTCTTTTGCCATTATTTTCTCTTGAGAATGGTTGGTGACAGATTACATATTATTTGTCTTACCTGCTCTTCTGAATGCTTCTTCAAGGAACTGAGAGTATGACTTGCATTCTGCAAAGTTTCCAGTAGCTTGTGCTCTTCTGCGAAGTGCTTGAATCAATGGACTGTCACCAGGCGGCATTCCTGGTTTCTTCTTTAAATTTTCTCTTCTTTCTTTTTCAAATTTATATTGATTGGCTGCACTTCTTTTCTTTTTTGGAACTAAACCACCAGTTTTAGAACCAATTTCTACTTCGTCTTTTTCTCTGATTATTTCGTACATTGATCAGCTGATTGATTTTAAGTATTTATAAAAAAAGGGGGCTTATAGCCCCCATATAATTACTTATTCATTTGTAGTGTTGGAACTGGCATTCCACCTTCAGTTGGAACATAGATTGTTACATTACCATTCTTGGCACCATCTTCAATACCAGTGATATACAGATACTGAAGATACTCACGATTGTCTTTTAGGCTATCACCAATGATTTGGTTTGCCTTTGCAACACCTTGAGCACGAATGATCTCTGCTTCAGCAAGTTGTGATGCAGAATCTTTCTTTGCTTGTGCTTCAAGAACTGCTACTTGGCGAGTGAATTCTGCCTTTTGCAGTTCTGCTTTACCAGCAAGAGATTGTTGCCACACATTGTATTGAGGCCCAACAATAAAGACGATGCCAAGAATAATAGCACCCCCACTGATAACAGCAAGAATAGCAGGGTCAATAAAGCCATTACGATCAGTCTTCATAAATCATTCCTTCCATTTGTGCAGAGAGTACAGTGAGTTCATTCTTGAGTTTTAGATTTTCTTCTTGAAGAATCTGGAGCTGTCGTTTCAGTTCCAGATTTTCAGAGTACAGACACATTGCATCAAGTTCTGCATCTGTGTATTTGTTTGGTACATTGGTGGTGATTGTGAAATCATTCATTTGATGCCAACCTCTTTGAGATAATCATGATACCGCATGAATCTGGTGAGTGATGGATGGCCTGGCGGTTTCAGGCTCCAACAGCATTCAGTATAGGACAGAAACTCGTACCAGGGAGTCGTTGGGTCCAGTACGTGAACTGGCACATCGTTAGAGTTTTCCACCTACCACCCCTTCGTAAAGTTTACTTTCTGAAAAACCTTCTTGCCTACCTTTGAGGATGAATCTGGTTGCAGAGATGCAAGATTCCCTTGTGAGAGAAGTAACAAGTGGGTCCCCATTCTTATGAAAACTCTTCCAAGTTTTCCAGCGAGATTCCTCGACACGGAATTGATCATCAATCCAATCTACCTCTGCAATTTCAGGATGCTCGTTTTGGTCCTTCATTCAAATTCTCCAGTGCGGTTCTTGATTGTGCCTGACGAATATACTCCGTCAATTCTGGTGTCTCCATCCATTCCCAGATGGTTCCGTCTTTCTGAGTAAAGCTTTTCGGCATAGTTTGAATTTTCATAGATTTCAACCTCAACGTTAATTTCTCTATCATTCCAGTGTCGAATAACACCAGCAACAATAAAGCAGTTTGTTACAAGATATGTAGTGAAAATAAGGGTACGCACAATTGCAACCTTATCAGCTACTTGATCTTTTTTGTGTGCTTTTTCTCCGAGTGCGAGTGCCCACAGGTGCCACAGGTGTTTCATCTGGTGTAAAGAATGTGTCTAGATCAGAGAACAGTTGCTGTTTCTTCTGTTTTTGTTTGATTGTTTGAATACTTGCATTTGTTGGTTTGTACCTGGCAATATACTTTTGAAGGTGATCTTCGCAAGTAAACCAGCAAACTCGTTCATCCTTTCCATCAATGTATTCTAGTCTGTATGGAAAGCCTTCGTATGGAAAATCACTCATCTAAGTATTTCAATGTGTGTAATCTTACCTGATTTAAAACATATACTACATCGTGGCCAGCATTCCCATTTTGCATTTGGATTTTGTTCTGGATATACTTCAATACAGTCAGTAATGTATTGAGGACGAACAACTCCATGATTACCATTAGGAACCCATTGAAATGTAGCCCAAGGTGGAAGTGATTCATCATCTAATTCTACAAAGTCTGCAGTCATAGATTCATCAATTTCAAATAGCTCACCAATAGGACTAATCCAATACTCTGACATTGTATTGGTTAATCCTTTGGTTTGTAGCATATTATTATTGAAGTGTTCGTTGATTGGGTATGAACAACGAATCCGATCAAACATTCCCATTAGAAATCACCTCTATCTTGGGAGACATCAAAGGTAAATATACCACGTTCCTGCCACATTGTCAAGACCCTCTTGCGATCATCAAAGACTGCAAAGATTTGATACTGTTTCTCGATCTCATCAGCGATCTCTGCTTTCACAATGCCATCATCACGATGGTCTTGATACTTTCTCATATATAAGCCATTATGATCATATGGTGTGATACCATGTTTCTCAAGCCATTCTACAGTTACACCACGATAGTCATCTGAGCGACCACTAACAAAGAATATAGGATACAGGTACTTCAATGCACAAAATATTTCAAGTACCTGTTCTACAGGTTTATCATTGATGATTCCTTTGTTCCATGCATCCCAGTTACGAGGCTTGGTTGCAACAAACTGCCTACGATGTGACACATCGCAAAGTGTACCATCTAAATCAAAGATGATGCACTTTTGTTTAGGAGTATTCGTAGAGGAATCCATGGTTTGTGGTGTAGTGAACGTGAGTAATACCAGCTTCTTTGAGTGCTAGCTGGCAGATAGGACAAGGCCGAGCCATACGTAGTTTACCTTGGGGATTGACCCGTGCAACAATGATAGTATCAACTTCTTCACGACATTTAACAAGGGCTGCGATCTCTGCATGTAGATAGATCTTTTCTTTGAGACCAACACGCTCTGCAAACTTAGCTTGAATTGGGTGTGATTTGGTCTCAAGATTGGTTGCTGCTACAATTACCTTGTTTTTGTTAAGTAATAGAGCACCAACCTGTTTTTTAGATGGAGAAGACTTTGCAGTTACAATAGCCTGGTCAAATACCGAGTCAGAAATCATCAGGCCACCTGCAATTTCAAATGCGACCCATCGTGAGTCATGATAACATCAAAACCTTCATCTTCAGTTGGCATTTCAAATTGATGATACATGCGAGTTATTACAGAACGTGGAATGAATTTGTTTGCTCGTTGAGAGTTGCGAACAATAGCTTCTTCAAGACTGATAGGAAGAACTACAGCAGTCTTGGTATAAGTATCAGGAATCTTTTTTAGTTTCTTGATACGAGACTTTCTAGAAACATTTGTTTGGTCCCAGATAATAGATTTACCTAGCTGAATAGCACGTTCTAGGTCTTTATACATCCTGGTGGTAGCTTCACCAATGACATCATCAAAGACTTCATTGTAAGTCTTGTTGTTTGCTTTAGCATACACTTCAATGTAATCATCTGTGGAGATGATTACATATTCATCAAACACATCAGTGTTTTCGGTTCCTCTGCGAATGTAGCTTGATTTGCCTGCACAAGGAATGCCACACATCATAATCAGTTCCATGAAATACCTCCGAACATCCAGCGTGAATCGTTTAGTTTGGTTTGAGAAGTTAAAGACTTTTCGATTGAATCCATGAGCATTTGCTTGCATTCCTTACCCTGCTTCATGCCGAACATGAATGGGCGATGAATAGGAAGAAGCATTCGGTTTACAAACTCAACGGCAAACTCCTTCTTGTCTGGATACATCTTATCACCACCATCAAAGATGGCGGTAAGGTCTTGTGCCACTTCATCAACTGCACTCCAGAACTCAGACTGGAACTTTCGCAGTCGATTAGCATCATCTTCAGTGAGCAGTGGAATCATATCATCCACTGTATCATTCAGAATAACTTGAATGATATTCTTCTCTGAGTTGATTTGTTCTTTGGAGCGATGGCGAAGAATATATTCATCTGCTTTGATTTTGACCATGTGACCATCATCAAAGCGAATCACTACACCTTCATCATCATCCCATTTACGGATGTGATCAACAATTTTAGCGAGGTCAGTTTCATCACCAGCAATTGCTTTCACAAAAGGAATACTATAATGTTCTGCAAGTTCTACCATGTTAAAGTATGGTAGATAGTTACCTTTGGTGAGATTACGAATACCAGTGAGAATCAGCTGGTCTTTTGGATAATCTACAACAATACGATTCTTGCGAGAGCACCATTCAAATATAGGTGTCATGCCACCTTCAATCATGGCACGAATGAAAGTATTATATTGTGGTTTATCACCAATGAACACTTCTGCATTCATTGCAACATCAGTGATACCTGCCTTTGTACCAAGACGGAATCCTTCTGGAGTTGGAATGGGGCGAATCATCGAACCATCTAGCTTCTCCAGAACTACATGTGCAGCACTCAGATCTAGTCTATCAATCTGAGTTTCTACTCGTTCACCTACATTGAAGAACTTGTGATATGGCCGGGAAATAAGTTGACCAGTGGCATTATCAAAGATGAGACCACGACATTCACGACGTACCCACATATTGTAATGTGTACGATGACGAATGAGTGAGAATGTATCTTCAAATGCAACCATGTAGTTGATAACAGTGTACCAACCTTTGTCCATCACTTTGAATTCAGGACGATCCTCAATGTGAGGGATCACATTATCAAGGTGAGTAATTTCAGGAAATGTGTAATTCATCATCAAAAGTAAAGTATTCGTAGATCTGAGACATTACAGCATCATTGATACGATCAATGATTACATGTTCTTCTGGATTTTCTACATATTTGTGAGCAAGACGCCAACCACGGTTAACACCTTCTTCAATAGCTTGTTCTAGAATGACACGAGTTTTAACTTTCATGATTTATCCTCCAGTTGTCGATAAGCAAACTCAACTTGTTCCCATGCCATTTCTTCACGTTGACGAAGGTTTGTGATGACAGCAGCAGCAATCTCAGGCCACTCATCTTTGCTATTCTGCCACCAATCTTTGAAGTCAGGTGGCATTACTTTGGAAAGCTCATCATCATAAGCTTTGAGTCGTTCAAGATCAGTCATTGTCCCAAGGTGCAGGTCGAGAGAGTAATTGTCGTAGAAATGGTGTGGGTGGATCTGGATTATTGATCTTCTCCATCATAGAGTCAAAAGCTTCTTCTGTCAAGTAGATGGTCTCTGAGAGGTCATCAGGAGAACTTATACCCATCATAGATTCTTCTGTGCCTGGGTCATTGATGAAAGCATCATACTCCATGGTCCACCAGCCATTGTTTAATTCATACCAAAAATCTGCATATAAATGTCTGTCATCAAGACGATAACCTTGATGACAGTACAGACGATACCAATACCAGAATGGAGTGTACTTAATCGGTTTAAATCCGATTATCCATTTGTTTATTACTGTCATCATAATGCATCATCAACCCAAAAGAATCCAAGACAAGTTTTCATAAAGAACCTCACCAAACGATTAGGTTTTTCAGGCATATAATACCTGAAATATCGTCGATTTCCAATCGTATAATAACCTTCGTGTTTGTTTCCCTGTTTGATTACAAAAGAGGTTTCAGCATAAGGATTAGTACTCAATCCAGTTCCATAAGTAAGTTTTGCGTAAGGTGGAAACTCTCCGTGCTCTTTCGCATACTCAAAGTTATCACTAATTCTATCAAACTTATATTCGTAATTTCTCTCCGCAGTTAGTTTAGAGGCATAAAAGTTTCTCTTCGTTTTCTCTATTAGTGCATCAATCTTCTCATCAAACTCTTGTTGGATTTCGTCCAGAGTTTTGGGTTGCTCTGGAATATCCAAGTATGGTTTGATTACATCAAAATACTCATAATCTTCGTTGTAATAAAATGCACCAAGAAACAAATAAGGAGTAATGTATTGAGGTGCTTTCGCAAGTTTCTTTGGGTCAAGTTTATATCCTGTTGGTCCTATTTTTAGGGTTCCTTGTGGTGGAATATAAGTGTTGTTTTGAATGCTTGCTGGGTAAGTATCCAATACTGGTTGTCCTATGTTTTGTTCTGTTGGTTTCCAATCGTTATTCATTTTTGTGATGCCTCAAATCCTCTTTTGAAAGATGCCCAACACTTATGGTCATCAACAGATTTCAATTCATTTGGATATACACCATAATTATCCTTAAATGCTTCCACTACTGGTGTTCGTTGAGAATAAGGTGAAACCCAGTTGGATTTTACAAAAATACTATAAGGTTCGGGTCTAAATCTATCATCAAGTTTATTTGACCTAATATCCACAGAAACATCAAGATTGAGTTGTTTAGCAATCTTCTCAATCCTTTCTTTACAGAATTGTAGTTGTGCGTAATTTTGTGAATGGTGGTCAATAAACTCCACTTCTGTTCCAGGATTTTCTACTGCTTTTCCAAGTGCTTGGAGCATCCTCCCCAATGTCCTTCCTGTTGCTCTTTTTGTTTCGTTTTCCATTGTTGTATCTCCATAAACTTTAAAAACTTTACCAAAGATGGCATCTTTATCAGCACTATTCATTTTGCCTCCCCAAATCTAAAATCATAAAGTCGTTTCACACCACCAGAACCATACTTGATTTCATTTTCCAGTTGTTTGATATACACAAGAACATCGTCGGGAACCTTGTAGTGTTCCAGTTTTAGTGTTTCTTGATTATAGCACGAAACATAAGAACTCATTTCCGTGCCTCCATAGCACTAATCACAGCATCACGAGCACTTTTACCTTTTGCTCTATTCATAGGAAATCCAGTATTTATAAACACCCAATCACTCTCACCATTCATTTTGAGAGAATGTGGTTTGAACTGATTGAGTAGAAACTCAAGGATTTCTGTGTCTGTTGGTTCAGTCATTTTCTTCATCGGGTAGTTTTTCATTCAAATCAATACCATCTAAAACTTTATCAGACCATTTTAGCACATTCTCAATC
>Ga0315900_10009292_pt1 | contig 12488 bp, 17 predicted proteins | sample LakEriMetagenome_FD_203521 | JGI IMG/M metagenome (GOLD analysis project Ga0315900, IMG submission 203521) | Freshwater fungal communities from buoy surface, Lake Erie, Ohio, United States - Buoy 12 MA114 | ecosystem: Environmental > Aquatic > Freshwater > Lake > Lake biofilm | place: USA: Lake...
GCTCCTGACCTTGGGGGCTCCTCGCACGAGCCGGGAATGATCTACATTTCTCGCATCGAAAGCGAGGAGCCCCCAAGGTCAGGAGCGGGCACGCTGGGCCTGCGCTTCCTCACAGACCTCGCCGACAAGCACGGTGTAAAGCTCTTTCTCTCGGCAGCGTACCTCGGCGACGAAAGTGAGTTTTCCGACGCTGATCTTGTGTCTTGGTACACGCGCTACGGCTTCGTGGAAAAAGGCCGGGAGAAGTTTGATCTAGACGGTGTCGGCGATAACCGCTGGAGCACAATCATGGTCCGGGAGCCGCGTCGCCTCCGTAACAACCCCGAGCCCGTCGGCGCGGGGCGCGAGTACCTTTTCGACGGACGGCACGTTACGTTTGAGGAGCTTCTGCGAGACAACCAAGACGACGAGGACTTCATCGAAGCCCTGCTTGCCCTCGACGTCGGTGAACGCATGGCGTGGGGGCCGGGCTACTTCGACGAGCGCATGACGGGCTGGGGTCAAGCTACCTTTGATATTGAGCGCATCCCGTCGGCGTCCGAGCGGCACAACCCCGCCGAGCCCGAAGCCTCGGCCCTGCACGACCGCTTCGCCGAGCTGTGCGGCCACGTCGGCGTGCAGGCAGCGCTCGCCATCGACGAGGACGCAGCGCTCGCCGGGCGCGACCCGCGCTCGCCCCGGGCGTTCGCTGCGACGGATGGCGAGACGGTCTTTGTGCGCCCGAAGCTCGCCGAGCAGAAGGTCGAGCGCATCGACGGCGTGCTGATGCATGAGCTTGGGCACGTCATACTGATTCAGCGTGGATACGAAGACCACACTGAGCGCGAGTGCGATGCGTGCGCCGAGGGCGCTTTCGGCGTCGCCATCTGCTATGACGCAGACGACGTGCAGACGACCGGCTTGGGTGTGCATCCACGCCCGCGACACCTCGACGTGGAGTGCTGATGCAAAACTGGAACAAGAAGATCCAAGAGCAGCTGAACGACCTGCCCGGCTTCCCGCCGGTCCCGACGGGCTCACCGAAGGGCACAGCAGCGACACCCTACGAGTGGATTCTGGGTGATTGGATCGACGAGTGCCACGTCAGGCCCGAGGTCGCCGACGCCGCCGCCCTGCCCCTTGCGGGCAACGAGGACGGCGACGTCCGCATGTCCCGCGCCGACGAGGCGTGGTTCATCTGGGATGCCAGCCTGTCGATCTGGAAGCCCGTAGGCGTTGCTGGCGGCGGCGTGGCGAGCGTGACGGGCATCGCTCCGATCAGCGTCACCCCGGGCGTCAACCCTGTCGTGAGCCATGATGCGAGCGGTGTCGTCGCGGGCATCTACGGCGACGCCAGCAGCAGCGCCCGCGTGACGGTCGACGCGAAGGGCCACGTCACGGCGGCGACGACGGTCCCGATCTCGATCACGACCCCCATCGGCGCGCTCATCCTGAGCACGGGACCAGTCCAGACGATCAGCGCCAACACCGACCAGATCACGCCCGTCGCGGTGCTCCATCGCATCCAGACCAACGGCGTGAACCACACGCTGACGTCGACGCCCCAGATCAACCTCCCCGGCGCGGTGATCGGACAGGTGCTCCTGATACACAACGTCGACACCACCGGCAGACACGTCACGCTGCAACGAGGCGTCGCCGAGGGCCTGTCCCTCACCAGCGCAGGCAAGAAGATCGAACCGGGCGGGACGATGACCCTCGTCTACACCGGCTCGCTGTGGGTCGAGGTCGCCTTCACGGAGTTCACGAACACATGAGGCTTTCCAAAAACTTCACCCTCATCGAAATGACCCGCAGCGAAGCCGCGACTCGCGGCGGCTTCGACAATACGCCCCCGCCCGACGCCATCGAGAACCTGCGGGCGCTCTGCGAGAAGGTGCTCCAGCCCCTCCGCGACGCGATGGGCCGTCCGATGCGCGTCAACAGCGCGTACCGAGGCCCCGACGCGAACCGCGCCGTCGGCGGGAGCCGGACGAGCCAGCACATGACCGGCGAAGCCGCCGACATCGAGTTTGACGGCTTCGACAACACCCAGCTCGCGCAGAAAATCGTGGACATGAAGCTGCCGTTCGACCAGCTCATCGCGGAGTTTGTCGACCCCGCCGTGCCGGGGAGCGGCTGGGTCCACGTCTCACACAAGCGCAACGGCAAGCAGCGCGGCGAAGTGCTCCGCGCCGTTCGCCAGGGCGGCAAGACCGTCTACTTGAAGGGCCTGACGAGCCCTTGACTCCGGCCCCGCCGAACGCTACAGTGGTCTCGTCGGCGAATCCTTGGCGGGTGACGTCGGCGGGTTGAGACGCGGTGCCTACCCCCCTCGGCACCGCGTCTCTTTTTTTGGCGTTGCAGAAGCCTGCGCTATGCTGCGCCGATGGACCTCCAGAAGCTCAAGACCATGTCGGAGAAACTGAGCGCGGAGGACCGCGAAGCGCTCGATCATGTGCTTGCGGCTGCCGGCACCGCCGCCGACAGCGACGGAGACGGCCAAGCCGACATCAAAGGCTTGAAGGCGCTGTTTCACAAGGACGGCGAGTTCTCCAAGACCAGCGTGATCTTGACCGTGGCTTGGACCTGCGGGCTCGCGATGTGGCTCGTGCAAGGGCTTGGGGCAGGCGGACAGGTCTTTGGGCACACCATCCCGCCGTTCGACAGCAACGCGGCGCTCGCGATGCTTGGCGCGGCGTCATCGCTCTACTTCGCCACTCACAACATCAGGGCCAACGTCGGCAGCGCCGCCGTCAAGGCTGAGTGACGCGGTTCAGACCCCACGCGATACCCACACACATGCCCGCGCCCGCAGCGAAAGCGAGCGGCGCGTCGGCCCACTCCCACGCGGCACCCACGGCATCCCCGACCTCTTGCGCGGGTGAGCGCCCGGCGGCGCACGCCTCGCGTTGCTCCTTCAGCACCTTCTCCAACAAGGCGATGTGCTCGACCAGCTGCGCCTTCTGCGTCTGGAGCTTGTCGAAGCTCGCGCTGAGCGCTTGAAGGTCCGCCTGCGCTTGCTCCAGGCTCGCCACGCACTTGGGCAGGTTCTCCTCCGCAGCGTCCATCGCGGCGAGCGCATCGTGTCTGACGAGCGTGTAGCGGTCGGCGTAGCTGAAGCAGTCCTTGCCCACAGCCAAGGCGGCGGGTGCGGGAGCCTGCGCCGGGAGGGCGACGATGGTGAGGAGCGCCGCGAGCCTCACTTCTTCCGCCCGTGCTGCCGGCCCAGCAGGTACGCAGCGTACGCCGCGACGACGCCGAGTCCCACGCTCTTCACCGTGTACCACCAGACAAAGTAGTCGGGGTTCTCGGTGATGGCTTTCTTGGCGTCGTCGGAAAACCCGCTCAGTCGGCGGCGCGTGTGGTAGCTCACTGACCACCGCCGTGTCGGGTGTTGATACGGGCGATGACGGCGGCGGGCGCAGCCGCAGCCGGGGTCTGGCGCTCCTTGAAGTCGTCTGCCGGTTGCAGATTCACCAAGGGCTTCTCCACGGGCGGCGTGACGGGGGCCGGCGGGATGAGCGGCAAGACAGGGGTCTTTCGACGCCCCACCGCAAAGGCGAGCACAACGCCGGCCACAGCGGCGACAGCGGCGACAATCCAGACCCAGGCACGCTTGAGCATGCCTGTACCGTAGCACGACCCTGTGCCACAGTTGCGCCATGCGCGACCTGATCGAGAACAAGGGCAGCCACAAGTACCTGCGGCGCATCCCGTGGCCCGGGCGCAAAAAGAAGTACCGCTACGTCTACGACGCCCGCATCGCCGCGCAGCTGCCCGTGCAGCCGAGCCCGGGCGAGAAGGTGCGCGTGCCCCACGGCGAGCAGCCAGGACACTACGAGATCCTGCGGGTGCTCAAGCTGGGCACAGGCGTCGTCGCCGACCTTCAGCACGACGAGACGGGCTACCGCATGTTCGTGCCCGTGGAGAACCTGCACAAGCTCGTCAAAGAAGCGCTCACGACCCCGCCAAAGCCGAAGAAGACAAAGAGCCCAAAGATCACCGCCGCCAAGCTGCGGGCCGAGTACCGCAAGGCAGACGCCTTGCCGAAAGCCCGCTGGCGCACCCTCAACATGATCCTCGACTCAAGCGGCGTGCAGGACTACGGGCTGCGCAAAAGAGACCAGCAGTACCTCTCTTGGCAGCGCGGGACCGACAAGAAGCCCGCGCCCCTGCCTGACAAGGACGGCTCGCTGGACGGCTTCAACGTGCGCGGTGAGCGAAAGACCCGCTTCTGTTGCCTGCGGGAAGCGTTCAACCACGCCACAGCCAACGCAGAGACGTGGCGCGACCTCATTCCCGTCGTGGAGAAGCTGCGCACCGTGCCAGACCTTGAAGGCGTGAATCTCCCCGCCGAAGTGATGTCCCGACACGCCGAGGAAGACGCAACGCTGCGCGGCGTCGAGGCCGGCCTTGTGGCGCCCACGGTGGACTACACCCGATACGGTGTGCCGTTCGATGGCGGCATGCCCGAAGACGACCTGTTGTTTCTGGCCATCACGCACGACCCCGAAGCGGCTGCCCAAGCCGGGGGGTTTGAGGCGCCCGACGAGCCCGAAGAAGACCCGTGGATGAACCCCTTTGACACGCCCGCCGACGCCCAGGCGTGGCTCAACGCCCGGGCTGCCATCGGGAAGCATCGCCTGCACGCCGACGCCGCCCGCCAGCAGGCCCGCTACGACCCCGAGGCTCACGAGGTCGCGGAGTATCACGACGCCGAGGCCGACCGGCTGGAAGCGGAGCTTGAAGCCTACATGAACATGAAGCGACGAGGTTAGCGTGTTCGCACTGCATCTTCTCGACGACAGCACGGTGTCCATCGGCGTCGCGGAGCCGGGCACTGGTCGGGCGTTCGACCTGTACTTGCAGCAGGTCGTCGCGCTGAACGATGAGGACACCGTCGCGTTCATGGACCCCGAAGGGGGTGCGTACTTCGCGCCGGTCGTGCTCGCCGAGGCGGCGCAAGCGCTGGCCGCGAACCCGGCAGGGCCGCGTGTGATTCCGTTCGCACGTCGTCGGGCGCTGCAAAGCGACTTTGTGAGCGGGTACGACGCGCAGGCCCGAGCGCATGCGTTGGCGTGGCGGCAGCGTGGTGTGAGCGAGCAGGTCATCTTGGCAGCCGGCGTGTTTTCGCTCGCGTCGGTGCGTCAGGGGATCAAAGACACGCTGCGCCTCACCACAGCGCTGATGCCGTACCTGATCGACGGGAAGCTGCCGTCCCGGCAAAAGCTGGTCGCCATCTGCACGACGGAGTCGAGCGGACTGCAAGAGAGCCGGCCCGACTGGTTCTTGGCGTTTGAGGCTTTCGTTCCGCAGATTGAGGCGCGTCTGCGCGAGGGCCTGCGCGACGACGAGCTTCGCCGAGCGCTGTCCGTCGACACGCCGCTGCCGCGTGGAATGTCGCTCGCGAAGCTGTCATTCACGCTGGCGCTTGTTGGCAATAACTGCGGCTGCCTCGACGCTCGCGTCCTTCAGTGGGCCTACGGCAGCCCGGCGAAGGCCGATGAGGTCTCGTCGTATCTGACGGCGAAGACGCAAGCCGGGACCGTGTCAAAGGAGCGCTACGCCCGCTACCGCGAAGCCGAGCGGAAGATCCTGACCGCGACGCCCTACTACGACCCGCAAGACCCCGTGGGCCTCGCCCGTGCGCAGTGGATGCTCTGGGAGCAGATGGGCAAGGCCGGCCCAGAGCAGCACGACCACAAAGAGTTCTTCGACGCCACGCGAGGGCGGGCGCGGTAGCCCCACGCCTACCAAGACTCTGGCGCCTCGTCGACCAGGCCGTCGTCGGCGTCGGGCGGCGCCGCCGCAGAGAGTTGCTCGATAACGCGCCGAAAAGGGTCTCGGCGTCGTGTCGCCGGGGGCTCCATCATTTCGGCTGTGTCGATCTTGTCGTCAGGCTTCAGCTCTGGCCAGAAGGACTGCCACCGAATGTCACGGAAGGCGCGGCTTCGGTCGAGTTCCCACGACTTAAGGTCGTCACCGGAGGTTTTCAGTATTTGTGCGTGCGTGACGAGGTCAGCTGTCACCCGGCGCACTTCTACATCCGAGAAGTCGGCATCTTGAGGGAGACAGCGATCGAAGGAGACGTCAGCCATTTCGGCGTCTTCGAAGGTCGCGTCTCGCAAGTAGCAGTTGTGGAAGGTTACGTCCAAAAACTCAGCTGACGAGAACGACGCCTTGGGGAAGTAGCAGTTCTCAAAGCTGAGTTGCTTGAAAGAAGCGCCGCTGAAGTCGGCGCCCGAAACGACGGTGTTCTCGATGATCCTGCAAGCTCTGCGCGGTTCATCGAAGTAGCGCGGGTCATCGAACGCGCTGGGCACAACACTGACCTCACCAAACGTACCGCACTGAAAAAATGTCTTACGCCACATACCGTTCGCGAAGAAGTCGGCGTCATACAATCGCAGGAGGTTTTTGCTAGACAACGGCTCACCGTCGTCCTCCACCAACGACACCAGCACCTTGTCGTGCAGCACCATGTCGATCTTCAGATTCAGCGGCTCAGTGTTGGCGCTTTGTGTCGTCAGCGCAAACGCGACGACGTCGCCTACGCCCACGGTGCGGCGCGTGAAGGAGCGGGCGGCGCGATCGACGAAGAGCAGCTGCATCGCCTCGCAGGGCCGCACGCCCTCCGTTTCGATGCGTTGCTGCGCGGTGAGCCCGGTCTCTTCGTCGGCGCGAAAGCGGTACTTCGTCGGCAAAAACTTGAAGATCGGCGGTAGCTTCGTGCGCTTCTTCTTCTTCTTTTGCACCTCTTCCAGTTGTGCGTCTTGAACGACTCGCGGTTCAAAGCTCACAACCTGTGCGGGCTCCGCTGTGTGAATGACGCCGAAGCCTGGGTCGTAGACGAAGTTGATGCCGAGACTGCGGAAAATCGTCGTCCAAGCGTCGACGAGCTTGCGCTCCTCTCTTTTGGCGAGTCGTTTCGCTGCCAGCCGCGTGACTGCCCACCACATCGCGGCTGCGCGGGCGGCGTCTTGATCCAAACCATTTTCTGCGGCATACCGCACGCGACTTTTCACAAAAGACGCGCTTTGTTTCTCGACGTCGTCGTAAGTGATGTCTATGCGCTTCTTGATAGCCCATGCCGGGCGGATCTTGAACGTCTGCTCAATCGCGTACATGAGGTTGTCGACGGCGTAGTCGTCAAGGGTGCCGAGATCGACGCCAGACCCGGCGAGCGTAGCCCGGATGACATATCTGCGGTCTGTCGCAAAGTCCGCATGCTCCATGTCGCGGTCGTACCAGTACAAGCCCGTTGGGGTGTCGTACTGATTCCGAGGGTTCAGCCCGATCTTGGGTATGTCTGTGAAGCGCTCGACGTTGACGGAAAGGTAGCGCACCCCGAGGGTGAGCATCTGCTGTGTCGTCTCCCGGTACGCTTGTACCGGGTTTTCTTGCAGCGCGGGCGGGGAGAACACTGAGACCGGGCCGTCGGAGCCCAGATCCACAGGGGCTTCCGTGAACCCGGCTTCAAGAAGGTCGAGCACATCGCCGTCGGTTTCTGGGTTGTAGCGCATGCCGCGAGCCTAGCAGACCTCCTTGCCACATCACAGCGCCGACACGCTGGGAAGGCTGCCGCACGCGGGCGTCAAAGACGCGTCAGGAACAACGGCGTCTGGTCGCCGACCCATGAGCCCGCGACGTTGAACTCAAAGTATTCTTCGGCGTCTTCGTGCGACATGCCGTCGCGGGACATGATGATCTCGACGCACTTCGCACGGTCGTAGACCGCGATCGGGGGCGACCCGCAGCGCTCCGCGTAGCCGACGATCGCCTCATCCAAGCCGTCGGCCAGGCGGATCTCTTCATCGACTGCGGCGAGGCGTTCTCTGGTCGTCATTGTCAGCATCGGGCGACCCTACCATCCGGGGGCGTGCCCCGCCTAGTGCGATGTGTATGCGGTAGCACCCCGGGCGCGGTAGGCTCGCGCCCAGTCGGAGGTAGGCATGTTGGGAAAGTTGAGCAAGAGGGTGAGCACAAACAACGGTGCGCGGACTCCCCGGATCGGGAAAGTCCACCCTCGCCAAGGCGCTCGCCAACGGAGCGCCCATCTTCTCGACCGACGACCTGTTCATGGTCGACGGCGAGTACGTCTTCAACCCGGCCATGCTGGCCGTGAACCACACGGCCAACCAGCGCCGCACCGAGGATACGCTACGCGCTGGTACGCCTCACGTTGTGGTGGACAACACGAACACGCAGGCGTGGGAGGCCCGCGAGTATGTCCGGCTCGCAGTTGCCCACGGCTACGCCGTTGAGTTCGTGGAGCCGACGACGGCGTGGGACAAGGACCCCGTCGAGTGCGCGAAGCGCTGCCGTCACGGTGTGCCCGAAGCGGCCATCGTCGGGATGCTGAACCGCTGGGAAGAACCGCTCACCATCGAGCGCTGCCTCGCAGCTAAGGCTCCGTGGGAGCGGTGAACGAAGGGCTTCCTTACAGGAAGCCGAAGACAGTCTAATCCATGAGGCCAGAACGCTATGAACGGTAAGACTTACAAAAGCGGTCTTTGCGCGGAAATGGCCTTGGCACTGCACGAGGCCACTGGGCTTCCTCTTGGCCTAATCTCCGGTGCGTACACGGTCACTCAAGAAATGGTTGACCGTAAGGGTTCCATGTACTTCGACGAGGACGTGGGCCAGACGCACTACGAGAACTGCCACGCCGTGGTCATCGTATCTGAGAAGGCGAAGGCTTGGCTTGACGTCGACGGCGAGCACAAAGGTCTGACGGACGCCGACTGTCTGTTCCAGCCTGACTCCCAGAGGGGCGCTCCGATTGAGGAAGTCGTCCTGCGCCGTGTAAGCAGAGAGGAAGTTGAAGACGCGTTCTCCATGGGAGGCGTTGAAGAGTCTGCCGTTGAAGAAGCCAAGGAGTTCCTGCTTTCTCAGCCTTGGTTCCAACAGTCAAAGTGGGGAAGCAAGAACGTAAAGGCTAAGGTCGCCAAGGCTCTGCTGGCTGTAGCCGCTGAACTTGAAGCGGCTTCTTCTCCTATGGCCCCAGTCTTGTACCACGGAACTACGGCTGAGGCGCTGCCGAGCATCCTGAGCGGCGGCTTGAAGGTCGTACCGGGCTGGGGCGGCGCTGGTACCGAGGGCGTGTACCTGTCGAACTCCAAGACCGGAGCTTTGATGTGGGCCATGAGCAGCCTGCTCAGCAAAACCGGTGAAGGTGGCGACCCCAGCCGTTTCTTCCGTAAACACAGCCTCGACGAGTTGGCGCTTGTAGAAGTCCGTATCCCAGAAAGCGAACTGGAAAACCTCAAAGCCGACATGGAGCAGGCCGAGGACTACCAGTACGACGGGGAGGAAGACGACTGGCAGGCTTCGCTGGACCAGATTGGCGACGTTCGGTTCGACGGCCCCGTACCTGCTTCGTGGATTACGGCTGCGCGGGCACCGAAGCGCGTGGCGACGTACAAGAAGAACCCCGTCGACTTGGACATCGACGAGATTGTTAGCGTCATCGCAAGTGCGAAAGCGCCCGTGAAACGCATGGGCGGTGGGTGCTTTGCGTGGGCTGTCGCCATTCAGCGAGTTCTGTTGCCAGAAGGAAAACTTGCTGTCGGGTTGAACAAAGCTGTCTTTGAGGCCGATCTGGTCATCGTAGGTCATGTCGCTGTGGTTGTCGGCGACCCTGAAGCAGACGACGCCGTGTGGATCGACAGCGAAGGAAAAACGAGCAGGGAAAACGTCGAGTCTTGGGGCATGCTCGACGACAGTGAAGACACTTGGGATGCCTACGGTCAGCCGGGGTCGTTGAGCGATTGGCAGACAGCAGCGTATGAAGCTGAAGTCGTGATCATGGACAACGAGGAAGAACTTTTCGACTACTTGCCTGCTGAAATGCGTAGGCAAGCAGACGAGGTGGAGAAGGCTTTGCGTAAGGCACAAGCGCGAGTGAACCCTCGCAAGCCCCCGCCGCTCACCGAGCGGGAGCTTGCGGACTTGCCTCGCGCCAACGCTTTCTGGATGGACTTTGAGATCGAGAACGGCCCCGAGTACCTTCCCGCTGCGATGCAGGGCGCACAATGGCCTGCCGACCCCGCTGATGTGGAACTCGCTCGCGTGGTCTTGGCTTTCTGCTACCGCACCGCGCCGGGGAACTACTGATGTGCGATGACCCCTTGACACTCGGCTGACCCGCGCATAACCTTGGCTCGCGTCGAATGATCGACGCACCGCCCGTCAACCCGCCAAGGTTTGAGCATGAACCAGCACGCGCCAACGCCCCCACCGGGGCTGCATGTCCTTTTCCTCGTCGATCTGAACGCAGCGATGGTCGTGTGCCCCGCCGACGTCATGGGGGCGACGTGACCGCTGACTACTTGAAGGACAAGTACGCGCCTTGGGTGCCCGCTGACCTTGAGCAGTGGGAAGCCTGCGACAGAGCCTATAATCTGATGCAGGCTGTGGGCGATGCCCATGTCCGAGACGTGCTCACGCGCCAGCGACTCGTACAGGTGGCGCTCCGCTGCGTCGAAGTGGGCGCTCGTTGGCTGCCTGACACGGTGCTGACCGCACTCGCCGACCTGACGTCATGGGCGCACGGCGATGACGACGTCGACCCTGCCGAGGTCCGCCAGCGGTTGTTCGCCAGCTACGTTGCCGCCCCCGCTGGCATCGTGGGGGACGTGGGCTTCGCCTTGTCCGTGGCCTACGCGGCAGCGGCGCAAACGCCATACAGCGCCGTGGCCTTCGCCGCGAACCCCCTGGGGCGCGTTGACGATGCGTGGTGCGACGTGATCCGCGACGCCATCACCTTTGAGGAGATCCAATGAACCGAGTCTATATTCAGCTTGAAGAAGACGAACTCACGCTGCGCTGGAAGGTCGTGTTCCGCGACGCCCGGAACAACGAGGTCATCGGAGTGCCCGCACGCAACCTGTCGATCGACGAGGCCGGGTCGCTGATCGACCCCCTGTCGTTCGCGTTTGAGTACGGCACCCGGTACGCGAGCGAGGTCATCCGGCGCGAGACGGGCATCACCGACGTCAGCCATCGCGCAGCGGGCGCACTCGACGACGACGCCGACGCCGAGCCCGAGGTCGTCATGTACCAGCGACTTCATGAAGATCATCGCCGCGTCGGGGGCGGGCGCTTCGTGATCGAGTCGAAAGATCGCGTGGCCCTGCGCTCTGGGTACGGCAGCGAAATGTGGCACCTCTACACGAAGAAGCGGAAGGCGCGCAGCGCCCCGCTCTCTGATTGGCACCGCGACGACTTGGCCCCGGCGCGCAAAGGCACGACGTCCGAGGCGCAGGCGACGAAGTGGGTCGTCGACGGGGAGTGGGGTGAGCCATGAGAGACAAACTGGAAGACGCCTTCTTGCGCCTGCGCGCCGTCGAACAAGACCTCAACCATCTGCGACGGGTCACGGAGGGGCTTGAGCAACGAGTCGCTGACCTCGATGAGGTGCTGTGCGCCGAGAACGAGCGCCTGCGCGCCGCCGCCGAAGAAGTCCTGTCGTGGAACACGGGGGACACGTCGACGCTGCTGTCGAACCCGCCGCAGAACGCGGGCTTGTTTCACGCCCAGCGCGTGCTGCGTGCGGCCTTGGAGAAGAAGCCATGATCTACATCGACACCAAAGCCCGAGAACGCCTCTACGCGCTCGTCGACGCCGACGAGGCCACGCCGCTCGCAGACGTCGTCGAAAAGCTGCAAGACCGCTTGGCCCACGCCGAGGACGTGCAGAACGGCGACGACGCCGCCACGGCCATCGCCGAGCGCGTCATGCGCGAGGTCCGCAAGGACTTTGAGGGCGTCGTCGCCAGCTTGCAGGAGAAGCTGAACGAAAAGACGCGCGGGCTGGAAGTGGAGAACGCGCGCCTGCGTGAGTGCAACGACGCCATGCGCGAGCCGATGCGTCGTCTGCGGGAGGCCGCGAACATGCCCGCGCAAGGCGAGTCTGCCGTCGTCGGTGAAATGCTCGCGCGTCTGGACGACCGCGACCGTCGCCTCGATCAGATCGCAGCCGCCGCTGCCCGCGTCCAGACGACGGTGCAGCGGTACTTCGACCAGCACGGGCCGTCCTGCGACGAGCACGCCGACGAACCCGACCACACCTGCCCTACCTGCTGCATCGACATCGACGCGAGCGACGCCATCAGCGGGTTGGAGTTTTGGAGCAAGCCATGAAGAAGTGGAGAGTCGGAGGCGGCATCGCCGCCAGTACCTACGTCGGGGAGTTTGAGGCCGCGACGTGGCAAGAGGCAATCGACAAGGCCTACCGGGTCGCAGGCGTGTCCGTCTGCCACGAGTGCGCGGAACACATCAGCGACCCGGAGATCGACCACCTGTGGGCCGAGGACGAGGAGACTGGCGACTGCACCAGCGAGCCGACGCTGGGCGACCAAGTGAGTGAGCAGCGGCAGGAGATCGAACGCCTGCGCGCAGCATTGGAGGAAGCGCAAAGTGCGTTGCAGCAAGTGGCCGAGTACGACTCGGACCCTAACAAATCGTGGACTTTGACAAAGGAAGCCTGTCGAGACGCGCTCGTCA
>Ga0315900_10009294_pt1 | contig 12486 bp, 10 predicted proteins | sample LakEriMetagenome_FD_203521 | JGI IMG/M metagenome (GOLD analysis project Ga0315900, IMG submission 203521) | Freshwater fungal communities from buoy surface, Lake Erie, Ohio, United States - Buoy 12 MA114 | ecosystem: Environmental > Aquatic > Freshwater > Lake > Lake biofilm | place: USA: Lake...
CTGCACCAGGGTGCCGGGTTCCGGCCCCTCGAACAGGATTTTTGCTTTACCTTCATAGAGTTGGCGGCGACGAGCCATGATGCAGCAATCCTTTGGCCCGCTTCCTGGGGTGGAGAGCGGGACTCCTCCTACCCTATAGCAGCCCTGGACCGGGGTCGCCACTTTGCCCCGAATCGCCCCCGCTTCAGTAGTGCGGAAAGTTCCGCTCAGCCGCAAACCGATCTAGAAACCCCGCCATGAAGATCAACGGCATCCCCTATCGCAGCATCCGCCTTGATGAGGCCGATGGCTGGTCTATCCGCATTCTCGATCAAACCAAGCTGCCCTGGCAGGTGGAATGGCTGCGCCTGACTGATGAAGACCAAGTCGCGCATGCTATCCGGTCCATGCAGGTGCGTGGCGCGCCGCTGATTGGCGCCGTCGCGGCCTATGGCTTGGCAATCGCGATGCGGCGCAATCCCGATGCCCTCGAACCCGTGGCGGCGATGCTGGGCGAAACCCGCCCGACCGCGATCAATCTGCGCTGGGCCTTGGAGAAGATGCTCGCCGTGCTGCGCCCACTGCCCTTGGCCGCGCGCCAAGCCGCTGCCTACGGCGAAGCAGCAGCGATTTGCGATGATGATGCCGCGACGTGCGAGGCGATTGGCCGCCATGGCCTGCCCCTGTTGCAGGATATAGCCGCGCGCAAGCCGGGCAAGCGCGTGAATATCCTCACGCACTGCAATGCCGGCTGGATCGCAACGGTGGATTGGGGCACGGCACTTGCGCCGATTTACATGGCGCATGATGCCGGCATCCCCGTGCATGTCTGGGTGGATGAAACCCGCCCGCGCAATCAAGGGGCAGCGCTGACCGCCTGGGAATTAGGCGCGCATGGCGTGGCGCATACCGTGATTGCTGATAATGCCGGCGGCCATCTGATGCAGCATGGCGAAGTGGATATCGTGATTGTCGGCACAGATCGCGTCACGCGCCGCGGTGATGTCGCGAATAAGATCGGCACCTATCTGAAGGCGCTGGCCGCGCAGGATAATGGCGTGCCGTTTTGGGTGGCCTTGCCGCATTCCACGCTGGATATGCGCGTCGCCGATGGTGTGCGCGAAATCCCAATCGAAGAACGCGCGGCCGAGGAAGTGACCGACATCACTGGGCAGGATGCGGAAGGCCGCATCACGCGCATCAGGGTAGCGGCGGCCGGGAGTGGTGCAGCCAATCCGGCTTTTGATGTCACGCCAGCGCGGTTGGTGACAGGGTTGATTACCGAACGCGGGCGGGTTGCGGCGAATGAAGCAGCCCTTGCCGCGCTCTACCCGGAAAAGCTTGCAAGCTAGCTGCCATGTGCGGGCGCTATTTCCAGCATCGCTCAAGCAACGAGATTGCGCGCTATGCCCGCGCCGTGAATGCACCGCCCAATCTGGTGCCATCCTTCAACCGCGCACCGACACAGGATGGGCTGGTGCTGCGCCGCCACCCAGAAACCGGCGCGCGGCATTTGGATGCGTTGCGCTGGGGCCTGATCCCGCGCTGGGCGGATGACCCTTCCATCGGCAGCCGCATGATGAATGCGCGGTCTGAATCCATCGCGGAAAAACCATCCTTCCGGGATGCCTTTGTGAAGCGCCGCGCCATTGCCTTTGCCGATGGCTTTTATGAATGGCAGCGCCTGGGCGAAGGACCGAAGGCACCCAAGCAAGCCTTCGCGGTTGCCATGGCGGATGGTGCGCCCATGCCACTCGCGGCACTTTGGGAAGGATGGCGCGGGAAGGATGGCGATATAATCCGCAGCTACACCATCATCACCACCAATGCCGCACCGGAATTGGCGCCCTTGCATGACCGCATGCCGGTGATCCTGCCGCCCGAAGATTGGGATGAATGGCTCGGCGAAGCCCCGGCGGAACCCGCGCGGCTACAGGCGCTGCTGCGCCCCTACCCGCGTCAGGGGCTTGCGGTGTGGCCGGTATCATCACGCGTCAATCGCGTGGTGGAAGATGATGCGGCGCTATTGGAACGTGACCGATTAGCGCAGCCGCCGCCTGGGCTGGATGATCAGCCACCCTGGAACATATCCTAGCCAAGTGCCATCACTTGGCCCACCAGGGCATGCGTCCAGCCCCTGGTTAAGTGAGTTTAAGGTGAAACAATATGAACTGGACGCCGACTACTACAGGAAGCGCGTCAAGCTTAATTGCTGTGCCATAGCTATCGCGCGATAGGATGCTTCAAGCTGGGTTTGCGTGGCCTGAAAGCTGGTGATGGTCTTGGCCATGTCCACTTCTTCAAGGTCGCTCACCTGCAGGGTCAGGCTGACGGAGACACTTTCATGCAGGGTCCGGACGCTTTCCAACCGCGCTTCAGTCACGCCAAGGGCGCCGCGTTCCAAAGCAAGGGCATCCACACTTGACTGAAGCCCCTCCTGAACCTTGGTGACAAAGGTTGCGTAGCTTTGGCCCAGCTGGCTTTTTTCGGGTGTGAGGCCAGCGATGCTTGCCAAGCCCCGCAACAAATCCCGGGCCCAGGAACCGGTAGTTTCCCCACCACTGACTACAGCCGCGTTTCGATTGGCAAGAATGCCATAATCTATACGCTCATTGTCACTGGCCAGAAGGTTTCGGCGACCCTCTGTTTTTCCTTCTCCGGTCTCAAGATACTCCGAAAATGGGGTGACAAGCGGATCATCATCCGTAGCCCAGCCAGTGATTGCCGAAAGAACCGTGGTGGCATTGGTGGCATTCAGCTTCGCCACCTCATCAACAATGTTCTTCACCATCCCGGTCGTGGCGATGGCGTTGGGATTGGGGATCGGCGGATTATGTGTATCCGCGCCACCAAAAAGATGCTCGCCCGCATATTCTTCATTGAGAAGACTGGCAACTTCAACAAGGGCTGCCTTGGCTTGTCCTGCCTGGATCTGAATTTCCTCGGGCTTGGCAGCACCCATCAATTTTGTCGAACTGGCGGCGAATCTCTCCGCAATTGCGCCAAGCCGGTTCAATACATTCTGCGTCACCTGAACCTTAGACAGCGTTTGACCTATCATATTCTGATAGGTTTCCCGCCGGCCGATTTCAGCGCGCAAATCCATGGCCTTCGGCGCTTCGGTCCCAAGCGCGGCGTAGGAATTCCCCTTTCGCCCGGTGGAAATCTGATCACCAAGCTGCGCCATGCGGTCGCGCAGCATTATCGTGTTCAGGTCAATTCTGGATGTCAGGCTGATACCGGTCATGGCTTATCGTACCGATCCAAAAAACGTTTCCCACATGGTCTGCGCCGTGCTCATCACCCGCGCATTGGCCGCATAAGCGTTCTGCAACTGGATAAGCGACGCCATTTCACTATCCACATTCACGCGCGATTGGCGCGTGAAACGCGCTTCAAGGCCTTGGGCCAATTGCTTTGATGTCTCAAGCGCGCTGGCAGCAGCGCCACTGTCACTGGTCTGCAGGCCGGTCACCATAATCGCGTAATCCTCGATGGTTTTGGGGCTGCCGAAGGGGCTTGAAAGCTTGCCATCTGGCCCCAGACCGGTGGTTGCAAAGCCCCCCCAGCTGCCGCCTTTGGACTGAGTTTCACCAAAACTATTGTCCAAAATCCGGTCAATCAGCAGGGTGAAACCAGCCGGGCCATCAATAGGGTTGGGCGTAAACCAAGGCGTCGGTGCGGGTGGCTTGGGCGATATGGCATGCGTGCCATCGCGCAGCAGCCTGACTTCCGCGCGTACAGCAGGGTTCACCTCGATTCTGCCCGCAAAGCCAATTTGGGTGCTACCGGGCGCTGCATAACCCAAATCAGGATTGGGAACAGCGCCCGTAGAATCCGTAAATAGACGCAAGCCTTCTTCTTCAAAGCGATCCGCAATCTCCACGACCGCGATATCCAACTCCGCCTGGTAACGCGGCAGCGTCTGATCCCGCAATTGAAGATATTCGCCTAGGCGGCCACCCTTCATTTGTAGCGTAACGTCCAACCCGCTCAGCGTAATCGCTGGTATGGAGCCACCCGTACCATAAAAAGAACTCGTCCCAATCATGGCAGCCGGAACGGCAAAGGCATCACCCGTTTCGCTCAAGGGAATGGAGATACCGCCAGCACCCAGCAGAAGCAAACCACCATTATCCTGCCAGACTGCCTTAACACCCATGGAAGCACTCAAGCGGCCCAATGCCAAGTCGCGCTTATCATTCAAATCAGCCGTAGGAACACCACTACCCTGACGCGCCATTACATCGCGGGTCAAAACCGCTAATTCGCGCAAGGTGGCATTAACTTGCTTTATTTCCTGGCCAATTTCGTCATGCGCTGCCTGACGCGCCTCTCCGACAGTGCGCGAAAGATCATTGAAACGCTGTGTAAGATTTTGCGCAGCATTCAGCACAACAGCCTGTTGCTTGACCACTTGCGATGGGTCATAGCGCAGATCAATGAAAGCACTGCGTAATTTGCCAACCAGGTCCCCAAGCCCCTCAGCTTTTGCGGGATCACCATGGGCCTCATTGATGCGCGCCAGTACGGAATCGCGCACTTCAGCCGCCGCCTGTTCAGATTTACGCTTATGGATTTCGTTGACCAGCGCCGTATCAACATCGCGCAGCGGGCCAATACTGAGCACACCCATGCCCTGCCCATCCGCATTGACAGATGCGGTTGGCAGGCGTTTGCGCGTATAGCCTTCGGTTTCAGCATTCGCCACATTATCGGCCGCATTCGAAAGCGCGCGCTGCGTATGCAGCAAGCCCGAACGTGCGATCAATAGGGCGGCGTCAATGCTCATGTCTTTTTGCCAATCAAGGACGCGTCATGCGGCTTTAGCGCCGCATGTTCAGGGTTTCCTGCAACAGGTCATCAACGGTGGAAACGATCTTGGTATTCGCTGAATAGGCGCGCTGCGCCAGGATCAGTTTGGAAAACTCGGTCGCGATGTCCACATTCGAACGCTCAATAGCGCTCGTGGTCAGCAGCCCGGCGCCATCTTCGCCGGCTTCCACAACCCGCGCTTCGCCACTGTCAATGGTGCGCAGGAAGGCCTGGCCATCCAGATGCTGCAACCGGTCCGGATCCTTGAATACGGTAACAGGCACGCGGGCCACCACACGGGACTTCCCGTTATCGTAATTGATGCGTACATCACCATTCTTCTGCGTGGTGACAGAAGAAAACGCGCCGAGCGGTATGCCATCCTGGTCAAAACTATTCACGCTAAGGCCGCTTGCCCCGGTAGAGGCAAATTGGGTCAAGCCGCCAGCAACGCCGAAATTGCCAAGATTAAGCGTCATGGCTTGAAGACCTTGCCCGAAATCGGCGCTGAAGGTTACCGTGGCCGGCCCGCCGGCAGTGGCGGGACTGAACGTAACGCCGGCGCTGGCGTTTGCGAATTCGGCAAGCGTACCGTCGGGCTGGGCCACCGCACCATCCTTGCCAAACCGGATATCAACACCCCCCAGGGTGCCGACCGGCGTTCCGTTGGTTGCATCCGGCGCCCTGATGGTCAGGCCCCAGGTATTGTCGTTGGTGGCGGCTGTCGGCGTAAAGGTCAATGTCAAGGCACGTGACCGACCAAGCGTATCAATCACCTGGATGGAGGTGCTTTGGGCAGTCGTACCACTCGCCGAAAGATTGCCGGCAAAGCTCAGCCCCGCAGTCGGCGTAGGCGTGAAGACATCTTCCTGAATGCGGACAGGCGTAAGCTGCGTCTTGTCCACGACACCATTTGTCACTGGCCAACCCTGCAACACATAGCCGGATCCATTGATCATGTAGCCTTCACTATTGCGGTTGAAATCTCCGGCCCTTGTGTAGAATTGCCGCGCATCAAAGCGGAGCGAATCGTCGTTATTCTTCCCGATCGGTAGGGCAGCGGTGAAGAAACCTTGGCCGGTAATCGCCAAGGCAAGTGGATTTTCCACCTGCTCGATCGTGCCCTGGACCTGGTTGGCGAAATCCGGCCGCGCCAAAACCGTGCCTGGGCGATGAACGTCGTTATTGCTTTCAGAAATGAAGGAAACGAAATTCGTATCGGTCCGCTTAAAGCCAATGGTCTGCGAATTGGCGACATTGTCTGAAATATGCCCAAGCGCACGGGACTGCGCGTTCATGCCACTCAGGGCGGTGTTCATCGAACTGTAAAGCGACATGTCGTGTTCTCCTGGCCACAAGGTCCAAGCGGGAGAGGCAAGCGCCATGCCAGCGCAAATTGCCGTTTCGGATGGTGAATCGAGGGCTGAATCCGCCGCCACAGGGCAAGTATTGCGTAGCTTGCGGCAATTCCTGCCGCCTCATGCAGTGGAATGTCTGGCCCGCCACTTGCTGACCATCTGCTGCTGTGGGCGCTGCCATGCCGACCCGGGGGTGAACTCTCAAGGGCAGTCGGCAATGCGCCCGAGTAGATGAATGACTGGAACCTTGCATGCTTGAAGCCGTTGCCGCCCCGCCGCCCAAGCCCGCCGCAAATGCGGTGCAGGCATCTTCGGCGCGCGGTGTGGAAAAGGATGATGCGGGATTTCAGGGCGCGCTTCGGGAAGCGCTTGATCTTCCGCCTGAAGGTGATCTGGCACAGAATATCCAGGCAGCGCCCAAAACTTTGGCTTCGGCCAACGAAAACACGCCCGCAGCCAATGTGGCCAAGGCACCGGACGGCATTGCGGCAACCGATGCGGCTGGGCTGACTTCGCCCGCCGAGGCGTTACCACTGGTAGAAGCCGCGCCCGCGGCATTGCCCGGGGCCTTCGAGGCCATCGCGCCGCTCACGCTGCCAGTGATTGATCGCGCCGTTGCCTCGGCCCAATCTGATCAGGCCCTTGCGCAAATTGTCCCCTCCCCTGCGAATGTGCCGACAGAACTCGTCAGCGTGCCATTGGCGTCAGGAACCATCTTGGGGCAGCCCTTGGCCGATCAGCTGGGCATGCCGCTTCAGGACACTGTGCTTGGTGACGCAGCACGGTCTTTCCCCACAGCGCCGCCAATGACCGGCAGCGCCGTCGCTACCCTGACCCAATCGGACAAAGGCGCCGATAAGGGCGCAGTGGCACTGCCCCCCAACCAGACTGGCGTTATGGGCGCTGCCGCGGCCAACACCACAGCGCAGCTGCTTGAGGGCGCCCCGCCGGCTGCGGGTGACGCCGCGGCGCCATTACCGCCGGCTTTGGTCGCCACGGATCTGCTCACCAAGGATCAAGTGTCACCCGACCAGGCGCTCCAGGATACGCTCGCCAATGTACTGGCAACGGGTCCGGCCCAGGCCGCCGCGAGCGCGGCGGCGCTGAAGCCGCAAGCCGCGGGCAATACCTCCAAGCGGGAGCCAATCGCACCCGCTGACGCCGCATTGGCAGCCACCAGGTCGGCCGAAGCGGCTTCGCTACTGACGCGGGCATTCAACACTACCGAAGCGGCAGCCGAGATGAAGCTTGTCATGGCGTCCGAAACCGCCGAAGCAGGCCTACATCTGGCTAGCCTGGAAGCCCCGAAGAATACCGGCGCCAAGCCCTCAGGCGAAACGCGGGCTGAGGCGCTTCCAATGGCGGCCTATGGCTTCGCGCAGTCCGATGGCATGGCGCCACGCACCGAGGCATCCGTACCCAGCACCCAGGCGCGGGAATTGCCAGCACCAATGCCTGCCCGGCAGCTTGCCCCGGTGGTCGTTTCGCTTGCCCTTGGTCGCGGGGATGAAGCGCTGACCATCGCGCTTGATCCGGTGGAACTTGGCCGCGTTGAAGTGAGTATTGGCCAAGGCAAGGAAGCGGGGCAGATCCGCATTGTGGCGGAACGGCCCGAAACCCTGGCCCTTCTGCAGCGCGACCAGCGCGAATTGGACCGGGCGCTGAACCAGTCGGGGCTTGGGGATATGGCGCGGTCGCTGTCTTTCTCGCTCGCCTCGGATCAGGGGCGCCAGCAACACCATGGCTCGGCCAATGGCAGGGGCCAGCGCGCTTCCATGACCATCGGCGGCGTCGAAGCGGATCGGGCCATGCCGACCCTGCCGGCGCCGCTTCGCAACCCTAACGCCCTTATTGACATCGCTGTCTGAACGGAACCCGAACCATGTCCGCATCCATTGCTGCCGCTTCCGCCAATGCCGCCACCAATACGGCGCAAAGTTCCAAATTCGGGGGGGATTTCAATACCTTCCTGACGCTGCTGACGACACAGATCAAGAATCAAAGCCCGACCGACCCGCTGGATACGAACCAGATGACCAATCAATTGGTGCAGTTTGCCTCAGTCGAGCAGCAAATCTCCATGAACCAGAACCTCCAACGCTTGCTGACCTTAGAACAGACTTCCCAGCTTACCGCCAGCGCGCCGCTGATTGGGCGCAATGTTGAGGTAGAGGCCGAAAAGATCAGTCTTCAGGATGGTATCGGCACGCTGAAACTGCCGGCGGCAGGTGCCTCTCAGATGGCGCAGGTCACCATCCGCGGTAGCGGCGATCGGATCATTCGCCAGGAAACGGTGCAGCTTGGGTCCGCACCCAAGACCTGGTCCTGGAATGGCCGTGGCCCCGATGGGCTTGCCGTGCCGGATGGCGCCTACAAGGTCAACGTCACCGGCATTGGCGCCGGCGGCAAGACTGAAGCGCTACCCTTTACAGCAATTGGCAAGGTGACCGGGGCCGAAAGGGCGGGCGGTGATCTCAAGCTGCTGATTGGGCAGTTGCAAGTGAGCTTCGACAAGCTTCGCAGCCTCAGTTCGGGGGGCTAATACCCCCCCCCTGGGCCATTCGGGCGGGCTTTAGCCGCCCCTTGCCATCAAGGCGGGCCTTCGCCGTTACGGGTCGCAGCCAGCAAAATCATATCATCATTGTATAAAAATTGGGACTCGCCGCTGGCGAGGGATATCTTTTTTTAAATTTTACAATTCCCTTGAGGAAATTTTTGCCGATCGTGTTATAAGGACATCGTCCAAGTGAAGTTTCGGCTCAGGGGACGCTTGGGGAAGAAGGTTGGGGCTGATGGGGAATTTCGTCGCTCAGTTGCGCGCCTTGGGGATGTGGCGGCTTGGTGCCCTGGTGGGTACAGCGCTTTTGGTCCTTGGTCTGATCACATGGCTTATCATTCGCGCAGGGCAGCCCGTGATGGGCCTGCTTTATGCGGATCTTGATCAACGCGATGCCGGCCAGGTCATTGCGGCACTTGATCGTGCCAAGGTGCCCTATCGTATTGAGGGTAATGGCACACGGATCATGGTGCCGGATGATCAGGTGGGGCGCGTACGGCTTTCGCTGGCACGCGATGGCCTCCCCGCTGGTGGCAATGTCGGCTATGAAATTTTTGATCGCAATGAAAGCCTGACCACGACACCTTTTCAGCAGGACATGAACCGGGTGCGCGCCATGGAAGGCGAATTGGCGCGCAGCATTGCAACACTTTCCGGCGTCAGGTCTGCGCGCGTTCATCTGGTTCTGCCACGGCGTGAAGCCTTTTCGCGTGAGCGTGGTGATGCGCAGGCATCAGTCATGCTGACCATGCAAGGCGCGCAACGGCTTGATCGTGAAGCGATCCAGGCGGTGCTGCATCTGGTATCCACCGCTGTCCCTGGGTTACGGCCGCAGAATGTTTCCATAGTTGATTCACGCGGTGCGCTTTTGGCGCGGGGCGGACAGGCGCTGTCCGGTCCGGCGGCGGCGGCTTCTCAGGAAGAAATGCGCCGCGGCCAGGAATTGCGCCTGGCGCGCGCGGTTGAGGAAATGCTGGAACGCAGCCTTGGGCCGGGGCGTGTGCGCGCCGAAGCTACGGTGGATATGGATTTTGACCGCGTTCAAATCACGGAAGAACGCTTCGATCCGGATAATCAGGTGGCACGCAGCCAGCAAAGCGTGCAGGAAAGCTCTCGCGGCACGGAACCTGCGCCAACCACGGTGCAGAATAACCTGCCGGGCAATGAGAATGCCCCAGGCAGCACGCAGGAAAGCCGCCAGGAAGAAACCACGAATTTCGAGATCGGCCGCACGACACGCAGCACCACGCGCGATCAGCCGATTATTCGGCGCATCAGCATTGGCGTATTGGTGGATGGTGTCTGGGAACCACAAGCCAATGGCCCGCCACAGTATCGGGAACGTTCAGCAGAAGAATTGGCGCGCATCGCAACCCTGGTGCGGAGCGCAGTGGGCTTTGATGAGCGCCGCGGGGACAAGGTGGACGTGGTGGCGATGCGCTTTGCCGAACCGCCCTTGCCCATGGATAGCGGCGAACGCAGCTTCTTTGATATCGCCTTCACGTCATCCACCGTGGCGCGCATCATCGAAAGCGCGCTTTTCGCCTTGGTCGCATTGGTGGCAATTCTTCTTTTGGGTAGGCCCGCGGTACGTCGCCTGGTAACCCTTGCGAAACCGGCACAAGGTGGCGCCTTGGCCGGCGCTGCGGGCGCCACAGCGCTGGCGGGCGGTGCAGGGCTTCCCGCCGTCGCCGGCGCACCTGCATCGGAACAGGACGGCATGGTCACGCTGGCCATGGTGCAAGGACAGATGCGCGCTTCGTCCATCAATCGTCTGCAGGAATTGGTGGATAGCAACCCCGAGCAATCGCTGAATGTGATCAGGCGCTGGATAGCCCCACCGGAGGAACCAGCATGAGCGGCAAGATGACCGGCCCGCAAAAGGCCGCGACCTTCATGCTTGCGGTGGGTGAGGAGCATGCCTCCAAGCTTTTCGCCATGATGCATGAGGATGAAATCCGCGACATATCGCAAGCCATGGCGAGCCTTGGCACAGTGCCGGCCATTGCGGTTGAGGATCTGGCGCGCGAATTTGCTGATTCCCTGGGTCAGACAGGCAATCTTGTAGGCACCTGGGAAACCACGGAACGCATGCTGCTGCGCACCCTGCCGCGGGATCGTGTTTCGCAGATCATGGAAGAAATCCGCGGCCCAGCCGGCCGGACCATGTGGGACAAGCTCGGCAATGTGAATGAGGCTGTGCTGGCGAATTACCTCAAGAATGAATACCCGCAGACCGTTGCGGTGGTGCTGACTAAGGTGAAGTCCGAACATGCGGCGCGCGTGCTGTCCATGCTGCCGGAAAGCTTCGCCATGGAAGTGGTCATGCGCATGCTGCGGATGGAAAGTGTGCAGAAGGAAGCCTTGGAAGGTGTGGAAAAAACCCTCAAGGCCGAATTCATGTCCAACCTCGCGCGCGCACAGCGTCGCGATGCGCATGAAATGATGGCGGAAATCTTCAACAATTTGGACCGCCAATCGGAAAGCCGCATTCTGGCCGCGCTTGAAGAACGCAATCGCGACGCCGCTGAGCGTATTCGCGCGCTGATGTTCACCTTCGATGATCTTGTGCGCTTGGATGGCATGGGCGTGCAGGTGCTAATCCGCAATGTGCCGAAGGAACAGCTTCTGCTGGCGCTCAAGGGTTCATCGGAAAACCTGCGCGAGCTTTTCTTCAAGAACATGAGCGAACGCGCCGGCAAGATGTTCAAGGAAGACCTTGCCAATCTTGGCCCCGTCAGGCTGCGTGAAGTGGATGAAGCGCAAGCCGCCGTGGTGGTGATGGCTAAGGACCTGGCCGCGCAAGGCCAGATCACGCTCCAGGAAGGGCGTGAGGATGAGATGGTGTATTGATGTCCAGCGGTTTTGTTCCGATCACACGCACTACACTTGTACGGGAATTCGCGCCCACTTCGCTGATTGAAGCGCTGGATGCAGCGCGGGCAGAGGCGGCACGCATGCCGCCACCACCGCCTGAACCCGACCCTATGGAAGAAACGCTGCGCGCTGTGGCCGCGGCCGCGCGCGAAGATGGCTTTGCCGCGGGCCGGGCTTCCATGACCCAGGAAACGGCCAATCGCGCAGCGGAAAGCCTGGCGCTTATCGCCAAGCATTTGGCTGCCAACCAAGCGACTTCGGCCGAGATCGCCGCCGAGGCCAGCCGCGGTGTCGCCCGTGTAGCACTCGGCATGCTGGATGCGGCGCTGCCAGGGCTTGCCGCGCAGCACAGTGCTGCGTTGGTTGCGGATTTCGCCGAAAGGCTGCGCCCGGCCTTGGCCTTTTTGCCCGAAGCGCATTTGCATGTTGCACCATGCCTGATCGAAGATCTGCGTCCCCTATTGGGTGATCTCGCCGTCACCCTGGTGCCGGATGCTGCCCTTGCCCCAGGCGATGCGCGCACAAGCTGGCAAGGCGGTGGTGCCGAATTCGATCTCGCCAAACGCCGCGCCGCGATTGCCGAGGCACTCAGCGCCGCCGGCCTTGACCTGCAACCCGAAATTCAAAAAGGGTGATCTGGCGCTAGCCGTTCTTCTGAAACCGGCCAGCCTTCGGAAGGCCCAAAGCTTTAGGATAAAGACACATGAGCGGATCGGATAATTTCGAAGCCATGGCGCCCCCGGCGCAGGATCAGCGCCCGCAGGGCCAAACCGGCACCATGCGTGACCTTGATGCGGTTTATGACATTCCGGTGCAAATCAGCGCCGTTTTGGGCCGCGCCACCATGCAGGTCAGCCAATTGCTGAAGCTTGGCCGCGGCGCTGTGGTGGAACTCGACCG
>Ga0315900_10009295_pt1 | contig 12484 bp, 14 predicted proteins | sample LakEriMetagenome_FD_203521 | JGI IMG/M metagenome (GOLD analysis project Ga0315900, IMG submission 203521) | Freshwater fungal communities from buoy surface, Lake Erie, Ohio, United States - Buoy 12 MA114 | ecosystem: Environmental > Aquatic > Freshwater > Lake > Lake biofilm | place: USA: Lake...
CGCATTTCCGGCAAAATCCATGAAGGCCTCCTGGGTGATGGCGTCCGTACCCACCATGGCGGGCGTTCCGCTGTCACCGCCTTCACGAATACTCTGCACCAGCGGGATCTCGCCCAGGAAAGGAAGATCGTACTGCTCGGCCATTTTGCGACCGCCGCCTTTTCCAAAAATGTAGTATTTGCTACCGGGCAATTCCGCAGGCGTGAACCAGGCCATGTTTTCGACCAGTCCAATGATGGGTACATTGATCTGGGCCTGGGCAAACATCGCCACCGCTTTCTTCGCATCAGCCAGTGCAACGTCCTGCGGAGTGGTTACAATGATCGCCCCGGTTACCGGTACGGTTTGCACCAGGGTAAGATGTATATCGCCCGTGCCCGGTGGCATATCGATGATCAGGTAATCCAGGTCATCCCATTTGACATCTGTCACAAACTGCCTGATGGCACTGCTGGCCATAGGTCCCCGCCAAACCACCGCATTCTTCTCATCCACCAGCAGCCCGATACTCATTAGTTTGATACCGAACTTCTCCAGGGGCACGATCTTATCTTTCCCGTCCTCATGGGTCATTAAAGGACGCTGGCCCCTGATGCCGAACATAATGGGCACACTTGGTCCATAGATATCCGCATCCATCAATCCCACTTTTGCGCCACCCTGTGCCAGGGCCAGGGCCAGGTTGGCCGATACGGTGGATTTACCCACCCCACCTTTACCAGAAACCACCGCAATGATATTCTTAACCCTTGACAGCACCGCTTTGGCATCAGCCCGGTTGCTGCTGGTATTGGCCGTAAACTTTACTTCCACCTCTATATCACCCCCAACATGCTGTTTTACAGCCTGTTCGCACTCCCGCCTGATCAACTCCTTCAATGGACATGCAGGGGTGGTCAGCACGATCACAAAACTTACCCGGTTTCCATCGATCTGAATATCCTGCACCATATTCAACGTCACCAGATCCTTTTTCAGATCGGGTTCCTGAACATGGCTCAAAGCATCTAACACATCCTGACTGGTCATAATTCAACGAATTGTTAAAGAAATTTTTGTTCTTCAAAGGTAACCATTCAACCCCTTACTTTGTTTATTGTGAACATTGAACGTAAATTGCTGCCTCCTGAATGAATAAACTTTTAAGATACCTTGCCATACTGACAATAACCTTCATGCCCGTGGCAGCGAAGGCTCAGTTTGAAAGCTTTAAAGACTCCGTAGTTCAGTTGTATGGCGTGGTAATGACCGCCGACAGCCTGAGGGGTCTCCCAGCCGTAAGCATCGTGGTCAAGGGAACAGGAAGGGGAACCATTACCAACAACCAGGGCGTATTTTCGATCGTTGTTCTGAAAGGCGATAAAGTGGAATTCACCTCCGTTGGCTACAAACCCAAAATTGCCGATATCCCGCGGGACATCCAGGGCAACCAGTACAGCATGATCCAACTGATGGTGACCGATACCGTCTACCTTCCCGCAACCATCATCAGGGCCCGCCCAACGCGGGAACAGTTCGAAAGGGATTTCATTGCTACTGATGTGCCCGATGATGATATAGAAATAGCACGACAAAACACGGATGAAGCAAAAAGACGGGTCCTGGCCCGTTCCTTGCCGGCCGATGGGAAAGAAGCCACCAACTTCAGCCTGAGACAAGGCGCGCAGAAAATGTACTACACCGGCCAAACCCCGCCACAGAACATCTTCAACCCTTTTGCCTGGGGCGAATTCGTAAAGGCCTGGAAACGCGGCGATTTCAAGAGTAAGTAATGTTCGGGAAGCATCAATAGGTGTAAAACCCTTCCTTGGTCTTAACCCCTAATTTCCCCGCCGCAACCATGTTGACCAATAACGGACATGGCGCATATTTGGGATTGCCAAAACCTTCATACAACACCTTCAGGATCGCGAGGCATACATCAAGCCCTATGAAGTCGGCCAACTGCAGCGGACCCATGGGATGGGCCATACCCAGTTTCATCACCGTATCGATCTCCTGTTTCCCAGCAACACCTTCAAACAATGTATAAATGGCTTCATTGATCATCGGCATGAGGATCCGGTTGGCAACAAAACCCGGGTAGTCGTTCACCACACAGGGTTCCTTGCCGAGAGCACGACTTACGGAAACAATCGTTTCTGTAACCTCTTTTTCAGTGGCATACCCGTTGATGATCTCCACTAGTTTCATCACCGGCACAGGATTCATGAAATGCATACCGATCACCTTTCCCGGACGCTTCGTAACTGCCGCGATCTTTGTGATGGAAATAGAAGAAGTATTGGATGCCAGTATGGCCCCTGCCGGGGCTACTTCGTCCAATTCGGCGAAGATCCGAAGCTTGATGTCCATATTCTCTGTTGCGGCTTCCACTACGAGGTCGGCGTCTCTTACGCCCGCAGCTACGGAACTGTACCTGTTGATATTCCTGATCACTGAGTCCTTGTCAGAAGCAGCAATGATCCCTTTTCCCACCTGCCGGTCGAGGTTCTTCGAAATGGTCGCCATTGCTTTGTCGAGCTGCGGTTCAGACAGATCAATCAATGCAACCTTAAATCCGTGTTGGGCAAAAACATGTGCAATGCCATTACCCATGGTACCTGCACCAATAACTGCAATCGATTTCATGATTCTAAATTAATTGTTTTCCATCATCGTTACGCCCCGCAGGTCAGCCAAAAGACTGATCGCCCTATCCTTCTGTTCGAGCGGGATCATTAGCCTGTACCTGCAAAACAAGCCCATCTCCTGGGAACCAATGCGGCCATCCACCTGCCTTATCATCATCATCACATCGTTCATCAGCGTATAATCAAATTCAATCACCAATTCGTGCTCCACCGTCTTTTCTACCTGACCAGACTGGTCCAATGCCTCGGCTGCCGCTGTCTTATATGCCTGTATCAGGCCCGGCACCCCCAACAGGCTGCCACCAAAATACCTCACCACCACAACCAGCACACTCGTAAGCCCCCGGCTCAGGATCTGCCCTTCAATGGGCTTGCCCGCCGACCCGGATGGTTCACCGTCGTCACTCACCCTGGCGGTTTCGCCTTCTGCACCAAAACGCCACGCAAAACAAAAATGGGAGGCCTTCGGGTGTGATTTCTTCAATAGCTGAAGCCTTGCTTTTGCTTCCTCCACATTTGCTACCGGATACGCATATCCGAAGAATTTACTTCCCCTGTCGCGGTAATCAGACTGGCCCTCTTTCTTAATCGTAAGGAAACTGAATTTACCCATCAGCCCCAGGCCATTAAAGTGATCGCGATCACGGAAAAAAGTATTCCCACCCAGTTCAGCCTGCTGAGCTTTTCACGAAAAAGGAAATAGGCCACCAGCGTGCTGAACAGCACGATACCTATGTTGATGATGGGAAAAATGGCCGAGCTATTGCCTTTGGCTTGGGAGAGCGCCTTGACCAGGGTCCAGATCGAAAAATAGTTAGGCAGCCCGATACATATCCCTGCAATGATCGATCTCGGATCGAACTTCTCCCTGCCGGTGATGATCCTTGCTGCAAGAACGCCTGATCCAAGTAAGCCGGCAGCTCCAAATGCGGTGATGAAATAGGCGTCTTTATTGGCATCGCTTAAGTAAGAGCGCTCCACGTAACTGATCAACGTATCCAGCATGCCGCTTCCGAAGAATAATACCACGGGCAAAAACAAAATGAATCCATGTTCCGGCCTGAGGGAAGACCCCTTGATCTGCTGGTGAGGCCAGCAGGTAAAAACAACGGCTGTAACGGCCAGCACGATACCTGCGATCTTCAAAGGCGTCGCGGCTTCGCCGTAGAAAAAAACCGCAAAGAGAAAAGGGATCACCAAAGACAACTTGTTGGCCACCGAAGCAACTGCAACGCCAAGGTGTTGCGTAGTGAACGCGATGATGTTGAACAACACAATGAATATGCTGCCCATCAGCAGGCTCCAGTTCACCCATTGCTCCCTGGCACCGATGGCCTCAAAAGGAAATCCACCGTTGACCAGGGAACCTACGAGCACGCAAGTGATATAATTGAAAACGATGGCCTGCAATGTTGGGATCTTCATCTTTCCGATCACATCAAAGCCCAGTGTCAGGCAGGAGGTCAGCACGATGGTCAGTACTAAATATATCATTCAGGATAATAAATAGAAATGGTGTCGCTATCCAATTCAAACTCTTCCCTCGCCCCGATCTCGGGCAGCTCCGGGGCCCAAAGTCCTTCAGCCACATGGAGGTCCCGATTTGTGATCACCCTGATCTCATCCCAAATACCCGCATCGATGAACGACTGCAGGAGCAGGGATCCGCCTTCCACGATCACGCTCTGGATCTTCAACTGGTGGAAAGCATGGATCATCTGAACAACCAGGCCCGTATCCCTCGTCACCTCATACATGAGCAGGTTCTCCTGCTCATCGTGCATGATCGTATTGAAAACGATGGTGGGATATTTTCGGTTGAATAATTTCAGCCCGGGTGGCAGTCGCAGGTCCATATCAACCACGGCCCTGACTGGGTGCCGGCCAGACCATAACCTCGTGGTCAATGCCGGGTCATCCATCAACGCGGTATTGGTACCTACCAGGATGGCGGCTTCCTCACTGCGCCATTTATGCACCAGCCTGTTGCTGTAATCATTGGTGATCATCAGCCTGGCATCGCCACGGCCGGCCATTTTACGGTTGGCCGACTGGGCCCATTTCAGGATGATGTAAGGCCTGTGTTTTCTGGTGAAAGTGAAAAAGCGCTTGTTGAGTTCCGAGCAGGCCGCTTCCTCTATCCCCGTGATCACTTCAATACCGGCAGCTTTCATTTTTTCGATCCCCGTGCCATTGACTTGCGGGAAGGGATCCAATGCCCCAACAACTACCCGTGCGATCTTTTCCGCAATGATGCGGTCGGCACAAGGCGGGGTTTTGCCAAAATGGGCGCAGGGCTCCAGTGAAACGTACAAAGTGGACCGGGGGATGAGATCCCGGTCCTCCTGCTTCACTGAAGCGAGGCAGTTGATCTCTGCATGGGCCTCGCCATACAGTTCATGCCAGCCCTCACCAATAATCCTGTCATGGTGCACCAGCACAGCTCCCACCATAGGATTGGGTGCCACGTAGCCTGAGCCCAACCGGGCCAGCTGCACGCACCTTAGCATATAATGGGAATGATCAGGCATCGCGGCAAAACTACTTTAATTTATGTTTGCAGTATGACTTTCAGGGAGGCACAACAGCAATTGAAAAATAAGCTGTCGGAAATATACGAACCGCGTGAAGCCGCGAACATTGCCGAATGGGTGATGGATGACATGACGGGCCTTTCCAGGATGGACCGGTTGATCCATGAAGGCTTACTGACCGATGGGCAGGAAGAAATATTTGAAGACCACCTCCAACGGCTGATGGCGGCCACTCCCGTGCAATATGTTACGGGGTACAGCTGGTTCATGGGGGAAAGATTCCATGTGAATGAAGACGTGCTGATACCCCGTCCTGAAACAGAAGAGTTGGTGGCCTGGGTAAAGGATTCAGTTGACCTACCCGATGTTCGGATCCTGGACGTGGGCACTGGTTCGGGATGCATTCCGGTCATGCTGAAAAAACTCATTCGGAATGCTGAAGTACACGCAGTGGACATCAGTGATCCAGCGCTGGCAGTTGCCCGGCAAAACGCCGCCACCCACCAGACAGAGATCCTTTTCCACCAGGCAGATTTTCTGGACGAAAACCAATGGACAGGCATCCCAGATATGAATGTGATCGTGAGCAACCCGCCCTATATTCCTCTGGCGAATAAGGACCAGATGGAAAAGAATGTGGTCGACCACGAACCCCATATCGCGCTGTTTGTGCCGGATGACGACCCCCTTAAATTCTACAGATCCATCCTCGCGTTTGCGGACCGGAAACTCAAACCGGGCGGGATGATTTTTTTTGAAACCCATTACGACCAGGCACAGGAAGTGGCAGCATTGGCAGGCGCGTCTGCAGAAATCAGGAAAGATCTTTCCGGGAAGGAAAGGATGGTGAAAATAAGTCTCTGAACCAGGGTATTATTCCTTGTCGACCGACAGTACCGTTCTTGCGCCCAATTCGCGGGCTACACGCATCACAGCCACCACATTGTCAATAGGCACGTTCTTATCTGCATTGATGACCACCGTAGGGATCTCCGTCTTTTCTTTCTGGATGGCCGGTAATAAGGCCGCACGGAGTGAATCAATACCCACTTTGCTGGTACCCACGTAGTAATTCTTATTCCCGTCTATCGACACCACCACATTCTGTTTGGCCTTGGTATCGCTTTTTGATTTAGGCTGGGAAAGTTTGATCACATTGGGATTCGCCAGTGTTGACACGATCAGGAAAAACATCAACAGGATGAACAGGATATCGTTCAATGCATCTGTGAATACTTCGGCCTCGCCCCTGTGTCTTTTTCTTACGCGCATGAATTAATGGGTTGGTTCCTGTAAGGTGTCAAGAAAATCCGCTGCGGCCACTTCCATGCGGTTCGCGGCCTTGTCGATCTGGGTGTACAGGTAACTGTAGGCGAGGTAGGCGATCAACCCGATAAGCAATCCGGTAAGCGATGTTACGATCTTTACATACAACCCCCCGGCAATGGTATTCAACACGAATTCCCCGGTGGAGTTGATATTGAAGAACAACTGCATCAAGCCCGCCAGCGTACCGATAAAACCGAAGATAGGCGCGGCGCGGGCGATCACCGAAAGAATGTTCAGGTTCCTTTCCAGGTCATACATCTCGAGTTGTGCAACAGACTCCATGCTTCTTTCTATGGCATCTATTGGCTTGCCTATCCGCTGGATCCCTTTATGGATCATCCTCGCGATCGGGTTATTGGTATTCTTTGCCTGGGAACGGGCAGCGGCGATATTCCCATTGACAATATGATCCCTGATGATGCCCATAAAGTTCTCATCGATCTGGGCCGCCCGCTTAATGGCAATGTATCTTTCAATGAAAAAGAAAATGGAGGCCACCAGTAACAACGCGAGGGGAACCATCAATGGTCCGCCTGCAACCAGGATGTCCCAAAGGTGCATTTCCTTGGGCGTTGCAGGAACAGCGTTTGTTTGTTGTGAAAGGGTGTCAGAAACGAGTGATGGGGCTTGCAATAACCAACCGGGCATGTATCTCAAGTTTGAGCAAATGTAAAAAGAATTCAACTGGCAGAAGTTAAACAAAACCAAATAGTTCATGGAGGATCATTTGATGTTTTTTGTTTAACTTGTTAGAAACCATGTTTTATGGAAAGGGGAAGCAAAATATGGCTTGGAATCTTTACTTTCCTGCCCATCGCATTGCTATTCGTCTACATGTTCTTTTTTGCCATGATCGTATGGGACGTGATGGCGCACAACGATGACATTTCATTGCTGACTGACATCGGTCCGGCCTTGCTCCTGGTGCTTTCTATCGGGATCATTGCCTTTGGCCTCTACATCTACTATATCATCCATGTGATCAACAGCAAGGTGGACAGCAACGAGAAGATCCTCTGGCTGATATTTTTCCTGACCTGCAACATCCTTGCCTTCCCCATTTACTGGTATATGAGGATCTGGAAATCCCCTTCGGAGAACATGTCTATGATTGCCAATTGAATCGTCAAATTTAAGGTAGCGGTTTCTCCGCCCAGATCATGGCCAAGTGAACAATAGTTTCTACAGCTTTCTGCATATCCTGCACACTCACATATTCATGCCGGGAATGAAAAGCCATTTCCCCGGTAAAAATATTAGGGCAGGGCAAGCCCATGAAAGATAACCTGGACCCATCCGTTCCGCCACGTACCGGTATTTTGCGAACCTCCATTCCGGCCCTTCTGATCGCTTCTTCCGCGTAGTTGACCACCGTGGGATACTGGTCCAGCACTTCCTTCATGTTGCGGTACTGCTCCCTGACGCTGATATCGAACCTTGCGCCCGGAAAGTCGCCCACCACTTCTTCAGCCAAATTCCGGAGAAACCGGGCATGGTCTTTCAGCTTCATCGTGTCAAAGTCCCGCACAATGAAATCTACCGTTGCTTTCTCCGCTGTTCCTTCCATATGCACGGGGTGAACAAACCCTTCCGTGCCGCTGGTTGTCTCTGGTGAAAAAGCACCTTCGGGAAGCGCGTCCACAAAGGCAGCAGCCAGTTTCACCGCGTTCACGAGTTTGTCTTTGGCATAGCCAGGGTGCGCACTGATGCCGTAAAAACTCACGGTGGCACCATCGGCGGAAAACGTTTCATCTTCCAGTGAACCCCGCTCGCTGCCGTCCAGTGTATATCCATAGTCGGCCCCCAGTTCCTTCATGTCAAGTTTATCCACACCCCTGCCGATCTCCTCATCCGGGGTAAAGAGCAACCTGATCTTACCGTGTTTTACGTCCGGGTTGGTCACCAGGAAACGGGCCATGTCCATGATCACGGCGACACCGGCCTTATCATCGGCCCCCAGGAGTGTTGTACCTGAAGCGGTAATAATGTCCTCACCGATCTTCTCCAGCAGGTAAGGGTGGTCATCGGTCCTGATCACCTGTGTTTCGTCATCCGGCAGAATTATCGGATCACCATTATAATTCCTGTGGACAATGGGCTTTACACCACTCCCGCTGCTGTCTGATGAGGTATCCACGTGGGCGCAAAAACAAATCACGGGAACCTGATGCGGCACATTTGAGGGTATTGTCGCATATACATATCCGTTATCATCCATCAATGCATCTTCAAGACCCAGATCCCTGAGTTCGGTGACGAGCAGCCTGCTGAGGTCTTTCTGTTTATCTGTGCTGGGGAAGGTGGTAGAATGGGGATCGGACTGTGTGTCTATCCTGGCATATCGTATGAATCGTTCCTCAACCGTGAATGAATACCCGCTGAACATGTTTTTTTGGAGCAAATTAAAGATTAATTGAAGGCGGGTTTGTACTACACTAAAAACTTTCTATATTATACCAACAACCAAAAACAACTACCATGAAAAAGAATCTGATTGCAGCCATCGTTGGAGCCATGATCATTTTTTTCTGGCAATTCCTGTCCAATGCCGCCCTCGAACTGCACAGGCCTGCGCAGCAGTATACACCCAGGCAGGACACCATTATCAGCTTCCTGAAATCAACTCTGCAGGAAGGCCGTTATATGATCCCCACCGTCCCGGAAGGCGTATCCAACGAGGAACACCAGGCCTTAATGAGTAAAATGGAGGGCCGGGAATGGGCCATAGTTGACCTGCATTCGAAAATGGAAACGAGCGGACAGGCTATGGGCATGAATATGATCAGGGGCTTGCTGGTGAATATCCTGATCGTATTGCTGTTTATATGGATCCTGACGCGTGGGGGAACGCCGTCTTTCACGAATATTTTCATCTCCAGCATGCTTCTTGGATTCATCGTTTTCCTGAATGCCCCTTACACCAATTTCATCTGGTTCAAAACACCGGGCATCTGGCAGGAATTTATCGATTCCATCGTTTCGTGGGGCGCAGCAGGCCTCTGGCTGGGATGGTTCCTGAACCGTAAATGAAAAATCCGGACCCCGGTTAAGATCACGTTTTCAATGCGCGATCTTAATCGGGGATCCGGAATATAAAGGTTTTGTATACTTAGCCTTCTGCTTCTATGATTTCCACCAGTTCCACATCAAATACCAGGTCCTTCCCGGCAAGTGAATGGTTGGCGTCCATCACTACTATATCTTCCCTGACTTCCAGAACGACTACCGGGATCGGCTGACCGAACTGGTTACGCAGGGTAAGTTGCATTCCTGTTTCCAGTTTCATATCCTCAGGGATATTGGAAGATGGGAATTCGATCACAGCTTCGTCGTCGCGCTCGCCATAAGCATCCTGGGGTACGATCTCCAGGGTCTTTTTTTCGCCTACTGCCATTCCCAGCACGCCACTGTCGAAACCCTTGATCATCTGGCCGGCGCCAATGGTAAATTCAAGGGGCTCCCTTCCTTCGGAAGAATCAAATAAGGTTCCATCTGTTAATCGTCCTGTGTAGTGAACACGTACTACATCACCTTCTTTCGCTTGCATGATAATTTAATTTAAAATTTACTCCGCTAGACCTTATCCCGCAACCTGTGTCACTCAAGAAAAGATAGAGGAAGAATAGGCCGACAAGGTAACAAATCTTAGCCTTTCAGATGCCCTTTTTTACTGATATTTGACATATGGCAAGATTTTTCATTACCTCTTCATACCTGTTTTTGCTGCTCATCATTACATCCATTTCAGCATGTAAGGCCCAGCAAAAGTCGGCGCCCGCCAGCGCCGAAATAGCTCCAGGAGCAAGTCGTGTCAAAACCTTCGTCCCCCTCCTGAAGAACAAGCGGGTGGGCATTTTCGCCAATCATACTTCTATGGTGGGGAATACCCATATTGTGGACACACTGAGGAAACTGGGCGTAAACATCACGGTGATCTTTGGCCCCGAACATGGCTTCAGGGGGAATGCGGATGCAGGAGAAAAAATTGGAAATTATACCGATGAGAAAACTGGTCTGCCGGTCATATCGCTGTATGGATCCAAAAGAAAACCGGCCGCCGAAGACCTGAAGAATGTGGATGTATTGTTGTTTGACATACAGGACGTAGGGGTACGTTTCTATACCTACATTTCCTCACTGGAAGAATTCATGGAAGCCGCGCTCGAAAACGGGAAGCCTTTGATGATACTGGATCGCCCCAATCCCAACGGATTCTATATAGACGGTCCTGTGTTGAAAGCCCCCTACCGTTCCTTTGTTGGCATGCAGCCGGTTCCTGTTGTTTATGGGATGACGATTGGGGAATATGCAATGATGATCGCAGGCGAAAAATGGCTTTCCCCTAAAGCCAATGCAAAGTATGATTATTACCGCACGGCCTCCAACAGCGCTGATACCCCTTTTCATTTCCAGGTGATCAAGTGTGAGAACTACACCCACCAGTCGAAATACCAGCTTCCGGTGAAACCTTCGCCAAACCTGCCGGACATGGGTTCCATTTATTGGTACCCAAGCACCTGTTATTTCGAGGGCACCGTCATGAGTGAAGGGCGGGGCACGGCAGCTCCTTTCCAGATCTTTGGCCACCCTTCCCTGCCAAAGGACCTATTTGCATTTACCCCTGTGTCAACGGCCGGATCCAAAGAACCGAAGTTGAAAAACCAGCTATGCTATGGCTGGAACCTCCGGGGTTCTGATACCGAGATTCTGAAAAAACTAAATGGCCAGATTCAACTGGCATACCTGCTGCAGGCATACAAACTTTTTCCGGAGAAGGACAAGTTCTTCATCCTGGCCAAGTCTGGGAAAAAAGAAGATCATTTCTTTAATAAACTCGCAGGCAACAGCGACCTGATGGATCAACTGATCGCCGGCAAATCGGAAGCAGAGATCCGGAAGTCCTGGCAACCCGACCTCACCGCTTTCAAAAATATCAGGAAGAAATACCTGCTATACGCAGATTAAATTTATCTATGGATTTTCGTTCGCTACGTATCGTATTCCTGGGTACCCCGGAATTCGCAAGAGCAAGTCTTGAGGCCCTGGTCAACGCTGGGTGCAACATCGTTGGGGTAATCACGGCACCTGACAGACCCGCAGGCCGGGGGATGAAACTTTCACAGAGCGCCGTCAAGGAATATGCCCTGTTGAAAGGCCTCCATATCCTGCAGCCCGAAAAGCTGAAAAACCCTGAATTCCTGCAGGAACTCAAGGACCTGAAGGCCGACCTCCAACTGGTGGTTGCATTTCGCATGCTACCGGAGCTTGTCTGGAATATGCCCCCCATGGGAACAGTAAACCTGCACGCATCGCTCCTGCCCAACTACAGGGGTGCCGCCCCGATCAACTGGGCGATCATTAACGGTGAAAAAATTACCGGCCTCACCACATTCAAACTGCAACAGGAAATCGACACCGGCGATATCCTGCTCCAGGAAAAAATGGAGATCGGCGATAGCGAGACGGCAGGTGAATTGCACGACAGGATGAAGGAGGTTGGCGCGGCACTTTTGGTTCAAACAGTCAGACAACTGGCAGCAGGACTGGCGACGGGAATCCCGCAAAACACGGTGTCAGCAGATCCTAAACACGCGCCAAAGATCTTTACAGATACCTGCAACATCAACTGGGAGCAGGATGCCGAACATATCTTCAACCTGATTCGCGGACTTTCGCCCTACCCGGCAGCATTCACCCATTTGCAAGACAAGATCTTTAAGATCTACCAGGCACAAAAGGAGATCACCGACCACCAGGAAAAACCAGGTTCTCATTCCGTTAACGGAGGCAGGCTAAGGTTTGCCTGTACCAACGGATATATATACCCTACATTGGTGCAGGCCGAAGGTAAGCGAAGGATGGGCATTGAAGAATTTTTAAGGGGCTGGCGGGTCAATTAGTCAATTGGCTCATTGGCTAATTAGCTCATTGGCTAATTGAAGTTATTTGCTGGACTGATTCTCAATACCGTTAGGCCTATGCGAATAA
>Ga0315900_10009296_pt1 | contig 12483 bp, 12 predicted proteins | sample LakEriMetagenome_FD_203521 | JGI IMG/M metagenome (GOLD analysis project Ga0315900, IMG submission 203521) | Freshwater fungal communities from buoy surface, Lake Erie, Ohio, United States - Buoy 12 MA114 | ecosystem: Environmental > Aquatic > Freshwater > Lake > Lake biofilm | place: USA: Lake...
GCACGAGACTAGGGACAGCGGTTTGAAAAGTCAAACCGGCCCTCCATCATGCCGCGAGAATCAGCATCGCCCTGGCGCCGGGTCCGCTTTCAAGATTTGTGAGCTCCACGCTGCCGCCATGCAGTTCGGCGACTTCTTTGACAAAGCACAGTCCCAGTCCGGTGCTTTTCTTGCCGGTATCCGGACGCGGAAGCGAATAGAAACGCTCGAACACACGTTGACGCGCATAATCAGGAATCCCCGGCCCGCGATCTTCGACTTCGATGACGACTTTCAAATCAAAACGGTAACAGCGAACAGTGATGGCGCTCCCCTTCGGTGCGAAGTCGATGGCGTTTTGGATGAGATTGCCCACGGCCAGCTCGATGAGCCAGGAATCACCCTGGACGACCAGATCATCCGCGACCTCACGCTTCAAAGAGACCTCACGCGACGCGGCAACCAACGCGTGGTGATCCCAAGCGCGGTCGATGGCCGCAACCAGATCGACCGGCTCACGCTTTTCGAGTTTCTTCTGCTTTTCGAGCGCTGCGAGATGCAGGAGGCGCTCGAGCAGATCGCGGAGGCGGCCGGCTTCGGCGCGGATGTTTTGCAGGAAACGGGCTCGTTTTGGCTCCGGCACATCGCCCTGGAGGATTTCACTGGCACCCAGAATCGCGGCAACAGGGCTTTTCAGCTCATGCGTGAGGCTTTGGACGTAGTGCTCGACATATTCGCGGCCTTCGAGTGAGTCCCGCATCGATTCGAGGGCCGAAGCGAGCATTTTCATCTGATGGCCGGGCATGTGGGGCGCAGTAGAGCGTTCCCCGCGGCTCACGGCGAGCGCATGCTGCGCCAGCACATCGAGCGGACGCGTGGCCCACCGTGCGGCCAGGTAAATGCCGAGCAGCATGAGCACGACGGTTGTGATGATGGACAGCCGCAGCCAGCGCTCGGTCTCCCAGACAAAGGCAAGGACACCACGCTGCGGCTTGGCGACGCTGATCATGCCAATCGTCCGGCCATCCCGCCGGATCGGTGCACCGACATACATGACGACCGAGAGCGGATCGTATTCGCTCGTGCGTGAGGAGCGCGCGCCGTATTCACCCATGAGCGTGAGATGCACGTCGCGGTGATTGGAGATTGTGCCGGGCGTTTCGATGCCGGCGGAGTCGAACAGGACGCGTCCCTGGGCGTCGGTGACATAGACCTGCATGTCCACGCGGCTTTTGTTAAGGTTGTAAATGCGAGCGTTGAGCTGTCGCTGCTGGGCGGCTCGGATGGCCTTCTCCACCTTCTGCGGATCGAGGATGCCGTCTTTGGCGTCTGCGCCGATGACCTCGGCCAGAATATTCGCCACATCGACCATCGGCTCCTCGACGGCCTCGAAGTATTGCCGCTCCACGCGACGAACAAGCTGGGAAAACAAAACCGTGAGCCCAGCGCTGGCCACGAGCGCAAAGCCGAGAAGAAAGCGCGCGGTCAGGCTCATGCGGCGGGCCAGGTTTCGAGCAGAGAGTAGCCCATGCCTCGATGGGTGACGATAGGATCAATACCCTCCCGCACGCCGCGCATGCGAGCGCGCAGGGTTTTGATGTGTGTGTCCACAGTGCGCTCCATGGAGGCGTCCGGTTCCTCCGAGGCATGATCCATGAGTTGCTCGCGGCTGAAGACACGTCCCGGATGCGCAGCGAAGGCCTTCAGCATGCGAAACTCGTAGCGCGAAAGGTTAAGCGCCGTGCCAAAGTAAACCGCCTGGCAGCGCACATCGTCGATCAAGAGCGGAATGGAGGCGTCGTGGCCGTTCGGCGGCAGCGGGGTGGCGGAAACACGCCGCAGTATGGCGCGCACGCGAGCGACAAGCTCGCGGGGGCTGAAGGGCTTCACGACGTAGTCATCTCCGCCGATTTCCAGCCCCACCACACGATCCACCTCGCTGGAGCGTGCGGTGAGAAAGAGAATCGGCAGGGACTGTGTTTTGCGGATCGCTTTGCAGACCTCGAACCCTGTCATGTCAGGCAGTCCGACATCGAGGATGATGAGACCGAAGGTCTGCGACTTCATCTGCTCCATCGCTTCGTGACCGGTGGCGACGGTCACCACCGTGAATCCGTCGGCCTCGAGGGCATAGACCACGTTTTCACAGATGGAGGGTTCGTCTTCGACAACGAGAATTTTGGAAGCCATGTTTGGTCAGGCGAATTTTTGAACCGCTAGTATGACGCTGACAAGACGCTAATTCAGAATCTCATTTATTAGCGTCAAATCAGCGCCTCATCAGCGGTTAAAATATTGGATTCACGCCAGTCGGGGCGAAACCGCACCAAGCTTCTGGCTCCAGTCCACCTTGGCGGTCAGGGCCATCAGAACGCCGAGGGTAACGATGCCACCGATGGTGAGCGTGAGGCCAGTGAGGCCCTTGAAAAAGAAGCTGTAGCTGAAGAGCACCATGTAGGCGGTTTGAGCGACAACGGCGACGCGAAACAGGAACTCGCCTGCCGCAGAGCGCAGGTAGCCGCAAACGAGCAGCAGAGAAGCGAGCGCGGCGATGACGAAGCTCAGATGCACCGGGACGACATCGAGCATGTAGGAGAACAGCAGCGGGAAGGCGAAGAATCCGGCCGCGAGGAAGAAGTAGTTCACCGGATGAAGCGGAATGCCACGCGAGATGGCGGTGATTACGACCACCATGAAGAACAGCAGCAGCGAAAGCGGCGCATAAAACGAGATCTGCGATGCCACGGGGCCGGCATTCAGTTCACGCGGCATTTCCATGCCGATGCCGGGGGCGGAAATCGCGTCCTCGTATTTCCAGACGAGTTGCATCCCTTCCCCGGCCGGTTTGCGGTCGGTGGGAGAGCTGACGGTGAAGTTCACATCGCTGAAGTCGGTGTTCATGGTCAGCGTGAAGTCGCGGATGCGGCTGGCGTCGGCAAAGGCGTAACGCCACTGGTCCATGCCACGGCATTCGTAGCTCAGGATGACGGGAATGCTTTCGCCGGGAGCGAGTTGCACGCTATCGGTGATGACGCCCTGCTCAGGGGCGGCGACGGAACGGCGGGCTTTCTCGCCAGCGCCGAGGGTGAAGTTGATCTTGTCGAGCAGCGTGTTGCCGGAGGGCAGCTCGATGTCGATGTCCAGGGTCTGGGTGATGGCGGTCGTGTTGGTGAAGGTGTAGGAGCCTTCAAACTGCACGCCGTAAGTGCGGTGCCACAGCAGGCCCATTTTGACTGGCTGGTAGGCCAGCCTGACCTGAATGTCACTCTTCGCGGGCTGCAGCATCACTTTGGAGCCGCTGGACGACGTGTAGCGTGCGGAGGGATGCTTTTGCAACAGAGGCGGCCCCCAACGGCCGCTGACACTGTCACCGGTCTGATACGAGACATGATGGGTGCGGTGCATGATGACTCCGCCGAGAAACCACCAGCCGATGCTGGTGCAGACGAAGATGACGGCGATGGCGATGAGATGGGTGAGTTTCATAAAGTTCCAGGTTTCAAGTTTAAAGTTTTTGTCTTCATGGATTCTCCAGCGTGCTGAAATCGAGAGAGAGCACAACATACACAAGCCAGACCAGCCAGACGCCGCAGAAGATGCTGGCCACCGCCGCAAGCCCCCGGTGAAAATCAAAGCGCGTGCCGCGTGTGGCCCACAAAAAGAGACAGCCTCCCGGCAGGCACGTCAGAACGGCGATGAACTGCGAAAGGTGCAGGAATGTCTCGCGCCATCCAAGGGACTCAAATATGAAGATGGCAGGGATGCAGGCCAGCGCATAGAGCCCTGCCGCCACGAACATGCGCCTCGCCGCCCTGATCGTGATGGATTCCTGTTTTGAACGGTCAATAGATGGCGGGGGTGTCGATTGGGAGTGTTCCATGGTGTGTTATTGTTTATTCTTCGATCTCATCCGGGTCAGTTGGAAGCACGTTTTCGGTAGGTGATGCGTGCCTGCGGCTGCTGATCGCGGCAGAGGGCTTTGCGCAGGTGGAGGCCTGGGGTGGCGGTTTTGTCGGTGATGGGATCGACGTTGCCCGTGAAGGCCAGGTCGTAGGAGGCGGGCATCTGCACATTCCAGTCGATCTGCTTCGCAAAAAGCGGTGTCTTCGGCAAGGCGAGATCGAGTTCCCCTTCGGCAACCTGCAAGGGGGCGAGCGTTGCGGTGAAGGAGATCCTCACCTCGGACTCAGATCCGTCGGTCGTGGGGTCATCGAGCGGAATCTCAAGGCGGTTAGCCTCGCCGAGCGTTGGACGCACGGGATCGCCGTTGACATGGCATTGGAGCAGTTTTGCAGCTTCGGGGAACTGCAGCACGAGCCTCACCGGATGATCGTGGCGTATGATCATCGAGCCTTCGGTCAGCACCGAGCCGTCGCGCACGACCTGAGTCGTGTAAGAGGCGTTGGAAAGCACGGCGTCATCCGTGATGCCGCCTGCAGGCGGTTGAGCGGCCCTGCGGGCATCTTCGAGTGAAAGCGTGACCGCACCGCCCCCGGCAGGCAGCGGGATGGTTCCGGCATTTGCGATGAGTTGCGTCGCTGAACCGTGCTGGAGACGCAGAACAGTGCCATCCGGCAGTTCCATGACCTCCAACGACGCCACCGGTGACGGCGGAAGGCCCAGCGTCGTCGCCTGATCTTCACGGGCGAGAGGAAACGTGAGCTTCACACTCTGCGAACCGGCTTTGTCCGTGATGAGGCAGAGATGATTGTCGCTGGCAACGATTCGCGCGTCTTTCGGGTCGATGGCAACGGCACCCACTTCGGCACCGGCGATCGGGATGAGGTGCCAGCCGTTGTCGAAGCTCCCGACGTGGAGTTCGGCGATGATCGAGCGAGACCTGGCATTCAGGCGGTAGATGCTGGAAAGCAACGCGGCTTGAACCGGCGGCTTCGGTTTTGCCTCAGGTGAGGCTTCCTTCGGCAGTGTGGCGGCGACGAGGCGCTTGAGCTCGCCGTAAGTGATGCGCACCTCGCTTTCGTCGAGCGTGGTGGGCGTGACACGAGTTGCGTTCTGAGCCAGCAGCGAACCGGCTCCGAGCAGGAGGATGAGGAGTGGTTTCATCGACGCCCAAGCTCAAAAGGCGCATGAAACCTTGATGAACCGGGGATGAAATGATGGTGAAAAAAACGCTCCGATCACAAAGCGGCGTGACAGCAGCTTGGAATGGTTTCGCTGTCGAAGTCGAGGGTGCCGCGGAGGCGCCAGGCCATGATGAGGGCGGCGCTCAAAGCGAGGCCGCGCTGGATTTTGCGCATGGTTTGCGGCTGCACTTTGCCACTGATGAGGTGAAGCTGCGTTTGCGCAAGCCAGAGCAGCGGAAGCGTGCCGAGACCAAAGGCGAAGGCGAATTCAGCGCCTTTGATGGCGGAGCCATTTGCCATGGCGAGGGCGAACATGAGGTAAAGCGGCCCGCAGGGCAGCAGCGGCGTGGCGAAACCGAGCAAGCCGGCGCGCGCGGCGCTGTGCATGCGAAAAGCGGCTGTCTGGATGCGGCGCACTCCAGCGCGGAGGAACTGCGGCTTCGGCAGGAACGTTTCCAAGCCCATGCCGACGATGGCGAAGGCGATGACGAGCAACCAGGGCAAGACGATGCCAGCGCCGTGCTGGAAGAACTTCAGCGGCATGACGCCAATCATTCCGGCGATGGCGCCGACGAGGGCATACGAAACGAGGCGTCCGGCGTGATAAAGGCCGGTGTCGCGCATGAAGCTGGACGCGCCGGGTTTTGCGGAGACGGCCCATGAGCATGAGAGCGGCCCGCACATGCCCACGCAATGCACGCTGGTGACGAGACCGGCCAGAAAGGCCGCGGCGCTGGTATCAATGGCCTGCATGAGCGGGACGGGTGACGAGCGGAATTTCCGGCGGGGCGTTTTTAACGGCCAGCGAGATGAAATAGACCCACCAGGTGACAAAACCCACGAAGGCGACGGTGACAAAAAGCCACGGGCGGCTGGAGATGCATTTCGGGATCATAGTTGGGTGATGTTTTGAAGGTGAGGACAGGCTTGTCCGCGCTCCCCTCAGTTAATGGATGAAGTCTTTGGCGTTGAGCGTGGCGGCGGGCGCCGATTTGGGATCCGGGCCGAGGTATTCCATGACGCGGGTGTCCATGCTGTCGCCTCGCTCGGTGTCGGTGACTTTGACGCGGAATTTGAAATGCTGCTGGTAATCCGGCTGCGGCAGCGTCAGCACGAGAGTCTTCACATCCTCGCCCATCGGCGGAAGGGTGATGGTTTGATCGACCCCGGTGATTTTCAGGGACTGCGGCACATCGCCGACGAGTTCGATCCTGTAGGCGGATTCGGCGTTGCGCTTGTTGATGACGCGGAGCTGGAACTGGTTGCGGATGACGCCGTTGTCCACGTAGAACGAGGCACCGCCCATTCGAACGACACTGGCCCGCATGGGCGAGATGCGCGTGGTGGCGATCGTGAAGGCGACGGCTCCAACCAAGAGCATGCAGGTGTAGATGATGGTCCGCGGGCGGACGAGGCGCGTTTTGCCTCCCATCAGGCCAACGTAGGAGTCGTAGCGCACGAGTCCCTTCGAGCGCTTGAGCTTGGTCATAATGTCGTCGCAGGCATCCACGCACGCAGCGCAGCCGATGCACTCGAGTTGGAGGCCATTTCGGATGTCGATGCCGGTCGGACAGACCTGCACGCAGCGGCGGCAGTCCACACAGTCGCCCGCCGGTTGTTCGACGCTGCCCTTGCCACGAGGTTCGCCGCGTTTTTTGTCGTAACCGATGACGATGGAGTTGTCGTCTGTGAGCGCGGATTGAAGACGACCGTACGGGCAAAGGATGACGCAAAACTGCTCGCGGAACCAACTGAAGGAGCCGTAGAGCGCCGCGGTGAGAAACACAACCACGCCGAACGCCTTCGCATGATGATGCGGAGAATGATGCATCATCTCATACAGCGCCTTGATGGAGACGAAGTAACTGAGGAAGATGTGCGCGATGAAGGCGGAGATGAGGATGAAGATCGCGTGCTTGATGACGCGGCGGACGATTTTGGACAACGTCCACGGCGCGTCCTCAAGGCGGCGGCGTTCGGGGCCGTCGCCGTCGATCCACCGCTCCACGCGCCGGTAAAGCTGCTCCAGAAACACCGTGTAGGGGCAGGTCCAGCCGCACCAGACACGGCCGAAGAGCGAGGTGATGTAAAACAGTGAAAAAGCGAGCCCGGTGACAAGGAAGAAGCCGATCCAGAGATCCTGAGTGGCGAGCGTGAGGCCAAAGAAATGAAAACGCCGCTCCTGCACGTCAAGAAAGACGGCGGGGAACCCGTTCACCGGAATCCATGGCAGGGCGACGTAGATCACCAACAGAACCAGCGCCGCGACACGTCTCCAGAAGGTGAAGGGACCACGGACATCCGACGGATGGACAAATTTGCGCGAACCGTCGGCGTGGATGGTGGAGAGCGTGTCGAGAGTGGGGGTTGCTGGCTTCATTGACTTGCCTGGCGCGTCAGGCGGGTGTCGGAACGATGAGCTACTTTTTCAAAGGCGAATCAGCCGCGAGTGTGACGGGCTCGCCCTGCTTGTGCTTGCTTAGGACGAAGGCGACGACTTCGACCACACGATTGAGGCCGAGCTGCGGCTCCCACGGCGGCATGCCCTTGGTGACATCCGGCGCGCCTTTGCGGACGATGCTGAGAAGCTGCAGAGGACTGCCGCCATGTTTCCATTCAGTGTCGTTGAGCGGGAGGCCGGGAAGCTTGGCACCGTTGATCTTGGCGGAGAGATCGGGCGCATGACAAGCGACGCAGGTGGTTGCGAAGGTGGCAGCGCCTGCGGCGACAACTTTCTCGTCTTTGGACATCGCCCACAACTTGTCGTCGTTGAGCTTCTCGAGCTCCTTGAGCTGGATGGCCTTGATGCTGGCGAGCTGCTTGTCCACCTGCTCCTGGCCGGAGTCACCCAGATTCAACTGATAGTAGGCGACCCAGGCGATCACAAACCAGACGATGGTGATGTACCAAGTGAAGAGCCACCAGTTCGGCAGCTTCTGATCATACTCCTGGATGCCATCGTAAACATGGTCGCGGAGCACGGGGCCGTTGTCGGAAGGTTTTTGTGTCATGGCGAAAGGATGTGAGGTTTCGGAGTTCGTGCGGATCAGTCTTCCAGAGGAATGCGGGAAAGCTTGTCCGCGCTGTCTTTGCGCAGCCTGATGGCGCGCACGACGAAGATGAGGAAAACGGCAAAGGTCACGCCGAAGGCGAGATAAGGCACCCAGTCGAGCGCGGAGTCATAGATGATGCGTTTGTACATGGCTTGCGTCGGTTGTGATTACTTGGTGACGGAGGAGGTGCGATAGCCGTCGGGGATGCCGGGCTTGAGCGGGAACGGGATGCCTTCGGGCGTGCCTTTGAGTTTCCCCTCAAGATCAGGCACATCGAATTTGCCCAGCTTCTGCAGGTAGGCGATCAATGCCACGATCTGCGTGTCCGGCAGCGTGCCGGTGCGTCCTTGCGCTTCGAGTTCCTTGACGATCTGGATGCCCTGCTCGACCGCTTTGGTCTTGACCTCGGTCTCGGTCATCGCGGGATATGGCACGCCAAGCTTTGTCATGACGGCGATCTTCTTCCACAAGGTCTTCTGGTCGAACTTGTCGATGAAGAGGTGCGGGTAGGCGGGCATGTTCGAGCCGACGGAAATCGCACGCGGGTCCTTCATGTGGTCGTAATGCCAGCTATGCGGGTATTTGCCGCCTTCGCGGGCAAGATCGGGACCGGTGCGCTTCGATCCCCATTGGTAAGGATGATCGTAGATGCTCTCACCGAGGCGGCTGTAGTCGCCATAGCGCAGCACATCGGGCAGCATGGTGCGGATCATCTGCGAGTGGCAGTTGTAGCAGCCCTCGCTGACGTAAATGTCGCGTCCGGCCAGTTCGAGCGGCGTGTAGGGCTGCTGGATGCGGTCTTCGACGTTCTGCGCACGGTTCACCATCACGGTGGGGACGATCTGAACGAGGCCGCCCAGCGCAACGGCGACGAAAGTGAGCACGGTGAAAGGCAGCCAGTTGTGGAGCAGGCTGTCATACCACTGCGACCAACGGTGATGACCAGCCTGGAAGCGTTTCACCGCGAGAACTCCAAACACACCGGCGCAAACAAGCGCGGCGATATCCGCGCCCGGCGGCAGGAAGAGCCAGGCCAGCACGAGGATGAGTCCGCCAAACATGCAGGCAATGGGGTCGTTGAGGAAAGTCTCCTTCAAGCCCATCGTGTCGCGCTGCGTGCGCTCGATGACGGCCACTTCGCGGGTTTCATTCACCGGACTGCCCTTGCGGATCGTCAGCCAAATGTTCAGGGCCATGAGGATCATGCCCACGAGGTAGAGAGCTCCGCCGATGATGCGGAAGCCCATCATGGCGCGAATCGAGGTCAGCGTTTCGATGAAGTTCGGATACACCAGCGCGGTGCCGTCCGCCGTGGTGGCGTTCAGCATGAGTCCCTGCATGATGCCGGAAACCCACATCGCGCCCACATAGATCAGGATGCCAACGAGGCCGATCCAGAAGTGGTAATTCGCCCAGCTCTGCGAGTAGAGCTTCGTGCCATAGAGACGCGGCGTGAGCCAGTAGAAGAGACCGGCGGCCATGAAGCCGTTCCAGCCCATCGCGCCGGAATGCACGTGGCCGATGGTCCAGTCCGAGTAATGCGAAAGCGCGTTGACGGCGCGAATGGAAAGCAGCGGCCCCTCAAACGTGGCCATGCCATAGAAGGTCACAGCAGCGATGAAAAACTTCACCACCGGATCGGTGCGCAGCTTGTCCCAGGCACCGCGCAGCGTGAGCAGGCCGTTGAGCATGCCACCCCAGCTCGGAGCCCACAGCATCAAGGAGAAGAACATGCCGAGCATCTGCAGCCACTTTGGCAGCGCGGTGTTCAGCAGGTGATGCGGACCTGCCCAAATGTAGAGGAACACCAGAGACCAGAAATGGACGATGGAGAGACGATATGAATAGACCGGCCGCTCCACCGCCTTCGGCAGGAAGTAATACATGATGCCGAGGATCGGCGTCGTGAGGAAGAAGGCGACAGCGTTGTGGCCATACCACCACTGCACCAGACCATTCTGCACACCCGCAAAGATCGTGTAGCTGTGCGTCCAGCTCGTCGGGATCGACAGGTGGTTCACGATGTACAAAATGGCGATGGTGATGACCGTGGAGATGTAGAACCACAACGCGACGTAAAGCGACGGCTCGTTGCGCTTCGCGAGCGTCCAGAAGAAATTCACCGCAAACACGACCCAGATCAGCGCCACGGCAATATTGATCGGCCAGATCAGCTCCGCGTATTCCTGGCCGCGTGTGAGGCCCAGTGGCAGCGTGACCGCCGCGCTCACAATGATGAGCTGCCAGCCCCAGAAGTGGATGCTGGAGAGCAAGTCCGACGCCATTCGTGCCTTGCACAGACGCTGCGTGGAGTAATACACGCCTGCGAACATCATGTTCCCCACGAAGGCAAAGATCACCGCGTTGGTGTGCAGCGGGCGGAGGCGGCCGAAACTGAGCCAGGAGGTCAGGTTGAGCTGGTGGAAGTTCAACTGCGAGGCGATGAAGACTCCCGCCAGCATGCCGACGATGCCCCAGATGATGGAGGCCAGCATGAACTGACGGACGACCTTGTCGTTAAACTCGATCGTGGTTTTTGCGGTGGTGGTGGTCATGGCGTTGGGTAAGAAATGATCAAGAATGCGGAGGTGACGGGCGGGCGGGGGCCGGGGGAGCGTCATCCAGCGGCAGCAGGGAGTCCTGCTCCAGGCTGCGATGCTTCCGCTGCGCTCTCTCCCCGAGGAACAACACCGCAAACAACACGGCGAAGGCCAGACTCATGAAGATGGTGACAGCGAAGACTTCCATTGATGCGCGCAATAGAGCGCAGGGCTTTTTTCCATGCTCGGCATGCATTGCTTGATGCTGCCCGGATTTTGCGGGCCATTTTTTGCACACGGCGCAAAGGAAGATCAGCGCTCGAAGCGTTGGTTTTGCACTTCCCCACCGCCATGCGCCCGATCCTGCCCATTTTGCTCATCCTCAGCCTCTCCCTTCAGGCCATCGAGGTTCCGGAAAAGCTGCGAGGTCATCCATTGCCTGAAATGGCAGGCAAACCAGACAGCGGCGCGCGGTTTGTGGACCTGAACGGCGACGGTCACGAGGACATCGTCGTCTCCAATCCACGCGAATACGGCGTGTTTCTATTCGTGCCGAAAGAGCGAGCCAAAAAAAACCTGCAATGGGACGAGGGCTGGTCCCAGGTTTTGCGCGAGGGCAAGGCGGGCGACGCCAACAGCCTTCCGCTCATGGTGGACGCGAACGGACGCGACCAGGGCGTCATATTCAAAGACCACGCGATGTGGATCGAGGCGGCAAAGAAGAAAATTGCCTTCTCCGAGCTGCTCAAGGTGCCAGGACCCGCGCCGAAATCTCCGCAGGAATCGTTGAAAGCGCTCAAATTGAAGGCGGGTTACGAAGCGATGCTCGTGGCACATGAGCCACTCGTCCAAGATCCCGTTTTCATCGACTGGGATGCCAAAGGACGCATGTGGGTCGTCGAAATGGGCGACTATCCCTTTGCTCCCGGCGAAAAGACCAACGACGGCCGCGTGGGTCAGGACAAGGTTTCCGAGTTGCAGGCCGGCCGGGTCAAAATCCTTGAGGACACGAATGGCGACGGTGTTTACGACAAGTCATCGCTGTTTCTCGACGGCTTGAAGCATCCCACAGGACTCGCGCCGTGGAAGAACGGCGTCTTTGTCGCGAACATCCCGGACATCTTCTACGCCGAGGACACGGATGGTGACGGGAAATGCGACAAACGCGAGACGTGGTTCACGGGATTCACCGCCGGCAATCCGCAGCATCTCGTGAACGGCTTCTGCTGGGGACTCGACGGCTGGTTCTACGGTGCGAATGGCGACAGCGGCGGCAACATCACCTGCGTTAAGACGGGCAAAAAGATCGCTCTCGGCACGAATGACTTCCGCTTCGACCCGCGCACCGGCGAATTCGCACTAGAAGGCGGGCGCAGCCAGTATGGCAAGTGGCGCGATGATTTCGGCAACTGGTTCGGAAACAACAACAGCACCATCGGCTGGCATTACTGGCTGCCGTTTCGTTATTTGGAACGCCATCCCGAGGTCGTGGCGAAGTCTGTGCGTGGCAATCTGAACGATGAGAAACGCGTGTTCCCCGCCAGCCCGCCCGTGCGGCGTTTCAACTGGGCCAGCGCTGTCAACACCCTCACCTCCGGCTGCTCGCCCATGCCGTTCCGTGACACGAGCTTCGGGGCGGACGGCGAAAACGTGATGTTCATCTGCGAACCAGCGAACAACCTCGTGCATCGCGAGGTTTTGCACTACGAAGGGGCCTCCATCACCAGCGAGCGACATCCTGGCGATGCGGAGAGCGAATTCATCGCCAGCGAGGACAACTGGTTCCGTCCCAGCATGGCGCGCACCGGCCCGGATGGCGCTCTTTAC
>Ga0315900_10009299_pt1 | contig 12477 bp, 9 predicted proteins | sample LakEriMetagenome_FD_203521 | JGI IMG/M metagenome (GOLD analysis project Ga0315900, IMG submission 203521) | Freshwater fungal communities from buoy surface, Lake Erie, Ohio, United States - Buoy 12 MA114 | ecosystem: Environmental > Aquatic > Freshwater > Lake > Lake biofilm | place: USA: Lake...
CGGGGCTCGGTGCTGGTGATCGTGACTATTCTGGTGGCGCTGCTGGCTCTGGGCGGGTACACCTTCGCGCAGTTCATGGTGGTGGAGACCCGGGCGGCGGCTGCGTTTGGCCGCGAGGTTCAGGCGCGGGCACTGGCCGACTCGGGGGTCGAGTTGGCTGCGGCCACGCTGCGCGATCGTACGGAACTCGACCCGCAGTCACTCTACCACGATCCTGGTTTATTCCAGGAAATGTTGCTGCGGGAGTCCAGCTCGGCTCGAGGACGGGGACGCTGTAGTGTCCTCACCGCGGTCGAAAATGGAGGGGACATGCCCGTGCGATTTGGCCTCGTCGATGAATCGTCCAAAATCAACCTGAACACATTGGTGGAGCAGGGGGGCGACGAAACCCAGCAGCGGATGCAGTTGATGTATCTGCCGGGGATGACCGAAGACCTGGTGGATGCCATTCTCGATTTCGTTGATCCCGACCAGACACCTCGGGCACTTGGTGCCGAGGACGACTACTACGCCGCCTTTGGGCTGACCGCCCGCAACGCTCCACTTGAGTCTCTCGATGAACTGCTGCTGGTCCGCGGGCTGACCGCCGATATTCTCTACGGAGAAGACGTGAACCGGAATGGGCTGCTTGACCCGAATGAGAACGATGGGGACAAATCCCCGCCATTGGACGACGGGGACGGGGTATTGTTCCCAGGGTTGGCCGCCTATTTCACGCTCTACAGTCGCGAGTTGAATGCGCAGGTCGATGGCCAGTCGCGAATCAACGCGAACATGAACGCGCTGGGCGAGCTGTACGACAAGATTGAGCCCCTGCTGGGAGTCGAGGCCGCGACGTTTTTGGTGGCCTACCGGCTGAACGGTCCGTATCAGGATCCGGCCAGCGCGACTCAGTCGGGTCAACAGGTTGCGGCCAACGGGAGTGGGGAGGGGGGAACCGGAGGGACAGGAGGCGGTTCTGGGGGTGGCGGAGGCACAGGGGGCGGGGGAGTAACTGGCAGTTCTGGGGGGGGGGCGGGCGGTGGGAGTCGCTCCACATCCAGTGGCGGCGGAGGTGGCAGCCAATCAGGAAGGGGCAGCTCAGTGCCCATCCAGTCATCACAGACGGGAGGTCTTCCCACGACAACCCCCAGTGCCGGCGCGGGTGGTGCCAAGACCATTCGCCCGTCAGGCGGGCAGGGAGCAACCACTACCGCAGCCCGACAGGTCGGGGGAGGAGGATCGGCCGGTGGGATGCAAACCGTACAACCAACCCAGTCGGGTAATGGGCAAGGAGTGACTCGGGTCTCTCCGGGTGCGGGGGCCAATGGGGCGCAGCAGGCGCTCACTTCGGCGGCGAATTCCCTCTTTTCGGCCCAAGGACAGGTGACGCGTAACGGAATCGACCTGACCGCTGGCGCAAATGCGCAACTCCAATCGCTGTATGAGCTGATTGGGTCGGAGGTGCAGGTGACCATCAACGGGTCCAGCACCATTCTGGCTAGCCCCTGGCAAGCCGACGGGGGCGCCATGAGAGGATACCTGGCACAGCTGTTTGAAGTGCTGACGGTCAATCCCGACCGTTTCATCCCGGGTCGGATCAATATCAATCAGGCCCGCCTCGAGACCCTGATGAGTATTCCCGGCATGAACGAGCAGATGGCCGCCGCAATTGTCACGCAACAGCAGTCTTTGCTGAACTCGTCCGACGGAGTCGCCGATATGGCGACCACCGGTTGGCTGTTCATGTACCAGATCGCCGATCTGCCGACGTTGGTTCAGCTCGACAAATTCATCACCACCCGCGGGGATGTCTACCGTGTACAGTCTGTTGGCTACTTTGACGAAGGGGGAGTTTCGGCGCGAGTGGAAGCGGTGATCGATGCGACGGAGCGGCCGCCGCAGATTGTCCTCCAGCGGGATCTGTCGAACCTGGGGCGGGGTTACTCGATCGAGCTCTTGTCGGGAGGCAATTGAGCCGCAGGAAGTGCCGCTCGACCATAGCCATTGGCGGTGCGGATGTCGCGAAATCCCCGTTTTTTAATAGGGGATGATTGCCTTGGGAACCGTACAACCCGCACAATTGACAGAGTCTCGAGAAGCCTATGTCTAAACCCGGTCTGGTAGATCCCCAACGGGTGGTCTGGGGGGCTGAAATGGTGACTGATACTGAGGGCGGTCCGGTGACGGGACCTTGGTGACGCCGGCTAAACGCCGGAAAGTCCTCGCCGGTTTGGTCTGGCGGGGGGACATGATACGGGAGTGACGGTGCGATGCCAGATTTGCTCGCCTTGGAATGGGACCACGATCAAGTGGCCGGAGTCGCCGCGCAGGTTGATGGAGGGCGGGCGACGGTCCGTAAGTTCTTCACACTGCCGCGCAAGTTCTCCGGAGGTGACGTCCCTCCGAACGACTGGCTGCGAGGCGAATTGAACCGCCTGGAGGTAGCGGTTCCCGCAGAGACGCTGGTCTCGATTCCTCGCGATGACGCTTTCCTTAGACGCCTCGAGCTTCCCGAAGCCCCTCCTGAGGAACTCCCAGGGATGGTTCGCTTCCAGGTGGGGGCGAAGTCCTCGGTGGCCATCGATGAGCAGTCGCTCGACTTCCTTCCGCTTCGTCGGCATGGGGACATCCCCGGGTGTGACGTGTTGGCCGCCACTGCTCCGTTGACACTGCTCGAAACGATTCGCGTGCAGGTAGTTGCGGCGGGTTCAACGCTCCGGTTTGCGGGACTCTCCCCGGCCCTTTGCGCCGAGTGGATTGCCCGCGCTGAGTCGCAGCTGACTGGTGGCCGGGAGGGAATCAGCCTGCTGGTCAGCCGCCATGGGACCCGGTTGGAAATTTCCGCTTTTCGCGCCGGCCTGTTGCTGTTCTCGCACGCGGCCCGATTGGTTGGAGACGAGGGAGGAGAGCATCAGTCAATCGTGCCTGAGGTCAGCCGGGCGCTGGTTGCGTTGCGGTCGGCGATGGCCGATGCGAAGTTCGACCGGGCCTGGATGCTGGTTCCTGCGGCCGACCAGCAAGTTTTGGGCCCGGCGCTCGAGCGCAGGCTGGGGTGTGAATGCCAGCCACTAGGATTTGCGACGGCGACCGAGTTGCAACTTCCAGCGACGCTCCCCGATGAACCGCTGCAGTCTCAGTTCGCGGGACCCCTCGCGCTCTTGCTCACGCGGGTTTCGCCCCGCGTGCCACAGATCGATTTCCTCGATCCACGGAAGACGGTGGTCAAGCCCGATAATCGGGGGAAACAGCTGAAGTGGGCCGGTGTTGGGGCTGGAGCACTGGCGGCCAGTCTACTGGTGGGGCAAACCTGGCGGCTGTGGTCGCTCGATTCTGAAATTGAGTCACTGCGACTTCGCGATTCGCAGTTGGCGGCCGAGATCAAGAAATCGAGCCCGACCGACGAGGCGGTAGTGCTGGTGCAGAAGTGGCAGGGGGACGGGATTGATTGGCTGCGGACACTCGCCGATCTTTCAGGCCGGATGCCGGCGACCGACCGGCTGTATCTCGAATCGCTGCAGTTGGTCCATACGAACAATCAGTTGCCCAAGATTGTCGCCCACGGCTACGCTCGCGAGCAGAAAGATGTCCGCGAACTGTCGAGTGGGCTGCACACGTCAGATCGCTATCGAGTGATGCCCTATCAGGCTGCTCGGTCGAACGCCGATACGTATTACCCTTGGAAAATTGACGGGCAGGAAATCCTGCTGGCCGCGCCCTCCAAAGAGACGAAGACTGCCACAGGGGCCAAGTCTCCCTCGAGAAAGGGAATTCCCAACACGGGAATCCTGCCCGAGTCCGACTCTGCTCAGGCCAATCCGGCCCAGTCAAGCACTGCTCAGTCCAGTGCCGCCGGAGACGAACAACCAACGGGAAGTCGGACCTCGGGAACGCCCCGCGTAAATCGACCCGAGCTGCAGCCAATGACCAAGACATCGTTGCAGCCATCCACAGGAAGGGAGAATTCGGCCGAGGCGTTACGGACCGAATCGGCCCCCGCTTCGACATCCGGAGCCGATGCCATCGTTCAGCCCGCAGTCGAGCAACAAGAGCCGTCTGCCACCTCCCAGCCCGCGGCTGAGGGGGATCCGACCCCGGCTGCCGCCAGACAGGTCTCCCCCCGCAGCGCTCAGGAGTAGTCTCATGAATACACGTGAAAAACTGCTGACGGGAGGGCTGGGGCTGGCTCTGGCGGCGTGGCAGGTCCCATCGCTTGTGAACAGCACTGTCTTCCAGCCGGTTGAAGATCGCCAGACCCAGATCACCGACCTGCAACAGGCGATCGAAAAGAAGGAGAACTTACGCCGCCGCCAGAGAAAGGCGGTGAAGGACCTCGCCGAGCTGGGCAAACGGAGCCTCCCTCCCGACCCAGTGATCGCCGCCAACGTGTTTCAAAACTGGCTCCAGGAGGCTGCCGATCAGGTCAAGTTGAAGAACGTCGTGGTCGAGCGCCCGGCGGCGAACAATCAGAAGAAAGGCAACACCTATTTCACGGTCAATGGCGTACTCAAAGGAGAGGGGGATCTGGGCCAGGTGACTGCCCTGATGGATGAGTTCCAAAAGTCTGGCCTGTTAGTCCGGATTACCAATTCACGCCTCGAAACGAAGCAGAAAACGGCCAACCCCATTCTTAAAGTAGAGATGCAGGTGCAGGCACTCGCGCTGCTGCAGTCTCCCAAGCGGACCACCCTGTGGGTCGGTGGCCGCGAGCCTGGGCCGTTGCCCGAGGCACAGACTGCTCCGCAAGAGGTATTTGATCAGATCGCACAGAAGAATCTGTTCGCCAGGGGTTACAACGGCCCGCCACGTCCGCCCGAGCCACCGCCCGTCCCTTCCCTAGCGCCCCCCGCCCCTCCTCCTCCTCCCCCCCCCCGACGAACGCCGAGTTCATCTTCTTCGTTGGCTCCGTCGTTCGAAATGGCAAGCCCGACGCCTTCCTTTATGATCGGACGAGCAATCAGCAGACTGTTCTCAAGCCGGGACAGCCCTTCAAGGCCGGCGGTTTTGAGGGGACGGTTGCCAAGGTGACGGACAGGGCCGTGACCCTGCGGATTGGTGAAGAGAACTTCCGGTTGGAACTGGGGTCGAACCTTTCACAGTTGCAAAAGTTGGCGTCTGCGGTACCGATCAAGCCGGCCAACCCCGAGTCACCAGGGACCGAGCGCCCCTCCGCTCCCGAGGAACCAACGGGCGACGCAGCTGCGTCAGGCAAACCCGCCAGTGATACTCCGTCGGCGGCGGTTGAATCAGCGACAGATACTCCACCGAGCGACAAGTCAGACGCCGGTAAGCCCGCAGAAAGCAAACCTGACGCTAAGAAATTCGCAACCCAACAGCCGGTTCCAGCGACACCGGCCGACGAGAATCCGGGGCAGGAACAACCGAAAGACAAGTAGTCAATCGTCATTATGGTGGGTTGAGCTCGGATCAAGATCAACACAAAGTGACTTTGGCGTAGATCTTTTCCCGAAATGTCGCAAGCGCACGTCTCGCACAACAGATCTCCTGGGACCGAATCGCTATTCACGTAACAAAATGACGACACCCGCAAGAGCCTGCGGACAGATCGAATTCGACCCGATCTTCTTCGGTCGACTGTCCCGATGGGGAAGCCAACCCATCAGGTCAGGCCGCGCGTCGAGAGCCCTCAACGACGCTCCGCTGATTTTGACCCGCGATTCCACCAAAACTCAACCGCCCCGGAGCCCTTGCTTTCCGCGAACTCTCCGACTGCGAGATCGAGTAGTCCATCGGTGTTGAAGTCTCCCACCTCGAGTGCCGCATGGTTCGGTGAGCCGTGCTTCAGCGTGTGCCGGGTGAATTCGCGGGGCCCTGTCTGCTCCAGCCAGACCAGTGAGTCAAACGTGAGCGCAGCGTGACGGCGGGCCATGCGGCCTGGAATCATTGCGCAGGCGGCGATGTCGAGGTCACCGTCGCCATCCAGGTCCCCCGCTACCGCCCTGTGCACGCCGGGAAGATTTGCCAGTTCGTGCCGCTCGAAGGGAAACTGTCCGGTGTTCTCAAGCCACGCAACGCCATGGAACGGCTTGAGGTGAAAACTGTCGAAGGTATCACCGTTGGTGCAAAGGACATCCAGATCGCCATCGCGATCTAGATCGACCACTTGAATGCCACTGGAGCCCCACGACGGCTCACCAGCTTCGAATAAAGTCCGCCGCTCGAAACCATCCGCCCCACGGTTGATAAACGCCTCCACTACCTCATGCTCTTGGCTGATCAGCGCGATAAAATCGAGGCGTCCGTCAGCATTGAGATCGCAGGGGGCGACATGAATCGAGCCATGTCGCGAGTCGATCTCACGCGACTCGAACCGGGGGGTGCCGGATCCATCGACGATCTGTCGAAGCAGCACGATGCGTCCCGCAGTCTGCCATCCAAATTCGGCGACGATCAGATCGGTCAGCCCATCGCCGTCAAAATCACCGGGCTCGACGTCAGCGACGCGGCCCATTCCCTCAGCAACAGGCTGCGGATCGAACGCCTCGGGGCCGGTGCGCCGCAGCCAAACCACCCGACCATGGAGTCTATCCGATGGGGCGAAGGTTCCAAGGTCGGCGGCGATCAGATCGAGCTGACCGTCACGGTCAAGATCGCAGGTTGCCAAGTGAGCCGGATGGTCGAGTCTGGCGAATGGGCGCCAGCGTTCAGCCTGTTGTGGACCCAGCCACTGCCCGACTTCGCCGGACTGCATGTCGCAAGACAGCAGCGCCTGCGGTTTACCAAAATCCCAGTCAAACCAGCCCAGAAATGAGATCGCCGGTTTGGCCGCAGGATCGCGTGCTTCAAAGGCCTGCCGTTCGAAGCGGGGAGGGCTCTGGAGTTGCGTCACGGCATCCCGGGGGAGGCCGATCTGGTCGGGCGCGCGATCTCGGAAGTAGCCGGCCACTTCGATCAGCTTCGGGACGGTCAGATCGGTGCGTCCCGAGTTTGCGTAAAAGCGGTAGCCCCGACGAACCTCATCCATCCACGCCGATTTGGGAAAAGCACCGGGGTCGGGAAGGGCGTGGCAGTCGGCACAGAAGTGTCGGACCTGTTGCTCAAGTGCATCGGCGCGGGGCTGAGCGTCCGGGTCGCTTTCCGCAGTTAGTCTGTGTGCCGGGGAGGCTGGAGGTTGAGAGGGGCGACTTTTAGGAATTTGATTTTGAAGCGGTTGGGCTTGGGCCGTTGGCGGGGCCGCAGTTCGGATGCTGGACATCCAGCACATCAGCGCAAACAGGCTAAGTCCCAACGAGATTCTAGAGGGCGCGTGGATCGTCCGCATGCGGGACCGCTCTGAATGGGAATCGGAAGAATGCCACTCTGCTTCATCGTAGGCGGCAACAGCGCAATGGGCCAGTCGGGGCTCGGTGATCTGGGCGGGCAGGGACTTGTGCGAGGATAACGGTCGCGCCGAACCCATCCTTTTGGGACTCTGGCCCTGGAATCGAAAGCGGGGAGTTTCGTCCGGCGGAGCAAAGTGACCGGGACCCTTGGCCCTCCGCAGCCATTCCGGACGCCGAATTCAGAAATCCATTCCGAAGAACATCGATGTCGGCTCCAAAGTAGAGGAGATCCGTCCGTGGCGCGTGTTGGACGAATCTTGGAACGATCGCTGCCAGGGCGGGCACAGCAGCGATCCATCGGTCACTTATCCGTGAGGCAGCGGTTCGAGTCGAACATCAGCCAACTGACAGCCGCGACCACATAGGTGAAGGCAATCACCAAAAAGACCCGATTCCAGTCGGCCAAAGACGAAGCGCCCTGCAGCGCGGCGGTGGGCAGGAACCAGGCGACTGCTTTGGGAAACAGCGCCGCTCCCAGATTTCCCAGCATGTTCATGATGGAAAAGACCACAGCCAGCCATCGACCGCCCATGTGTATGCTGGCCGAGTAGGCCGCCGGTCCCGCCGCAGCTGACAGTAGATTGCCAATAGCAATTACGGCGACCGACAGTGGAGTGGCGCTGATCAGGTGCCCGATCGCCATCAGCCCGGCACAGCCCAACAGCATCAGGCTGGCAACTGCGTGCCGGGCCAGCCATGGGCGACCAGTCTGCTGAGTGAGCCAGTCGGTCAGCCAGCCTCCCAGAAACGGCCCGATCGCTGCGGCAGCAATCGGCCCGGCGGTATACCACCCCGCTCGAGAGAGGTCCAACTCTCGTGCTTCCTGCAAATAGGTCGAGAACCACGTCGCGTAGAACGCCTGAGCGGCGGCCCGGAAGAATTGCTGTGTGCAGAGACACCAGAGCGACCACGATCCGATCAATACCCAGGTCATTCTCAGGACGTGGGCCAGTTGCGAGTTAAGCGTCTGTGCCTCGGCAGGGGCGGAGACCGGCTCATGAGTACTGGATGTCATCGCTGCGGAGGCGGTTGGCGACCCGTGTGGCTGTTGCTGGGAAGATTTGAGCTGCCAGGTGATTGGCTGGCGACGGCGTGGAGGGTCGATCAGCAGAAAGGCGGCTATCCAGGGGATCCCAGGCAGTGCGCACGCTGCGACCACCCACCGCCAGCCCCATTCCATAGCTAGTTCGCCCGCCAAGCTGGTTCCAAGCAGTCCTCCAACCTGCATTCCGGTCGCCAGTAGACCGTTGGCCCGTCCATATTCCTCGGGGCGAAAGCGATCACGAATTGCCAATGTCGTACTAGTGAAGAGTCCAGCCTGAGCGGCTCCCAACAACAGGCGACTGGCTAGTAGTGTCTCAGGGGTGTGGGCTCTTGCGGCCATCAGGCTTGCCACCGCCCAGAGGCTGACCATCGCGATCAGCGACTGGCGAACTCCCCAGGCCGAGCATAACCAGCCTGCCGGGATCTGCAGGGCAGCGTATGAAAAAAAGAACGCCCCCAAGACCGTTCCCATCGCCTCTTTGTTGAGGGCAAGATCGGTCTGAATCGCCTTGGCGACGGTCCCAGGGACCTGCCGCTGGAGGTAGGCGATCGCCGCAACGACACACAAAGAGACCAGCAGCCACCAGCGTCTTTGCTCGGTCGTGGGCGGGGTTGTGGAAGCCGCCATGAGACCAACTTTCTCGTGGGTAAAATCCTGCCGGGCCTACAAGTTTTGGGGGCACGGGGGGCCTGCTCAAGGTTTCAGCTCTGGCAGCTCCGGGTGAGCATTGTAATCACCCGATTTGTATCCGAGATCGAACCAAGATGCTCGCAGTTCAGGAGATGCTCCGTCGAATGTCTCCCCCAGCTCTCCTCCCTCGATCGAGTACCGATCTGAGCGGGCCTTGATCACGAGTTCGATCTCGCGCAGCGCCTCGTGTATGGAGACTTGCCGCAATAATTCGCGGACCGTCGGCGATCGCGAGGCCCAGACTCCAGTCCAATAGCTGGCCTGCAATTGGAGCGCCCGCCGCAACCCCCGAATTTCCGCTGCAGTCAGCGTGAACTCTGAATCCTGCAGGCGATCACGCAGACCGATCCGGGTCTGCAGGTGTTGGGCAGTTAAGCACCCGACCAGATAGGCCTGTGCCAATTGTGATTTGGGCCCGAAGGGAGTTTCGAGATCATCGAAAAAACCCTGCTCCAAATACAGCTGCTCGTCATCACTGCAGTAAAAGGGTCCCGAAACCGACCGCATTCCGTGACAAGGGGAGATGGCTCGGTTCCGATAGACCAGCAGGTCGGGCGGCCGATAGCCAATCGACAATTCGGTTCCATGCCGCTCGAATTCAGCCAGAGCCTCATCGAGAAGTTTTCCTGCGGGGCCCAGGAGGGATCCCTCGCTGGTGTTTTGGGTGTGATAGGAATCCCAGCCCGAATCCGAGCGCGCCGCATCTATGATCGTCCGCAGATCGGCACCCGCCATGCGGAACACCAAAATGGGCAACCCTGCCAGCATTGCCACGAGGCACACCAAGATCCACTGCACACGTCCATACCGCCCGCGCAGTGGCGGTGGCTCTGGTGGAACAGGCTGCCTCATGACAAACGCCTTTTAGAGCTTGCGAACGCTGAATGTGTCTCCCTCTTTCAGGTCTCCCGACGCTAGTCCTTTGCGGAACCAGCGGACCCGTTGCTCCGAGGTGCCGTGAGTGAATGACTCCGGAACCACATAACCCTGGGACTGCATCTGCAACCGGTCATCGCCGATCGCCGTCGCCGCCTTCAAGCCTTCTTCAATATCGCCCGCCTCAAGCAACCCCTTATTCTTTTGAGCGTGGTGGGCCCAGACGCCGGCGAAGAAGTCGGCCTGCAGCTCCAGCCGGACTGATTGGTCGTTGTATTCTTCCTTCGAAACCCGCCCCTGCAGCTTGTGAACCTTGTCGGTGATGCCCAACAGGTGCTGTACGTGGTGGCCAATCTCGTGAGCCAGTACATACGCCTGGGCGAAGTCGCCCGGGGCGCCGAACTTCCGATGCAGTTCGTCGTAAAACGACAGGTCAATGTACACGGTCTGGTCGGCCGGGCAGTAGAACGGACCGACTGCCGCCTGCGCAGCACCACAGCCCGACCGCGTTTGGCCCGTGTACATCACCAGTTTCGGAGGTTGATACTCAGCGTTGAACGCCTTCTTGAATAGGTCCGACCACACATCCTCGGTCGCTCCCAAGACCCGCTTCACCCATTCCCCCTGGGCCTTCTCGGCGGCGGTCAGTTCCCGCTCCTGACCGGCAGCACCGCCTCCTCGCGGTCCCTTGGCCTGCTCTAGGAATGGTTGTGGATCGCGCCCCATGAACATCATGACGACGGCGAGAATCAACGCGCCCAAGCCACCTCCGGCAATCACTGGGCCCACCCGCATCCCCCGCCGATCTTCCACATTCTCACTGGCCCGTTGACCTTCCAAGCGCATCGCAGTGTTCTCTCTTCGTGAGTCTCTTCTCAATTCGTGACAGGCTGTGCAGGGCCCCGCCCCAGAAAGCCAATCGCCTGTCCCGCCTCGTTCAGCATTCTCGATTCTGTCTTTGGCGAATACAAGTGGACCTGCGGGGAAATCGCCCCGCTACTCTCCTTCTGCTTCTGCGTCGCTGGCCCTCGAATCTCGCTCGGGCGCCCGCGCCAGCTACCGCCGAACTCAGCGGCCCTGGGTGACATTCCAACGCTTCAAGAGTTCAATTTCGAACGCTGCGTCAATTCCTCCGGGAGAGAGCCGATCCGCATCCCATAGATCGACAAACACCCGACCGCGACGCAATGCCAGTCCCCGCCGCAGCACCTCCCCCAGTTGCGCCAACGTCGGGGGAACGAATTCCCCACGTGCGGCGAGTTCTTCGAGCCACCCGTTTCCCCCCCGGGTCGGGATCACCGCCACCACTCGCACACCCGCATCGAACGCGAATTCCACGCTCCGCAGGGCCCACTCCACCGCTTCGAAGGCGGGAAGATAGGGAGGCTGTAACAGCACAAAGGCCCGGGCTTCCATTCCGCCTTTTCGCAAAAACTCGACCCCCCGTCGAAAGTCCTCAGGGGTCATCTGCTTGTTCAAACGGGGCCAGACCTCGGGGTGAATGGTCTCGAGCCCCATGGCCACCTCGAGAACAGGGGGCTGGGCCGGCCATCCCGACTCTGCTAGCGATGCTCCTCCGTCTCTAGGTCCCAGCCTCTCCGTATTCGGGGCAGCGACTGGCGAGTGAGCCGTCGATGCCCCATTGGTTGTCGAGTATGCGTTCTCCATCGTCGCTTGTGAGCGCTCTCCCACAGTGTGTTGGGACGGATACATTCCAAGCGGCATTCCGTCTCGCTCGACGGGGCCATCAGCAGTCTCTTGGTGCAAGAGTTCGTGTCGGCTCCTCTGGTGGTGCGACCGCATCTCGCTTGGGCCGCTCGATCGGACCCTCGCTGCTCGGCCGCTTTGGACAACTGGTCCGCGGGCCCAGGCCTCGTGGAGCAGATCGCGGAAGCGCAGGCAGCCTTCCCCCAGCAGATGGGGGTGGTTTTCGACGATCACTGTCTCAAAACCACAGACGCGCTCGGCAATTCCCGGCCAAGCTTCGACCGGAATCGCCTGCCGGTCGAAAAAGTTCCCAGCGTTGTACAGTTTGATGTGACGTGTCACAGGGAGGGCTGCCAACGCCAGGTCAATTTGTCCGAGGATCTCGGCTGCCGAAACCGTGGTGACGGTGGTCTGCTTCCAAAGATCGCAATAAACGCACGTGAAGGGGCATTCCCGATTCACGAGGAACAGCGTCGCAACCTGCTCGACCGTGCCTCGGGCCGTCGCTTCAGGTTCGCAGAAAAACGCCGCTGGGCGGGTCGGATCGACAACGCTGCGAGCCCCCCGCGCTCCACGGATTGCCCGCTGATTGGACCCCTCCGAGTCGGTAGGGGGAATGGGAGTGGACATCAGGGAGCCTCCTTGGCCAAGGGCGCTGGGACCATTAGACTAAGGGGACACTGGTTTCGCGGTCCAGCGCGGCGGATGGCCGGGCGATTCTCCCAGGTGGACTCCTCCATGATTTCGTTCCCTTCGATCGCCCGACCTGGGGTATTCCCATCCACGTTTCTTGGGCATCGCCCGACTGCCGGAAGATCGCCTCGGCTCGGCTTGGTG
>Ga0315900_10009300_pt1 | contig 12476 bp, 15 predicted proteins | sample LakEriMetagenome_FD_203521 | JGI IMG/M metagenome (GOLD analysis project Ga0315900, IMG submission 203521) | Freshwater fungal communities from buoy surface, Lake Erie, Ohio, United States - Buoy 12 MA114 | ecosystem: Environmental > Aquatic > Freshwater > Lake > Lake biofilm | place: USA: Lake...
TAAACCCGAAGACAACCGAATGTTTTTGTTAGATTTGTCGTTTGACAAAAGATGTCGACTTGATAACAAACAGTGTAGATGAGGTCGTAATTCATTTACAAATATTTAAAAACAAAAAACATGAATATTTCTTTTATCAATGGGTTTTTGGGCGCGTTTGGCGTTTGCCCACCTTGCATAGATGAGGATAATGCCCCGAACTATCTTTGCGACCCTTGCGATTCAACCGTTTATAGTGGTGGTATTGCTGGTTGGTTTGCAAAAAAATGTAATTACGAATTTTCCGATATTACAGATTCTACTGAGTGGGAAACTGCAATAGCTGATAAGAATGTTTTTGGCCGCGTAAACGGTAGCCGTATTAGCGGTGGTTTGCCTGCACCTGAATTTACTACTAAAAAACGTGGTAGCTGCGGACAGGAGGAGGTAGTAAAGCAGTCGCGTGTTGTTTCACTTACCGATGCAGAAAATGACCTTACTTTTACGATTGATGCGCTTTATAATTTCCTTTCAAATCCTGCTAAAGCTGCTGGTTATGAATTTGGGTTTGTGACATGTGATGGTCGTTTTTTAGGTTGGTATTCAAACGTAACTGTTAGACCGTTTTATCAGATTGCAGAAACTGACGAAGACGATGCGTATTGGACTGTTGAATTTAGATACAATGAACAGTTAGGTACATTTAGTCAGTTGTCTTTAGACTTCTTGCTAACATTGGCTTATAATGTTTGTTGGGTTACTGCGATTACTGTAACAGGCACAGGCGGCGCTACAACTGTTGCTGATGGCGCAACCTTACAAATGCTTGCAGCTATCCTACCATTAAACGCTACAGATGCTACTGTTACATGGTCGGTTGTTAACGGTACTGGTACTGCAACTATTAGCGTAGGTGGTTTGCTTACTGCTACGGGTGCTGGTACTGTTACTGTAATCGCTACGGCTAATGATGCTTCGGGCGTTACTGGTTCACTTGTTGTTACTGTTACTCCATAGATAGTTTTTAAGTAAAGAAGGCCGCTGAAACCCTAATAAGGTACGGTGCTAAGAAGTTTAGCGGCGGTCTTCTTTTAAAATCAAATAGAATGAACTTAGAACAGTTTTATCAGTTTTTAGATTCTGTAAATGCTACGATACTAAATCCCCCGGTACATCCATTTCGGGCCGATTGGAAACGTATCTATGAAAGCATTAAACCTCACTTCTACGGTGAAGTGCCGCCCGCGTTAGATAAGGCTTTTCCGAATGAAGATGAACAAATTTTAGCTTATAGAAAAAATACCTATCAGCCTAAAACAGAATCGCCATTGGTAAAAGCCATTACCGAACTGCATAGGCTGCTAAGTTCTGCTAAACATTCGGTACGTTTTGAAAATACAGATATGAAAGAATTTGCCGAAAATGAAAAGTTTGGCGATTCTAATTTACAAAACTATATCTTTTCTGTATTTATACCTAACCGCGTACTTGACCCTAACGCCGTTCTTTTAATTCAGCCAGAAGGCGAAGGTATTGAAACAGATAACGTACGCGTTAACATTGATATGAAAGTAATTCAGTCTGATAGGATTGTTTTTAACGACCCTGAATACAGACTACTAATATATAAAGGCATAAGCAAAAATAAATATGCTACATTAGGTATTGAAAATCCGTTATACTATCACATCGTAACTGATATGTTTTACGCACAAGCGCGCGCATATGGTGATAAAACAATGTTTGAGGTAATCTACGAACACAATAGCGGTATAATGCCTTGGGTTACACTGGGCGGTCGCGTTGTTCCTAAATATGATTCTTATGGCAATACGTTTAAAATTTATAAGTCTGATTTTAGCCCTGCAATACCTTACCTTAACGATGCTGCTATATTTGATAATCAGCATAAATCGGTTATGCTTGCGACATGCTTTCCTATTAAATTTGTTGAAGGGGTTGACTGCAATAGTTGTAATGGCGTTGGGCGAGTGCCTGACCCGAACGATTACGACACTTCGATAACTTGCAAAACTTGTTTAGGGCATGGCAAAACATTAAGCATAACACCGTTGGCAGCATATAACCTAAATCCAACTACTTCGAAGTTTGGCGATAATGATAAACAACAAGTTGAACCGATACGTTATTATAGCCCCGATGTAAGTACTATTCAAGAAACAAACAAGGTAGCAACCGAAGCATTAGGTAAGGCCGAACAAGTATTAAATATAAACCGTTCTTTAAAGTCGGCACAATCGGGAGTTGCTAAAGAAATGGACCGCGAACCCGAATATATAGAAGTTGGTAAAATTAGTGATGATGTTTATGCACGCTATAAGGATGTATTAAAAATTATTCAGGCTATTGTATTTATGGATACTGAAAGTCCGATAATGGTAAATGCACCGATTTCGTTTGACTTGAAAACAGAAACTGAACTAATGGCAGAATTTGCACTATCGCAAAAAGGATTACCAGCGGCGATACGTTACGAATCTTATATTAGCTATGTTGACCGCCGTTATAATGCCGATGCCGTTGCACGCCAAATAGCAACCATTTGCGCCATGTATAATAGTGCCTATCTTTATACAGTTGAAGAACGCGTACAGCTTTTAGCAAGTGGTCAAATAACCGAAAAGGATGCAATTAGCGCACAGTTCGTTTTTGATGCTGTTACCGAATTGTATTACGATGATGGTTTTGATATTATGAACAGCGATTACACGGCAATTAAAAACGCTATTGATGCGAAGTTAGCGCCAAGGTTTGAAGCTGTTGCAAGTGTTCAAGTACCAGAAATAGATATGAATCAGTTTGCCGCCGCTTATGAACAAATGGAACTAAGCGAAGAAGACGATAATAATGATAGCGATAGCGACAACGATAACGAATAATGGACCTCAACGCACCTGAAAGAATTAACGACAAAGCAATAGAAATTTTACAAAAAAGGTACGACAAAGTAGAACCTAAATTTGTAAAAGCTGTAGTGGCGTGGATTGAAAAGTTTAGAACAAGTTCGGGTAATTTAGTTCGAAGTAAAGAAAATATTAGCCGCCTTAGTACATTTAAACGTGCAATAGAACGCTATCTTATACAGTCGGGCTACAATGACATGGTAAGCGGTTTTTTATCTAATTTCGATACTTTAGCCGCTGAACAACAAACGATACAAAGTGAACTAAACGGCTTAGATATAACAAAAAGTTTTTTGAATCCTTTTAAACGGTGGGCGGTAAATAATGTAATAGCTGCAATGCAAGGTCAAGGGTTAACAACAACGCTAATAAACCCGCTTAAACAGGAATTATTAGTAGCCGTTAACCAAGGTAGCAGCCTTACCGATGTAGTTACATCAATCGCTGGTCAGTTAACAACAACCGAAGCGCGACAAGGTGTTTTAAAACGAATATCTTTGCAGGCTTCGCGCGATGCACTATTACAATATGATGGCGTAGTAAATGAAGCGGTGCGCAAAGTTTATAAAATGGATGCGCTGTTATACGTTGGTTCAATTGTTAAAGATAGCCGAAAACAATGTGAACAATGGGTAAATGAAACAAAAAACGGTAAATTAGGTTTACTTTTGTTTGAAGATTTAGAATCAGAAATTGAATGGGCCAATAATGAAGGCACAGGTATGATACCAAATACAACGCCTGAAAATTTTTGTCAAAATCGCGGCGGTTATAATTGTAGGCATATTGCTTACCCTGTTAGGTCCGCTAATTATAAAAAAGATTAACACATGAAAAACTTTCAAAAACTACTAAAAGACAGCGGTTTTTATTCGGGTGCCATTGATGGTATAGTTGGCCCGTTAACATTAGGCGGTGCAAAACAATGGATTGATGCCGAAATGAATATTCGAGGTTGGGTTAAACCTGTTAACGACCTTGTTTGGATTAGAACAGACCAAACGTTTGATAATAAGTTTGCCGATTACGTTGTAAGATTCAACAACCGCGTTGCAGATATGATTTTACCATGCAGTACAACGCCCGGCGATAATATTATTTTTAACCCTTTGACCGTTGGCGGCATAACGGGTAGTGCGGTTGCATGCGAACAGCAAGTTATCGGAAGTCATAAGTTTGTTACGGCTCCTGATTGGAAACACCTTTGGCTAAATGCGCCGTATTTTTATCAAGCGGGCGCAATTGAGATTTACCGCGATGGCAACAAAGACCGCAAATTAGATAAAGCAATTAAAACTAAGGGTTGGTATGGCATCAACTTTCATCGGGGCGGTATCGGTCATGCTGTTGATACTTGGTCGGCTGGTTGCTTAGTTGTACCCGATGCGCGTTGGTTTGAAGCTATCAAAATTTTTCAGCCTAATCAGTTAATAAACTTTACACTTATTGAACTATGTTAGTAATAAAAGCAAAGCATAAAACAAACGGTACTGAATATCAGTTTACACCCGCGCAATGGTATGCCGAACAACAAACAGGTAATTATAATTACTTAGGCACTATTCACGTATCTGAACCAGCGCAACCAATACAACGAACTGTAACCCCTAAACGCGGCTGCGGCTGCGCAAATAAACGTAAATAATATGGCACGTTTTCACAAATTCGTTATTCATCTTGAATACAATGATGAACCGCAAACATTAGAAGAACTGCAAAATGATTTCGAAGAAGCCGTTAAATTAGAAGACTATAAAGCGGCGGCTAAAATAAGAAAAGATATAGACGAACGCTTAAAGTCAGATAATGAACCTGAATTTATTGTTGAACTTGAAGACTATTGCTATATTGATTTGGATGAAGTAGCAACATTCTATAAGTCAGAATGGGATGATGGCGAAAAGTTTACAAAAGTTATTTTAAAAAGCGGTTTTGAATTGCCGTTAGCTATATCATTTGATGATTTTACCAAATTATTTTTTAAAATTTAAACACACATGGAAATGTTAGACAAATTTGTTGAAAAATTGGGTATTGAACCCGAACTAATTTTAAAATTAGAATCAAACGAAATTACATTAGATGAAGCCGTTACCGGGTACGTATCTAAACTTGAACGTACTGTACAAGAACGTTTAGGCAAACAGATTGAAGAAGCTAAAAGCGCGGAACTATTTGGTGCTGCCTATGCCAAAACTGAAAAACAAATAGCCGATGCTTTTGCAATTGACCTAAAAAAGTATGAAGCAATTGATAAAAAAGATAGATTTAAAACTATTGTTTCAGACCTAAAGAATAGCCAATTAGAAACAATTGAAAAGCTAAAATCTGAATACACATCAGCCGATGCGCAAAAGTTGCAGCAATTAACGCAACAGTTAGAATTAGCCAACGCGAAACTAACTGAAAAAGAAATGCTAATGCAACAAGCTATTAAAGAAGAACAGGGTAAATTTCAAAGCTACATTAAGAACCAGCAAATAGAAAAAGTGCGCGGTTCGCTTGTTGAAACTGTTAAGAATCCAAGATTAGCACCTAAAGAAATGCGCGCTATCTTAGAAGCCGAAATTCGTGAACGTGGTTTTGATTTTGAAATTGATGCTGATAGTAATATTTGGGTTAACAAAGATGGAAACCGCGTTAAGCATCCATCTAAGCCTACCGAAAACTTAAAGTATGAAACGCTATTTGAAATTATAGCAGCTGAGTACAATTTCGAAAAGCAATCTAACGGCGGTCAATCGAAAAGTTTTGAAATTGATGAAAAAACAAAAAGCGGCATGCACCCGGCACGTTTAAAATACATGCAAGAAAATGGTTTAATTTAGTTTGTAAGTTTGGTTTAAAGTTTGGGCAGTTCGAAAGGGCTGCCTTTTTTGTTGCATTAAAAAAGCCCTGACTATTTGTCAAGGCTATCAATTATTGCAGTAATTATATCAGGTTCGCCAGTTATATCTATTATCTCAATTAGTGTTTTCATATAAGCCTATTTGATAATAAATTTTTATACTGTATTGCTTCATTAAGTCCTGATAATATTTTACATTCTTTAGATTGTTTTGGTATGTAAACCGACTCATTAAAATAATCAATATAAATATGTGCAAGGTTTAATTTATCGTTTTTTCTGTAAAGAACTTTAGCATTAAAATTTCTGCTTTTATCGTTACCTAAGTAATTTACTGATTCAATTGTAATAGCTTTCATGATGTTGAAGTTTTGAAGTTTGTTAATCGTTTCGTTCTTTGTTGATACAAATCTACGGCGACTTTTTTAAACTACAAAACATTTTATAAAAAATTTATAAAATTATTTATTTTAAAACATATTATCTTTGCAGTAACGACCTCTCACAAAATAGGGTGCTAAGGCACAGAAAAAAAACAGAACGCTGGCAGCGTGGTAAATGCCAAACAAAAAACAATTTTTCAAAATTTAATATTCTTTAAATGTCTACTATAAAACTCGCTGATGCGTGGAAAATTATAGACCTATCGTTGAATAATAACAACGGTATGCGCTCTATGCCATCGCCAAATATCGGCCTTTTGCAATTGCTTGTTAGTGCTGCAAATAAATCAGCATCACAGGTAAAATTAGGTAACGTTCAAGCTGTTGAACAAGGTAACGGTAAAGTTTACAAAGTAACCCGCCGTTTCTTTCCACGTTTGGCTGAATCTACTAATACAAGTCTTGAATATTGCCCTACTGATGGCGATGTTGTTAAGCCTTTGTACGATGAAGTAGAAATTAAAAACAAAACGGTTTCTCAAAAAATCAAAATTGATGATGAACTGATTCGTTGTATCAAAGAAAGCCGCGCTGATTATCAAAACAGCTATGTTAATGAAGTTCTAAGAAATCACATTAACAAGTTAGGCAAAGAAGTTTCTACAGTTATCGCTAATGGCGGTTATGTAGGTAGCTTTGTTAAATGCGATTGTAACGACCCTGCAGTTACTTCTAAAAACTTGCCTTTGTTCCTTGCTAACGGTTTAGGTATCAATCCAGTTGGCGAATCTATTTTAGATAGCGACCGCAAACAAGCCGAAATTGAACAACAGCTTATTTTGGTAGGTGGTACTTTGTTGGACCAATACCGTAAAGCACGCCAAATAGCAAGCGGTAACGACTTCGGTTTTGATGCTTCATTACTTGACATCACACGTTCAATTTTCTATGATACTAACTTAGGCGCTGCTTTTGGCAATCCTAATGAAGTTATCGCAATGGCACCGGGTGCGCTTCAACTTATCACATACGCAAAAAATAAAGGTCAGTTTACTTATGACTTTGAAGACCAAATGCGTACTACAGTTGTTGACCCTTGGTTAGGTATTGAGCACGATGTAGTAATGAGCTACGTTAAATGTAATGATGAAATCGAACTATACATACAATTTGCTACTAACTGGGCGGTTGTTGGTATGCCTAAATGTTGGGCACAACAAGACTGCCTATTCGATGGCGTACTTGATGTATTCAAATATGAAGTAGTTTGTGCTGATACAGGATATTGCGACATCGAACCTGCATGTGGTTTTGTTGGTGCACCAACAGCTACTGATGCAACGTTCTGCGAATCAGCTGATGAATGCGTAGTTGTTTGTAACGCTAATTTCTATAGCAAAGAAGTTACAGGGGAACTTTTTATAAGTACTGAAATTGATGTAGCTGATGCTGTTGCTATTCAAATCAATGGATTACCTATTTCTGTAGGTGGTACATTTGATACAGGAACTGAATCAGGTGCTAACGCTTATGTAGCTGCCGTTCAAGCCGCTTTGGCTGCCGCTGGTTATGTTTATAGCGTATCAGGTGGATGGGATGGTGTAGGTTTAACACTTAACATTATCACTACATCCGCTGTAAGTTCAATTGTAATTGTTTCTGCTACAGGTGCTGATGTTGCCCTTACAGTTTCAACACAAACATTAGTAAATATTTACGATTCTTCAACCCCTTCTACAGGTGCAACGCTTACCGACCTTGCATGGACTTTAGCTGGTCCTGTTACGTTTAATGGTGCGCCAAATGAATCAATTATTGGAGAAACTGATATTTATGGTTTGTTTGGTAATTTCTTTGCAAAAGGTTATGCAGGTTCAACACAACTTATCATTACTGATAGTGTTGATTGCGAAGATACTACAAATAAGGATATTTAGTTTTAATGATTTAGGGGCGGGAAACCGCCCCTTTTTAAAATAAAAACACATGGTAAACTATTCAAAAAAGATAGCACAGGCATTAACAATAATTCGCAAATATTACGGCGCTATAAACATACAGCGTACCGATAACGAAGACGTTGTTTATTTATTTGACTATACAACACAAAAGAAAACAATAGGCAGCGAAAGCATTAACAAGGCTGTTGAAAAGGCTGTAAAGCAAAATGATTTTCCTAAAGATATTTATTATTCTGAGGGCCTATTATCTGTAATACAAAAACAACAAAATGTACAACAAGGACAAGGACAAGGACGACAAGAAGCCGAAACCATCGAAACCGATGAAACCGCTGAAGCCGAAGAAATAACAGAAACTGAAAAGCCAAAAAAACGCGGTCGTAAAAAACAAACTGAATTAGATGCTGAATCTTAATACACCTACTTGCTTAGAAAACTACATAATAAGTCTTAATGGCTGTTATGCTGAGGGTATAGTACCTACCAGCGGTTATTATTTAGAAAACTTAGAAGGTTTAACTATAAATAATGTAGCCGCGGTTAGTTCGGAAGCGCTTATTTCTGCTACATTGACCGTTCAGGAAAAAATGTATTTTGCAGCTGATGTAGTCGAAAAACGTTTAAAAGCTGTTTTAAATGCGCGTGGTATTAAGCTAAATAGCATCGGTTCTAAATATGCGGTTTGCGGCGTTTCAAATGTAGTTGATATGCCCGTAGCGTTTAACCGTGGCATCAAAATATCTAAGAAATGGATAGATAGCCCACAAAGTAGAATATTTATTGATTCAGTCAAATTTAAAGCAACAAACAACGGCAATACAACTATTTACGTTACAGATTATGCAGGCAACATATTATTTAGTCAGGCTGTTACTGTTTTTGCAGATACGGAAATGCACATATTTGTTAAAAAGTACTTTAAAGAAGACCTATTATTAGTTACAATTGACACTACTAATATTTCGCCTTATCTGTACACTTGCAATGCTGCAACAAACTGCAAGCCATGCGGCGATACTGTTTTAGATGTTACCGGGTGGAATGGCATAGCAGCACAGCCGCAAGGTTATTTAGGTGCGTGTGTGCGTGTGGATTGTGTCGATACTGATATTATATGCCAATTTTTAGACCGTTTAGGTATGGCTATTCTGTATCAAACAGGCGTGCAAATTCTTAAAGAATGGGTTAGCCCTAACAACCGTTTGAACTTAATTAAAACACACGGTAACGAATGGGCAAATATTAAAATAACAGAATGGGAAAACGCAAGCATCGAAGCCTTAGATAATGAAATTGATAATATTATTCAGTTACTTGAAGCTGACCGCTTTTGTTATAGATGTGAACCAAGATTAAGAATGTATCCAATGTTTCCCGGCTGAGTTGTTTTAAAAAAATGGCTAAAATATGACTATATCTGAACGCTTAGAAATACTATCACAAGTTGTAAATGATGACAACACGGCGCGTAGAATTTCGCAAGCTGCCGCGTTTCAAGTTATAGCTGAATATAAGCAAAGGATATTTTTTTTAGGCTTAGATAGTTCAGGTAGTCAGATAGGAACTTATAGTGTGAATCCGTTTTACATAAACCCATTAAGCCTTACAACTGTTTCAGCTGGTGGTATAAAACCGCAAGGTAAAAACGGCCAAAGTGTTTTCAAGAATGGCAACACGCACAAAACAAAGTATTTGACACAAGGTTATAAAGAACTTAGAGATTTAACAGGCAGGCAATCGGGTACAGTAGATTTAAATTTTAGCGGTTCACTATTTCAAAGTATTAAAGTAACTGAAAGCGGATTGAATAGCGCCATTACTTATACAAATGATGAAATGGCAAATATAATGGAATTTAACGAAGATAGGTTTAGCAAAGACATTTCAACCGTATCAATTGAAGAACGCGAATTAGGCGAAATAGCCGCACGAAATGAACTATTAGCAATTTTAGAAGAAATAGATTTACTATAATGTACGTAACACAAAACATAATAACCGAACTAATCAAACAGATTGATACTGCAATGGCAGCCGTAAATGTAAACGTTCACGGTAATGGCATAGCTGTAAAAGATACTGCAGGGCAGGTTGTTACTTTAAATGTTACGCAAAACGGCACACGAAACTATGTTGGCATCACAGACACCGCGCGAACGGGCTATTATATCCGTACTAATGGTATTGTTTCGGAAACAAGAAAAGCCGCGAATACTAAGCGCGGAAGTTGTGGTATCGAACTGGATGTGCGTGTTCCACTTAAATTAGTTTTTTGGCATGTTTGCGCTGACCCGCGTATGCTTTTAGATAGCGTTAAATTTGCGCTTTACGGTGCTAACTTTAAAGGCGTTCAATGGCAGTATGCAATAGTTAACCCGCGTTTGTTCCCTGTAAGTAATGAAGTTTTACCGTGGACCGTTTACGCGGCTGAAACAGGCAAAGACCCGAAAACGCTGTTAAGCCTAATGCAAATAGTTAGTTTAGATTTTGAGTTACGATATGATTTTAGCCTTACTGAGAAGTGTAAGCCGTTTAATATTTGTTAAGATTCACTATGCCGCCAAGTTTCGCTACCTTAGGCACATTAGTTAGGGGGTTGGAATCAATACCCCCTTTTTTAGAAAAAATTAAACTTTAAATATATGCCTTGTTGTAATTGTTGTGAAAAAACCTTAAATTTGGGCTGTCTTAATGCTTGCAATGCTGTTTATGATACGGGCATTGTTGTAGATGCGTTAACTGCGGGCGTTTGGGTTTTAGAATTAACTTTTGGTTCTGTAAATATTTATTATAGTGTTGATGTTTTGGATGGCGAAACGGTTATATTTATACTTACAAACCTTAATGAAAGTTACACGTACCAAGGACAAATAATTGACCCTAACGGCGAAATTGTTACACTTGAAGTTAATGGCATCGAATATGATTGTATTGAATTTAGTACTAAAATAATAATAAACCAATGATAGATATTGTAAAACTCGCGAATGGCAATGTAGCTATTTATGATTCGACTTCGGGCGATTTCATTAACAGCCTTAGCCCAGATATAGTTGAAATAGAATGCAACGTAAACGGCAGCGTTAAAATTATACAAGATAACGGCAGCGTTGAATACATTGACCCGGCAACCGTTGCAAATACAGAAGTAGTACCAGCGGCGGCTATTCCGTTTTCAGGTACTTGCGCCGACTTAGCACAATTGCTAAGTAATGATTTTTTTTTTGTAGTTAGCGGCGGCGGTGCAACACCTACACTAACACAAGTTTTAACGGCTGGCGATTCTGCAGGCAGTTTAGATATTACTGATTTAAACTTATTGGATTTTGACACGGCTACAACTTCAACGGCTGGCGAAGGTCAACTTGTTTGGAATGATACCTTAGGAACTGTAAACTTAGGTCTTAAAGGTGGCAACACAATATCTAATCTCGGTCAGCATCTTCACGCCAGAGTAGTAAATAAAACAACTCCATTAGTAGCACTCACAAAGGCAGGTTATGAAGTTGTAATAGTTTCGGGTGCAACGGGTCAAAGGCTTTCAGTAAAACTCGCAAAGGCTGACAATGATGCAAATAGCGCAGGAACGCTCGGAGTTGTTTGCGAAAACATAGCTGGCAATCAAGAGGGCTTTATCTGTTCGGTTGGTCAATTAACGCAAATTAACACAACGGGTTCCCTGCAAGGTGAAACTTGGGCGGATGGTGATTCGCTTTATTTAAGCCCGACAACTTTTGGAGCGATTACCAACGTAAAACCGAGCGCACCATTTCACGAGGTTAGAATTGGTTATGTCGAATATGCGCACGCAATTAACGGCAAAATTTACGTTAAAATTGACAACGGATATGAGTTGGATGAATTGCACAATGTGGCGATAACAACGCCTTTAAATGGCAATTATTTGGAGTATAATGGCACGCTTTGGGTTAATCAAGGCTTAGTTTATACAATCGAACTTATCGCAGCCTTAACAGTAGATTTTTACGCTCCGTACAATATGAAAATTAACAGCGTAACAAATATTTTGAATAGTCCGACAACTACAATTCAAGACGATAATGTAGCCTACGTTTTGGGCGCTACAATCGCAGCAGGTTCTAAAATAACAGTCACGGTAAACACAGCATCAGTGGTCAATCTAAACATAACAAAAGCATGATAGGGAACTATATTAAAGCAGTTGCAGTCGCAGTAAGCCGAAGCACTGCAAAGCTAATGAAAACAGGACAAACAGTTAGTTATAGAACGGGCGATGATGGCGATTTAGAAGCAGGTCGAAATACAAGTTTTACTGTACTTGCAGAAAATAACCCTTTCGGAAATACAAACAGATTTACCGATGAACTTGGCACTCAAACATACACAAAGAATATTGTGA
>Ga0315900_10009304_pt1 | contig 12473 bp, 15 predicted proteins | sample LakEriMetagenome_FD_203521 | JGI IMG/M metagenome (GOLD analysis project Ga0315900, IMG submission 203521) | Freshwater fungal communities from buoy surface, Lake Erie, Ohio, United States - Buoy 12 MA114 | ecosystem: Environmental > Aquatic > Freshwater > Lake > Lake biofilm | place: USA: Lake...
CTTGCAACATTGTGAGGCTTTACAGGTTTAAACCTACCTTTTTCTCGGTGTTGTTCAAATAAATCTTTGAACTTTTTCATTTACTCGCCTTTTGCTCTCGCTGTTGCTGTTGCATACATTACTTCTTTAGCACGGTCACCATAACGCTCTTTGAAACCTGCCATGCCTTTTTTCATAGACTTAACGATTTCTTCTTTCTTTTTCATTTCTGGTTCTGTAAGTGAGCGCTCTTCGATTTGTGCTGAAGCAAAACCGTTTTGGCCATCTACAACAACCTCAACTTCAACAGTTTCTTCTTCAACTTTAACTGCTTGAACTGAACCTTTAGCAATTTCAGCTTGTTTCTTTTTGCCTTCTGATTTAGCTTGTTGGTCAGCAACTTCTTTTGTAAAAGTTTCGTTGTCAACTTCTTCTTTAGCAATCATTTCAGAAATTGATTTTAAACCTTTATTTTTATAAAGGTCAACCATTTCAGAGAATTTCTTTTTCTTTTTCTCTGCTTCAATTTTTTCTAGTTCAGCTTTTTTAGGACCTTGTAGTGTATCTACTACATGTTTCTCTGGTGCAGAACCACCATAAACACCTGGTCTTGCCTTGTGGACAAAACGGCCATCTTTTGATTCATATTCCTGAATCTGTTCAACTTCTTCTTTTTTAACTTCTTTTGCTTTTTTGCCTGCACGAAGTTTTTTGAAGTCGTCAGATGTTAATTCATCTTTTTCTGGTTCATGCACATCCAATTTTTGCTGATTTGGATGTAATTTTTCTGCCATAATATTTGATACGGTGTCAGCAACACTTTGTAGTTTTCTTAAATCCATAAAATTTCTCCTGTTTTTTTAATAAATTTCTCGCCATTGTAATGCAGCTGCAACCGATGCTTGCTGATTACCTGCTGTTGTAATTGTTCTTACTATTACTGCATATACTTCTGATTCACTTGAATCGTAATTTTGAACGATAATATTCTTTTTAGCTGCCGTGATTGAACCAGTGCTGACTGGTGATAATGAGTTTTGTGATGAGCCTGACGGGACAAAACCTGATGCCAATCTATCTGCATTTGCTGATGTGTAGGAGTTGGCATTAACACAATATTCACAACCACTATCATCATCAGCTGAAGTCCAAACCAAAGCACCAGTTGCATTAGCTAAACTGCTTGCATTTGGAAGTTTCACAATTTCATAGATGATACTATTCGTTTCTGCATATAATGAAAGGTTATTTAACCTTACAGTTAAACGATTTGGATAAGTTTTGAATGTTGTTTTTAAGCGTAATGCAATCAATGGTAATGGTGTAGCTGATGGTGTTGCTGTCGTTCTTGCATAACCAAAAACAGACCAATCAATTCCAGATTCATTGTAACCGCCTTCAGAAATAACACTTGAACAGATTTGGTCCATAGAACCACCAGAAGTTGTTCCTGTATTTTTAATTTCACAACGAACTGGTAAGTTTGGGTTTGACAAATAAACTTCATCTAATACATTTGAGTGAAAATATTCGTGTGCTAAAATGATAACACCATTGTGAACAAATCCAACACGAACACGACCAACACCTAACCATTGAAAATCAATATACACCAATTGTGTTTTTGAAGTATCAATATTAAAACCTGATGGTCCTGTGCCATCACATGGGTCAATATTCCATTCAGACTGTGCTACACGGCGTTTATATGAACCTACATCCGTTTCTACGGGTGAACCTGATGTGAAAGAACGAATTACAAAGTATAATGTTCCGTTATCGGTATTGTTTGATGTGTTTGAACCAACTTGTTCAAAATAAATTCCATCACGGTCATCATAGTAACCAGTTCTCTTTGTTACATTCTGTTGAGCATATCCAAAAGCAACAGAAGAAAAAATAACTTGAGATTTACCTGGTTGATAACTGTGATAAAATTTAGTTTGATGGACCGATACAGATGATGTGCTATTGTTTGTTGATAATGTGGCAGAAGCAGTATTTCCTGCAAACACAACTGAACCGCCATTTGCAGTAAAATCTATAAAGTTTGGGTCAATTGCATACAAGTGTTTGTAATCACCAAGTGTGAACGGGTCTGCGGTACGCAAACGACCAAACGCATCACCTTGAGCACCAGAAAATATAGCTGATACAGGTAATCTATTTTCAGTAGATACGATTTCACCATTGGCACCATTGGCCACATACACCACTTCGTAAATACTACGATTGGTATTTAAATACTCATCTGTCTGTATGCTATATTGTGTCAATTAACATCTCCAGCGTCTTAACGCCTTATTGATTGGACTATCCGGGTCTCTCGCATTTTCAGGATTAGTCAATCTCTTTTTCATACCACCCATTCTACTGCAAAAAGACTTTCTTCTTGAAGCTCTTTTACCAGTTGGGTTTTTCTCTGTGACAGCAGTTTTCAATTTAGAACCTGGATTCTCACGGCGATAGGCATTAACTGCCTTCTGTGAAAGGCCATCTGTTTTATCTTTACGATTAACATCTTGCCAATCTTCTTTTACGCAAGAACCTTTTTCATAGGCCTTTTTACCTGGAGTTTCTTTGTAACCAGGCCAACACCTTTCAATAACAAAAGATTTGAACGATTTCATCCTATAACCCTTTTTGCTTTAAATGATTGCATATTAATGCCTTGTTTTTTTAATTCATCTTCTTTTTTATCGGACATAGATGTTGCCATTTCACCGCCAGCACCAATAGTTTCTGCTACTTGTGAGGCCTTACCTGTTTTCTTTTTCCATTTTTCACCCATGTCACGAGCAGGGCTTTCACCTGCACCTGCCATGGATAATCCAGGTTCAATACCTTTATCGATAGATTCGGTTACTTTTTCTTTCTGCTTTGACCTGATTTGTTGGAGCGTGATTTTGCTGCTACTGCCGGTTTCTTTTGTGTCGCAGGTGTTTCCGTAGGCTTCTCCGATTGTATCGGTAGTGAGTTCACTGCTTCCACTTTCGCTTCTTGCTGTGTTACGGGCTCTGAAACCGTTGATTGTTTGCTCTTGAATAGGTTTGTTAATAGTTTGAACATTTTCATTCTCCTCATGGATTTTAACGACATAACCGTTTTTATATTTTAAAACGGTACCGTTCTTTGTATGCGCTTCTTTTGCAGCTGCTCGTCTTAACATAAAAGTGCGAACTTGGCCGGTCTTATCACGCAGTAATTTTACTTTTTTCTCTTCATCAAAAACATCTAAATCAACTTCATTGACTTCATTTCCTAGCAACAATAAATTCATAGCACTAGAATCAGATAAAGTATAAGATTCAGATATTAAATTTTCAAATTCTTCATTGACTGTTTTCTTAACCATTGATGTACCTGGAGTTGGAATAGTTGGTTCTTTTGGTTGTTCTTTTTGAACTTCAACCAACTTATCGTGGACAGAACGGTGTGTTACTACACCATCTCTACCATATCTACCAAATCCGTAGTATTGTAGGCCAAGATTTTTAGCTTCTTCAGCTGCACCAGATTCTGGATGTGGAACTTGTTCTGCACCTGTTGTTTTAACAGGCATAGTGTCTTTTTTATCCATTTCATGTGCAACCCAAAATTGAGCAGCTTGCGATTGTGGAGGTGTTTTTACAAATTCTTGAACATTTTTAAACAACTGAAGCATTTCATCTTTTTTAGATTTAACCACTTCAGGAGCAGCTTGGCGTAAATCTTCGGAGTTATCAAACTCCATATAATTTTGACCAAACAGTTTTGCTAATTCTGGCCTTGATGTTTGAACGGCATCCCATTTTTGTTTGCGAATTTCTTCTGGCACGGTTCTACCACCACGAGTGCCTCTTTCAATGTTTCTTTGTTTAGATACTTCATCAGCAGTATTGACCATCACCATAGATGTGTCATAACCAATTTCTTCTAAACGCTCTTTAATTCTTTTAATTTTTTCGTGGTCATCACCAGTACCATTGATGATGAGACCGTTACGACCAAGTAATGCTAATTTTTGGCGTAACTCTGTAATTGATTTTGCTTTACCACGAACAATATCTCGTTTCTCCGCTTCAGACGCCGGCATTGTTTTGTCAAGGCTGTTTTTGTCCATCAAAAACTCTAATGCTTTATCTGAATTGATTTCAGTTAAACCGTGACCTGCAAGTGTGTTATCAAGCACATAATCTTTACCAGAACCTGGACCACCTGCTAAGAATACTGCTTTGAAAATGCCTTTATCATGGACACCTTCTTCTAAAATTTCTCTTATCTCTTCATCTAAATCAACATCTTCTTTTAATTTTGTATTTTTTCTAACATCATTAAATAATTCTTTTGCATGATGGTCAGCAACATGATGTGGAATTCCTTTTTTGAATTCTTCAAAATTACCTGTAGCTGCATGACCACGCATTTTAGATGCTGACATGCCTTCTACACCTTCCGCATCGGGGTCTCTTTCCCCAGCAGAATGAACTTTAATATCTTTAAACTTGAAATAACCGTGTGGGCCTTTTACACCATTATATTTGTGTAAAAGTTTATGGTATTCATCTGTGCGGTCAGAACCACCAACCATATGTAAATGCGTTACACCTTGTTTGTGTAACTTAGCTGCTTGTGATAAGAAGTTTGGTGATTCCTTGTCTGAAACCGACAAGTTGGTATTAGGAAAAAATCTTTTGGCGTGCTTTAACTTTTGAGCGGGGGTTAGAGGATTCTTCTTAGCGTCTTGTGTATGAGATAAAACAATATGATGTGTTCCACCAACATCTTTAGCGATATCTTTGACAGTATCTACTAACTTTGCGTGGCCTATTGTTGGTGGGTTCATACGGCCAAATGCCATGACCGCATGTTTTTCCGTGTTTTCTCTTAGAAAGTCTCTAAATTTCATTAATCTCCGCCTCTACAGCAGTTGTATTTTATATTGTAGTATATTTATGCTTTTACATGGTGCAACCAACTGCCCCAGCCAGAATTATAAATTCTTTTATCTTCACCAAAAATCTCATCGACAGATTGTTTAACACCATTCAAGGGCTCATTCAAGTTGCCGTAATCGTGTCCACCAATGAAACCACCAACTTTAACTTTAGGCAACCATGCCTCAATGTCTGCCTTGACGGCCTCATATAGATGTGAGCCGTCTATGAAAACAAAATCTAATGACTTATCCTCGTATCTGGAAGACGCTTGGACGCTATCCATTCTTACAGGAGTGATAATGTGTTTAACGGGTTCAATGTTCTTTAGGAATATCTCATAGAGAGTTCCCTCTTGGTGTGGGTCTTTGATATGTAAATCTTCTTGCGGTGAACCTTCCCAAGTATCAATGGCATCAATTGTTATATTCTTGCCTTTATTGATAATTTCTACGGCTGCATAACAAACTGATTGCCCACGCCAAACACCAATTTCCACAAATTTGGCAGTATCGAATTGCTTAATGACATAATCATAAACATTATCATAATTGAAAAATGTTTTTTCTTGTAGTTTCTTATAGAAGTGGTCCATTACTCCGCCACAATAAAAGCATTACCGTGTGGGTGATTAGTTGTCCAGTTTTCTTTTAGATGACCAAATTGGTAGTCAAAATATTTGATTTTGAATCCTGCTTCAACAATGGTCGTTAACCACCATTCTTCTGGTTCACGGACAACATGTGTCACATCCATTTCATATTCACGGATACGATATCGTTTACCATCACCAAGTGGAACGCCAATGAATAGGTATTTGCAACGGCGTCTTAGAGCTGCCAAAACTTCTGGCAATTTCTCTTTAGGGATATGCTCAAGAACATCTTTAGCGATAATCAAATCCCAGCCACCCTTAACATCTTCAGCCGATTCAATAACAGATAGAAAATCCCTTACTTTTGGATGTCCGTTGTTGACTGCATATTCAGACACATCAACACCATAGGCTTCTTTACCCAAAAGTCTCATAGCATACACCATGAAACCTTTAGCACAACCAAAGTCTAATACTTTATCAAACTGAATATTGTTGATAATTGAAGATGCCTCACGAATGGTTCGTTCTGGCATCCATCGGTAGTTTTCGTAAGCACTTACACGATGGCGGACACCATCTTCAAAATACTTTTCATCAAATTTTTCTTTAAGCGAACTCATTATGTCTGGTCTCCGTTACAATATCATCAATCAATTCATTTTGAATAGAATACTTACAGAATGAACAATCATGGTGCCTACGACTTACATCTGGACCACCAACTTGTGAGTTATAGAAATCTGTAATACCTTCAATATCACAAATTTTAAATTCAGGATTTACTTGATAGTTATTCTCTGGTGCTAATTCAGCAGAAGGACAAACATACACATTACCATCTGTGAACACACAAGGTTTAACCATGTGCATATAACAGTTGTCGTTTCTACGCTCGCCTTTAAAGTTAAAGTCTGACAAGAAAGCATATTTCAATTTGCCATTCTTTTCTTCAAACTGAGAAATCAACACACGAATACGGTCAATATCTTGTTTAACTAATTCAACAGGTTTAATTGCATTGAAGGCAATACGACAAGGGATTTTCTTTTCTTCAACCCATGCCAACATTTTTAAGAAATTATCTTCTTTGTAACTATTGGATGCCAATCGTTTAGCCTTTGAATCTGTCCACTCACCTGTAATATTTGGATTTGTAGATGTTTCAGTTGCACCATCCCAAACATAAGCTGCGGAGATTTCAATATCTAAACCTTCAAACACTTCAAGGTGGTATTCATATGGCTTCTCTTCGTCCCAAGAATACATGCCAAGGCGAACCCATGACAACATATGCCAATTCTTAACTTTCTTTAAGCGAGAACCGTTGGTACAAATACCAATCTTTAAACCTTTACTGTGTGCATACGCAATTACTTCATCTAGTTTTGGATGTAGTGTTGGTTCTCCACCACCAGTAAACTCCATACCTAGAACACCGAGTGCTACGAATTGGTCAATAGCCGATTTCATTTGTGCAACAGTCAACATCTCTTTCATTGACCGATTGGCGAAGCAACAGAACGAACAGGTTAAGTTACATGGGTTTGCAGGTGACATGTGAAACATCACAGGTTTTGGTCTGCCACCTTTTTGAATGATTTCTAATCGGTCAAGGTGTTTCAACAACTTGGTCGCATTACTTGTGTAACTGCGGCCTTGCACCTTTTCTTCTTTTGGTTTCTTTTTTAGGATTGCTTTTGCATTAATCACTTGTTCCATATTATACCTTTATTGAAAATTCATAAACTTTTTCATGGCCTTGAGCACCGGTCCAATCAACATTCATGTCCGCATATTCTCCATACTTATCAGCCATAAATTTAGGAAATGCTTCGTTTAAAATAACCGACATTTCATTAAATGCGGCCTGTTTGTCATAATTACTTTGTCTATCTGGATGATACATTGATACTTCGTGTATTACACCAGCTTTTTCTTTTAAAATGGTTGAGAATATCATATCAAAACCCCAACCACTAAAAACATGATGATACTTCCAAAATTCCATTAAAGTTGGAATCATTGAAGAATGAAACCAAGGTGCCATACCTTCAATGAAGTTTGTTTTACTCCATGACCATCCTTTGTTTTGATGTAGAACGGCATGTGAAGATGCTGAACCTGCAATAGTGGACATTTGAAATAATTTCATGTCTTGTTCTTTTGCAATCTCTAAAGCACGATTCACACTTTGAATATCGGTTATAAGGTCATCGTCCCAAAAACCAATATAATCATAATCTCGCCAATCATAGGTTTCAAGGAAATGTTTTGCCAAGTCCCATTTGAAACCTGTATCTTTGATTAAAGTATCCCAAGTTCCTGGTTCCGGTTTAAAATCATTATAGTTGTAAGCAACAACTTCATAATTGCGGTGTGATTTTACAAAACGCCAATGATTTTCTTTATCATAGGCAGAATGGTGTTCAATGGGAATTCCAACAGGAACAAAGATTACATTACGCATATTTCTTCTCAATAATTTCTTTCCACTCAGGCACTCTATCATATTGATGAACAAGGTAGAACGGTTCACCTGTGCTTGTGCATACTAAACCATCTTTCATAATAGGTGATGCTTCAGATAACAATAATTTGAATTGGTTAATTTTACTTGGGTCTGCTGTTGTTCCTAATTGTGCAGCCCAACCTTCTTCTGAATTAGTAAATCGTGTTACATCTTTATATGTCTTAGTATTTAGCAACACATTTAAAGCGGCTTGGTCTGGACCACCGCCACCAGGAACATGTTGAGGTGCACCCGAGCAGGACATAAACATATTCAGAAATAAATCCAACATTGTTTGAAATTCACCTGATACTGTGCCAGCGTTGTAAATTAAATTATCTTTATTAGCTTCGTAAATTAGTGGACCAAAAGATAAAGTTAGGTTGTTTTTACCCCATGCTTCGTCTTTATATTTGATAGATTCTGTGGCAACATTAATCTTCTTGTCACCAAGGTTTTTTACTAACCAATCGGAAGGGTTGCGTTGAAAGACCACATCACGAACATCAGTTGAAATGATGTAACGATAATCTTTTTTGTTTTCTAAACGATTGAGGAAATACCAGATATGAATAAACCTTTCAAGCATGATGTTGAAATCTTGTTTGTATTCAAACCGTCTCAATTCATCATTACGCTTGAAAGCAATAATGGTATAATTGCGTTTTGTTAATTCTTCTACAACATCATAATCAATGTTGTAGCATATCATCACTTTTTCACCATTAAAACCGCAGGTGTCTAAAGAATTAACCCATGCTTTAATTTTATCAAATGTGTATCCTGTGATACACCCAATCACTATGTCTTTCATAACAACTCCACAAATTACATTTTATTATATTTTTTAAAACCTAAAATCTTACTTTGTCCCGGTGTATCTTTTTGATACGATTTAACTAAGGTACCTGTGCCATCTTGTCCTGCACCAGATTTAGGTAATATATCTGGATTAGGTGATTTCTTTTCTTCATTCACACTCTTATGTAGTTTAACTCCAGTAACATCTTGTACCAACTTCCAAGCCTCTTTATTCTTTTTTGATTTAATAAGAGATTGTAACACATTTTTGTCTTTATTAGAAGCTTTTGCGTAGAACTTTGCCAGTTCCATAACACCAATGTTACCAACATAAGCTGCTTCAGCCAATTGTTCAGAAAACCCGTGTTTAAAAAACTGAATACGATTTTCTTGTTTTCTCACCCATTCATCGGATGGTTTACCTTCGCCTTTATAATAAGCTAAAGGCCTTTGTGTTTTCTTTGATACTAATGCCCAACGGCCATTGACCTGTTTCAACATTACTTTATTGTCCTTACTGTTCCGTCTGGTTTGGCAAAAAATGCTTCAAACTTAATGTCTTTGAATTCATTTTGCAAACTTAAAAATACTCTAAGGTTATCTAGGCTGTCATCAAACAGTCTTACTCTAGCGAATTGTTTTGTATTCAAATAATTACGAATAATAATCATCTTTTGATTGGCTGTTCCACCAACATCTTTAATTTTGCCTGCTCGTTCAACACGAACTCTGTCAATATCAAAACCAAATTTTCTAAATGTTTCTAAAAATTTATCACGGTCATCAAAATCATCACGAGCAGTTACAATAATAACTTTACTTAATGGGTTATTTGAGCTGTTTCTAAGAATGGCTTTGGCTTTTGCCATCATGGCTTTAATTGGTTTTGATTCATTATAAAATTTCTCAGCATCTCTAAATTCATGGAAATCAAAACTTTCACCAGACTTTAACTGATATGTGTTATATGAATGTGGTTCTAACCTTTTCACCACTTTTTTACCACTCATAACAATCACTCTTGCTGTGGTATGGAATAAAGTATCGTCTATATCAAATATAGTTAAGCCGCCACCTTTTTCTTTTGCTTCAGTTAAGAATAATTTGAATGAAAACACATTAACCTCTAGTTAAAGTTAAAACTTTTTGCATTTGTTTTTCTAAAACAGGACCACGATTTGGCCAATGAATGTATGGTTGATTAGCTGACTTGTATAAGTTTGTTAAAAAAGGCATAATAATCTTTTCTACTTCAGCCAGTCTTGCTTTATACTCTTCAACTGTTTCATCTTTCTCAGCAATAACTGCTTGATATTCAGCCTCATCTACTGCGGTGAAACCAAAATCGTTATCACCATACTCTGCCATTATTTTATTAATATCATAAGCCATTTTTTTTATTCCAATTCTTTTTTCGTTGTCATATGCTAAATGAACTTCCACACCCACAAGTTGATTTTGCTTTAGGGTTGGTTATAACAAACTGTGAGCCTTTTAGTTTATCATTTACATAATCAATGATTGCGTTATCAAAATATTGCATACTCATCGCATCAACAAGTAACTGTTCTGATATTTCAAAATCATCATCGTTCTTAACATTTTCTAAAGTAAATCCATAATTAAATCCAGAGCAACCACCACCTTCTATAAAAGCCCTAACATATTTGGCTTGTTCATCAAGAAGTATTTCTTTTATTTGTTCAGTTGCATTTGCAGTTAATGTTATCATTTTTTTCTTTGTAATTGTTTATAGCCGCTCTGATAGCATCTTCTGCCAATATTGAGCAGTGAATTTTAACTGGCGGTAGTGCAAGTTCAGTAGCGATATCTGAGTTTTTGATGGCCTGCGCCTCATCCAAGTTCTTGCCCTTGAGCCACTCGGTGACAAGGCTAGAACTAGCAATAGCACTACCACACCCATAAGTTTTAAACTTCGCATCTTTAATTACGCCATCTTCCACTTCTATTTGCAATTTCATAACATCACCACAAGCTGGTGCACCAACCATTCCAGTTCCTACTTTATCGGAATTTTTGTCGAGACTTCCTACATTTCTAGGATTCTCATAGTGGTCTATTACTTTGTCACTATAAGACATTTATTTGTCCCAATTTTTTTGTGCATTGAAGTTTGCTTGACTGAATTCTAACCTGTCAACCAACTTAACTGCATTACCTTTTAGTTTATCCACGGCAACAAAGCCTTCAGGATTTGTAACTTTAAAACCATCTTCCGTTTTAAGGAAAGAACCAGTCACTTGTCTCAGTTGTTGTAGTTTTTTGATAATCATGGTTTTAGATTCTACTAAACCATTTTGCATATCAAAAATCTTTTTCAATTCTGTGGCAGAGTTTCTATAAAACCTCATAATTTCATTCTTCTCTGCTTGACGCTTGCGTTTTGTTTCTTCTTTTTTAGCCGCAAGTATTTCTCTATTTAATTTGTCTTCAATTGTTTTTATCAATTCTCTAACATGTTGATTGGTGTCCTTAATTTGTTCACCAGCTCTGACTTTAGAATTATTGAATGCTTTGATTTGTGTTAATATAGTTTCACTTGCTGATATTCTATTTAGCACAACAGGATTGATGGTTCTGAATAAGTTGCCAATGTCTGATAGAATGTGTGTAATGTCTTTTGTTTCTTGTTCTGTGAATGTAGCTGTACCTGAAGCGTCAACAAAGTAAGCATCACGGAACCAAATATCTTTGGTTGTTGTCAAGTTTTTAATATCAATATTAAATGATGCCTTCATATCATCAAATGTTTTGCCTGTATATGAAGTATGAAACACGATACCCAATTGTGCAGCCATCATCATTTGTGCTAACTTTGAATCGGTAGGAACTGCATACACAATGGTATTTGGTTGAAAGGTGATATATTCCACACCATCAATATTGTGTGGTTTTAAATCGCCTTTAGTGAACATCATATCACCTTGTAAGACACCTTTGATGCCAAGTTTTGGTAAATATCTTAATGCAACTTTAAGTTTTTTATTCAGACCTTCAGCTGGGTGATTTGCATCGATATCAGCATCTGTATAATTTAACTTAGCACTTTTGTTAAACACACCTTTTGTGCCAACAAAGAATTTACCATTGTCAGGATTAACACCACAAAAAACGGCAGGTGCACCATCCCATTTTGTCGTTACATTGACTTTGTTTTCTGAATGTCCTGCTAACATATCTCTGAGTGAACGAAGAAAATTAATGGCATCACGAGCACCATTAACACCACGATTCAATACCTCGTCTTCAATATGTTCTAAATGAACATTCTTATTTTCTTTTGATTCTTCTAAGTATTCTGTAAATTTCATTTTAATATATCTTTAAAAATGGACCGTTTTTACCACCAAATTCTTTTTTTGCACCATAATATAAAGTTCTTAACCAATCATCCATCATTCCTTTTTTCTCAATCAGATGCCATGTTAGCGCCCAACGGAGACCAATTAACTTTGATGAGAATCGACCAGCTGAACTTCTAGTTTTATCTTCTGATAATATTGCATTACGAATAACTTCAGAAGCACCTTTTGTTTCTTTATTTCCCATTTTAACTTTCAATTCACCTAGGTCGATGAATCTACCAGCAACTTTTAGTTTAGCAAGTTTTTCAATATACTCAACCCAATATTTAATATTAGCATCTGTC
>Ga0315900_10009306_pt1 | contig 12471 bp, 13 predicted proteins | sample LakEriMetagenome_FD_203521 | JGI IMG/M metagenome (GOLD analysis project Ga0315900, IMG submission 203521) | Freshwater fungal communities from buoy surface, Lake Erie, Ohio, United States - Buoy 12 MA114 | ecosystem: Environmental > Aquatic > Freshwater > Lake > Lake biofilm | place: USA: Lake...
CTCGGCATGGCACTCGCGCATGCGTCGCTCGGCGTGTTCGTGGTGTCGATCACTGCAGTGGAGTCGTACACCCGCGAGCGTGATCTTGCACTCGCCGTCGGTGAGGCCGGACAGGTGGGTGAGTTCGAGTATCGGCTGACCGGTTTAAGTGGCGTCGAAGGTCCCAACTACGACGCGCTGCGTGGCGAGGTCGTCGTCACCGAGGGCGGCAAGCCCGTGGGCGTGCTGTATCCGGAGAAACGCAACTACTGGGTGCAGCGCCAGGTGATGACCGAAGCGGGCATCGACATGCAGTGGACGCGCGACGTCTTCGTGGCCCTCGGCGAGGATCTGGGAGCAGGGCGTTGGAGCGTTCGCGCCCAGGTGCGTCCGCTCATCAATTACGTGTGGTTTGCCGCCGTGCTGATGGCACTCGGCGGGATCTGGGCCGCCTGCGACCGGCGATACCGGCGAGAGCCGCGTGCATGAACCGCTTCCTGTTGCCTGGCGGGCTGTTTCTGCTGCTCGTGGTCGTGCTGTACATCGGCATCCAGCGAGCGCCACAGAAGACCGTGATTCCCTCCGCGCTGATCGGTAAGCCGTCGCCGCAGTTCACGCTGCCGGTGCTCGGCAGCAACGAGTCGTTCAGCTCGAAGTCGCTCGCGGGGCGTTGGCATGCCATCAACGTCTGGGGCACTTGGTGTCCCGAGTGTCGCGTCGAGCACGACATGCTGCTGCGCATTGCCGATTCCGGAGTGCTGCCGCTGATTGGGTTCAACTGGAAGGACGATGATGCCGCGGCACTGGGGTGGCTCGCACAACTCGGCAATCCCTACTCGGTCGTCGTGGCCGATCGTGAGGGGCGCGCGGCGATCGACTGGGGTGTGTACGGGGCGCCTGAGACGTTCCTCATCGACGATCGCGGTCTCGTCGTGCACAAACACGTGGGCGCGATGACCCCTGAAGTTTGGGAACGCGACTTTCTCGCGCGCCTGCCGCCCGCTTCGGTGGTGCGCTGATGCGCGGGGTTCGCCGGGTGCGCGGGGCGCTGGCGGCCTTGGCGTTGCTCTTGCTGTCGAGCCACGCGCTGGCCATCGATCCGATCGAGCTCTCTAATCCCGAATTGCAGCAGCGCTATCGGGACCTGACCCACGAACTACGCTGCATGCAGTGCCAGAATCAGTCGATTGCCGATTCGCCGGTGGGACTCGCGGGAGACCTGCGACGTGAGGTGCGTGAGTTGCTGGAGGCGGGCAAGACCGACGCCGAGATCCGCGAGCACCTGCGCGCGCGTTACGGCGACTTCATCCTGTTTCGCCCAGTGTTCAATTGGCGCAACGCCTGGCTCTGGGCGTCGCCGGTGATCCTGTTGCTCATTGGGCTGGTGGTGGCCGTGCGCGTGCTGCGTCAGCGCGCGCGTCTTGCGGCGATCGACTCCTCTTCACCGGATGATCCCGCATCATGACCACGTTCATTGTCATTGCTGTCGTGCTTGGCCTGCTGACGGCGGTCTGGATGTTGCGGCCATTGTGGTCGAGCAGCGAGGGTCGCGGGCTGTCGCTGGGTCTCGGCGCTGCGCTGTGCGCCGCAGCGATCGGTTTGTATCTGCTCTGGAGTCGATGGAGTTGGCCAGCCGATGCACCATCGATCGCCGACACACCCGCGGCGATGGTGAAGCGCCTCGCCAAGCGCCTGGAAAATGAGCCGAACGATGTCGCAGGCTGGTTGATGCTCGGTCGATCCTACGTGGCTCTGGAGCAATTCCCGCTTGCGCAGCGCGCCTACCAGCGCGCCGATCGACTGGAAGGCGGGCGCAACGCCGAGGCATTGATCGGCTTGGCCGAAGCCATGGTGCTGCAGGCGGACGGCGTCGTGGACGAACGTGCGGGCCGAATTTTCGAGCAGGCGCTCGTGCTGGCGCCGGATTCAGAGCGGGCTTTGTTCTTCGCGGGCGTGGCGGCTCAGCGTCGGGGTGACACGGCCACCGCGATCCGCCGATTCCAGTCGCTGCTCGCGCTCAATCCACCCGAGAACATTCGACCGATACTCGAACAGCAGATTGCCGTCTTGCAGTCCGGGGGAGGCGCCGCTGCGGAGTCGGCACCGTCGGGCGAGGCCGTCGCGCAGGCGCGGGTTCGCGTGAGCATCACGATCGCCTCGAGCTATGCATCACGCGTCACGCCCGGGGCAACGCTGTTCGTCTTCGTGCGCAAACCCGGCCAGCCTGGGCCGCCGCTCGCGGTGAAACGTTTGCCAGCCACCTTGCCGGTGACGGTGGAGCTCGGGCCCGAGGACAGCATGGTGCCCGGCCTCGGCATCAGTGCGGGCGACAGCGTCGAAGTATCGGCCAAGATTTCGGCCGACGGCAGCGCCACGCCTCGCAGCGGTGATGTGGTGGGTCGGGTGGCGTACATCGTCGGTAAGGATGGCCTGAAGCCCTTGCTGATCGACGATGTGACGCCGTGAATCGCGGCCTGTTGGGCCGATGGCGCGCTCTGATCGAGCCGGGTGAGGCGCCGGCACTGTTCGCGGCGGCTGCGGCTTATTTTCTGCTGCTCGCCGGCTATTACATGCTGCGCAGTCTGCGCGAGGCGTTCGCACTCGAAGTGGGACGCGACTTCATCGCCACGCTGTTCTACATCACCTTCGTCGTCATGATGGTGATACTGCCCGTATACTGGTTCGTCGTCGCCCGCTTGCCGCGACGCTGGCTGTTCCCGGCGATCTACTCGACGGTGGTCGTGCTGTTTTGCGTACTCGCCGTGGGTCTGGGGGCCGAGCCCGGCAATCGCGTGCTGGCGGCCACGTATTTCGTTGCCGTGACCTCGCTCAATCTGTTTATCGTGTCGGTGTTCTGGAGCGTGATGGTCGATGCCTGGCGCTCGCAATCGGCCAAGCGCCTCTTCGGCTTCATCGCTGCAGGCGGCAGCGCAGGAGCCATTGCCGGTCCGTTGTTCAATGCGCTGTTCGTCGAGCGTTTGGGTCCAAGTCCAACGATATTCGTCGCCTGTGCACTGATCGCGCTGGCTATCGTGCTCGGCCGTCGAGCGCAGCAACTCGAATACGGCGTGACGAGTGGGCGTGAGCAGGGACGCGATCGACTGGCCTTGCCCGTCGGCGGTCGCGCGATCGACGATTTACGCCGACTCTTCACCTCGCCGTACCTGCTGGCGATCGCCGCGTTGATCGTCGGCGGTCAGGTGCTGGGCGGGTTCATGTATCAAGAGCAGGCCAAGTATGTCGAGTCTGCGTACCAGACGCTTGCCGAGCGTGCCGCCTTGTTTGCGCGGATCGATCTTGCGGTGAGTCTGCTCGCGCTGGTGTTTCAGGCGGGCGTGGTCGGGCTCGTCGCCAGTCGTGGGGGGCTGCGCGCCGCCCTCGGGCTCGTACCGACGTTGCTGATTGCATCGCTCGTACTGCTGGCGCTCATTCCGGTCGGGCTCGTGCTCATCGTGACGCAGGTATTCCGTCGCGCTGTCGACTACGGTCTGTTCAAACCGACTCGTGAGATGCTCTTCACGATTCTGAATCCGGAGAGCAAGTTCAAGAGCAAGAGCCTGATCGACACGCTGCTGCAGCGAGGCGGCGATAGCCTGAGTCAGATCGCCTATCCGCTCGTCGCAGGTCTCGGGCTTGCCGGCGTCGCCTGGGTGCTGGCCGGCGTCAGCGCAGTCATGCTGGCGATTGCCGTGTGGCTGGGCACGGTGTTCGGCGCCCGCGAATCCACGGCACCACCGCGATGAACGCTCCGCCCACCTTGCCGGCGGCTCGAGTGGCCGCCGATGGTCGTTTGCGCGTCGATTGGTCGGGGCTGCTGCGCATCGCCGCACCCTTGATGGTGACCAATGCGATCCAGTCGATCCTGAGCCTGACGGACACGTGGTACATCGGTCGACTGTCGACCGAGGCGGTTGCTGCGATCGGCGCGATCTACTGGCTGATCACCGCTATCGTGTTCATTCTGGGTGGGGTCGGCTTGGCGGTGCAGACCTTCGCCTCGCAGGCCGAGGGCGGCGGACGCCGCCGTCGGGCCTCGCAATCGGCATGGAACGGACTGTGGTCATCGTTGTTCGCGCTACCGCTCTTCGTGCTGGCGGCAGCGCTCGGTGCGCCGTTGGTCGGCGCCTTTGCGCTCTCGCCTGGTATCGAAACGCTGGCGCTCGAGTACTGGGAGCCTCGCGTCGGCGGGGCTTTTCTCGGCGCGATGACGTGGGCGGCCATGAGCTTCTTCAACGCCATCGGCGCCACGCGCATCACGCTCGTGGTCGCGCTGGTGACGACCTTAGCCAACGTGCCGGCCAATGAATTCTTCATGTTTCATCTTGGCTGGGGAATGAGCGGCGCGGCATGGGGGACGAACGTCGCGCAGCTCGTGGGCTTGATGGTGGGGATGGCGCTACTGTGGTGGGGACCGATCGCGAGGCGATACAGCACTCGTCTGACCTGGCGTCCCCGAGTATCCATGATCCGCCGGCAACTGGCGGTCGGACTGCCGATCGGCGTGATGTACGGCGCCGACGTGCTCGGTGTGGCGCTCATGCAATTGATGGTGACGCGGGTCGATACGGCCGGTGCAGCGGCCACCCAGATCGTCATGATGCTGACCTCGCTCGCGTATCTGCCGGCCATTGGTCTGGCGACGGCCGGTACCTCCGTGGTTGGTCAGGCGATCGGTGCGGGCGATCGAGACTGGGCGCGGCATCTCGGCACGTCGATCATCCTGTGTTGTGCCGGGTTCATGACTTCGGTCGCGGTACTGCTGCTGCTGTTCGGGCCCTGGGTGTTGCCGTGGTTCCTCTCGAGTGCGGACGCCTCGGCGGCGGCGGCCGTGCAGTTGGCGCTGTTGCTGCTTTGGCCCGCGACGGCCTACCAGTTGTTCGATGGACTCAACTTCGGTTCGAGTTTTTGTCTGCGTGCGGCCGGCGATACGCGGGTGCCGGCCATCACGGCGCTGCTGCTGTCGTGGCTGCTGTTCATTCCGTTGGCGCACATGCTGGTGTTCAACGACGAGCAGGCGTGGATCGCAGGCCTGCCGCAGTGGGGGCTCGGCGCGCTCGGTGGCTGGCTTGCACTGATGAGCTACGTCGTGGTGCTCGGCACGCTGATGTTCGCTCGATGGCGATCAAACCGGTGGCAGCGCATCGACCTGTGGGGTGGCCGCGCCTCGACGAGTGGCTGAGATAGCCGGTTAGCGCCGCGCCCGGCGCCAGTGGCGCATCATCAGCCAGCCGCCGATCATGCCGCCCAAGTGGGCGAAGTGGGCAATGCCGCTCGCCGTGCCGGTGACGCCAAAGTACAGCTCGACGGCTGCAAAGATCAGTGCGAACAGCCATGCCGGCATCGGGATCGGCGGAATCAGCGGTACCACCTTGCGGTTCGGGAACATCATTGCGAAACCGAGCAAGAGACCATAGATGCCGCCCGAGGCGCCGACCGTCGGCGACAGTTCACCGAGCGATGCCGTCACGACGAGCTGCGTCAGCGCCGCGGCCAGAACGCTCACAAAGTAGAACTTCAGAAAGTTCTTCGTTCCCCAATACTGCTCAAGCTCGCTGCCGAAGCTCACGAGTCCGATCATGTTGAAGGCGATGTGCGTGACGCTGCCGTGCAGGAATGCGTAGCTCAGCAGCTGCCACGGCTGGAAGCCATTGCCGAGTGGCCAGAGCGCAAACTGTTCGAGCAGCCCGTGGTCCCAGAACTGCAGCGCAAACACGCCAATGTTGGCGAGCAACAGGCCGCGGACGCAGGGGCCCATGCCGCCAAACATCAGTGGGCGTCCAACCAGGCGAACAGTCGCTGGCAGAAGCGGATTTTTTGTTCCTTGCCGGCCACCACGTGTGCGAGATCGTCCCACGTCTCACCGATGGCTCCCGGGATGGCCTGCTCGATGGGGACCGTCGTGCGCGGACTGGTGACGATGTCGAGGGCGGCATGAATGACCAGGGTCGGGCAGCGAACTGCCGACAGGCGCGCGCGCGAATCAAAACCGACGCAGGCGTCGACCAGTCGCGAGTGGGCCTCATAGCGGCCGTTCAGCTCCTTCCAGCCGCCCTGCGGACCGAGCAGTTTGTCTTTGTTGGTGTTGTAGTACTCGGGCGTGAACGACATCAACGTGACCAGCTTCTGGAAGGCAAAGAATCCGGCGTCGCGGTGCACATCGCGGAACATGTCGAGTTGATCGCGGAGGAAACTGTCGACCTCACACCAGGCACCCGTGTTGAGCATGCTGCGCGCGAGATCCGGACGGCGCATGGCAATTTCCTGTGCGACGCAGGCTCCCATGCCGACGAGACCGACGAGGTGCACGTTGCGCAGCCCGAGATGATCGAGCAGGCCGATCGCGTCGTCAGCGTGTAGCGCCATCGTCGAGGGGACGGAAAGATCGTCGCTCGATTGGCCGATGCCCCGGTAATCAAAGATGATGACCTGATTGCGCTCCGTCAGGCCGCGGGCGAGGTGGTGGTGGTTGTCGCGACAAAAACTGCCCCAACCGCCCATGCACAGCACCGGATCGCCCTGGCCGATCACTTCGTAGTACATGTCGTGGTTGTTGATGCGTGCGATGGGCATGAGGGCTCCGATCAAAAAGGTTTGGTGATACCGAGGAAGGCGATGCCGATCAGCAGCGCATAGAGACCGAGGACATAACGGATTGCACCGTCCACCGCGGCGCTGATGCGCGCCTCGAGGGCGGGCGAACTGCCCTCGGTCGCCAGTTGCACGAAGGCGGGGCCGATCGGCCGGAAGGCGAAATCAATGCCGATACCGAGCGCGAAGATGAGTGCGAACAGCAGCAGCTTCGCGCCAAACCAGGCGCCCGGCAGCCAGCCGTGGCCACTCAGCGCATCGATGGCCAGATAGCCGATGCCAACGAGCAGCACCGCCTGCAGGGCCAAATGGGCCCGGTTGAGTTGCTCGGCCCGCGATGTGCCCTCGTAACGACCGATGGCGAAGAGCAGGGCAATCCAGGCCACCGAGACGGCCCAGGCCGCGACCAACGCGGCGGCCGGAACCACCGCAAAGCCGCCCGAGGCCGTCACGTGCAGGCCGACCGGGAACATGACCGCGAAGCACAACCGTGGCACGAGATCGATGGCGACCGCCATGCGCAGCGCGAAGGCGCGCTCGGCAAAACTCAGCTCAGCCCGTTTTGCGGCGCGAGCGAGCAGCAGCACGCCGAGATCGGCGCCCAGCCAGTAGACGAGCAGCATGACGTGCAGGAAAACCCACAGAGAATGTTCCATGATCCGATTCTACGAAATGTCATCGGGGAATACCTGTCCATGGGTGCCGAGTCGTACGTGCTGATCAAGTTGTTGCACATCCTGCTGTTCGTCTACTGGCTAGGTGGAGACATCGGGGTGTTCTACTCTGCGCGGTTCGTGCGCGACGCCTCGCTCGGTCGCGAGGCGCGGCAGACGGCGATCCGCATCATGGGCTGGGTCGATCAGATCCCGCGCTACTGCCTGGTGCTGATGCTGCCGGTCGGCTACACGCTCGCCTTGCAGGTCGGCGTGGTGCAGCTGCCCCCGCTGTTCGTCGGTCTGCTGTGGTTGGTCGGGGCTGCGTGGCTGGCGATGGTCTGGGCGATCCACCATTACCAGGGGACGCCGCGTGCCGATCGGTTGCGCAGCATCGATCTCGTCTGGCGCGTCGTACTTGCGCTCGGGCTGGTGTGGGATGCGGTGCAGGGCTTTCGTCGCACCGGTCATCTCTACACAGATTGGATTTCGCTGAAGTTCGTGATTTTCGCGGCGCTGATCGGCTGCGGCATCATGATCCGCGTGCTCGGCAAGCCCATCGGTCCGGCGCTGCGCGCGATTCTCTCCAACGGCTCAACGCCCGAACTCGAGGCGCAGGTTGCGCGTGGCTTCAGCCGCACGCGACCCTTCGTGCTGACCATTTGGGTGCTGTTGGTGGCCGCGGCGTGGGTCGCGATCGCCAAACCGGAACTGTAGTGAATCACCGCGCGCTGCGGGGTCGCATTGCCTACCTCCACGATCACGACGGCGAGCGTGGTCGGGAGTGGTTCAGCATCAGCATTCAGGGCGATGGCACGCGGACGCTGCGTGCGCAGTGCGAAATGGACGACGAGGATTTGCTGCGCGATGTGACCTACACGGTCGATGGCGCGTGGCGACCGCTCGACGCGTTCGTCCGTCTCACTCGGGCGCAGCGCTTCGTCGGCAGCGCCTGGTTCCGTTTCGATGATCACGGGGCCGAGTGCGAGTCGTGGACGGCCAACGAGGGACGCCTGTCGCAACGCGTGGCGCTATCCCAGCGTCCGCGCGTGTTCGCGCCGCACCCGCTCGTCGGCGATGGCTGGCAAGCCGCGGCCTACGACTTCAGCGCGGGACCGGGGCGAGTGCATCTGGCGCCCTGCACCAATAGTTCGCCACGTCACGACGGGGGTTCGGGTCCCGCCATCGGCGTCGTGCAGAAGGATCTCGAGTACGTGGGGGATGAAACCCTCACGGTCGCAGCGGGTACGTTTCGGGTCAGACACCTGCGCATCCATCACCTGATGCCGTGGATGAGCGCCTGGACGCCCCTCGAATTCTGGGTGACGCCTGAGGACTGTCTGCTGGTGCGGATGCGCTGGGACACGCTCCGCAGCACCTACGATCTCGTCGAACTCGAGGGTACGCCGCGTTAGAGCGCCGGCACTTGCATGCCGCGCTGTACCGCCGGGCGTGCGCCGACGAGGGCCGCCCAGCGGGCGAGCTGTGGATGCCCGTCGAGCGAGCCCGGAAAGCGCTTCATGGAAACGGTGGCCACCGGATAGGCGATGATGTCGGCAATGCTGTATTCGTCCCCCACCAGATAGAGGGTTCTGCCGAGTTGCTGCTCGAGCACCCCGGCCATACGCAAACAGAGCTTGTCGTAGTAGCTGATCGCCCAAGGCAGTTTCTCCGGAGCGACGACGTTGAACGCGAACTGACCACTGAACGCGGGACCGACGTCGCCCGAGACGATGCCGACCCACTCGAGTGTCTTCGCCCGAGCGCGACCCGAGGCCGGCAGCAGCCGGCCATGTTTCTCGCCGAGGTAGATGAGGATCGCGGCCGAGCCGTACACCGCCAGCGGTTCACCGTCGGTCGTGTCGTGATCGACGATGGTCGGCAATCGAGCCACCGGATTGATCGCCAAAAATTGCGGATCGAAATTCTCACCCTTACGCAGGTCGTAGCTGTGGACCCGGTAGTCAAGCGCGAGCTCCTCGAGCATGATCGAGGCCTTGTAGCCGTTCGCCGTCGGCACGGTGTGCAGATCAATCATGCCGCGATGATGCAGGAGGGATTTCGATGACGCAAATACAGAGGGGCTTCGTGTCCATCGCCGAGGGTCAGGTGCATTTCCGCCGCATTCAACGCGAGCAGGGGCGTCCGCTGTGGATGGTTCACGCCTCGCCCTCGTCGAGTCTCGGGCTGGTTGGCTTGATGCGCGAGTTCGGGCGAACGCGCCCGGTGATCGCCCCTGATACCTTGGGCAACGGTGATTCGGCCCCCGCGGCGCCCGAGTCGCCGGACATCGCCTACTACGCCGACTCCAGTTTGCGCGTGATGGATGCGCTCGGTATTGCGGAGGCTGATCTCTACGGCAGTCACACAGGCGCACATATCGTCGCCGAGATGGCGATCGCCCAGCCGCAGCGCTTCGGTCGCGTGATCCTCGATGGCATCGGCATGTTCAGTCCCGAGCGCAAGCGCGAGTATCTGGCGAACTACGCACCGGCGATCACGCCCGATGCGTTCGGTTCGCAGATCCATTGGGCGTGGCACTTCGTGCGCGATCAGGCGTGGTTCTTTCCATACTTTCGCCGTGACGTGGCGCACTTGCGCGGCATCGACATGCCGCCGGCCGAGGTCCTGCATGACACGACGGTGGAGGTGCTCAAGGCGATTCGCACCTACCACAAGGCGTATCGCGCGGCGTTCGCGCATCCCGACCGCGAGCGCCTGCCGCTGATCACTCGACCGACGCTCGTGATGGCCGATGCGTCAGACCCGCTCAAGACCGGGGTCGCTGAAGCGGCGGGCTGTATTCCGGGGGCGCGCAGTCGAATTTTCGATGACGCCGACACCGCGACCAAGATGGCCGCGCTCGAGCGCTTCCTCGATCACGGCGAGATCTAAGTCGCGCTCTTGGGCGCGAAGGTTATTTTTCGCGCAGGTCGAGCCAGCGTGCCGGGCGCAGCGCCGTCAGGTTGTCGTCGCGCCAGCCGATGACGCGTTGGGATACCAGGCGACGACTGACGAGGTAGTACAGCGGGATCAGCGCACGATCGTCGACCAGTAATTGCTCGGCCGCCGCGAGTTGCTGCAGGCGCTTGGCTGGATCGGTGCTGCGTGCGGCCGCGTCGAGGAGTTGCTCGAACTGAGCGTTGTTGTAGGCACCGCCGTTCGATGGGCTGCCGCGGCGCAGGAACGAGAAAAATCCGGTGGCATCGAGGTAGGGCGAGAACAGTGCGGCGCGGACGATTTCGAAGTCGCCGTTGCGCGTGGCGACTTCAACGACCTGGCGCTCGGCGTTGCGCAGCGCCACCTTGACGCCGAGTTGCTGCCACATCGCTGCGATCGCGACGGCGACCTTCTTGTGTTCCTCGCTGGTGTGATACAGCAACTCGACCTCGAAGGGTCGAGCGGGGCCGTAGCCGGCTGCGCGCATCAGCTGGCGAGCGAGAGCAAGACGGTCGGCCTGTGTGCCCTGAACGGTGCGCGCCTTGGGAAAACCCGGCAAGCCTGCGGGTATGAGGCTCCAGGCGGGTCGGTCGCCGGCACGAACGATGTTGCGGGTCAGCACGTCACGATCGATGGCGAGTGCGAGCGCGTGACGTACGCGTATATCCCGGAACTTCGGCAGTCGGTGGTTGAACACATAGGCCGTGACGCCAAGTGATGGCGCAAGGCGCAGTTCGCGCGGTGCCTCGGCGCGCAACCAATCGAGTTTCTCCGGCGGGAAGTTGGTGAGCGCATCGAGATCGCCGGTGAGGAAGCGGCGTAAACCGGAATTCAGGTCGCCGATGGCGTGATACTCAACCCCATCCAGCTTCACCGAGGCGGCGGCATGGAAGCGCGGGTTGCGTTTCACCCGCACCGGTTGTCCGGGAATCCAACTCGAGAGTACGAACGGACCATTGCCGACGAAGTTCTCCGGCCGCGTCCACGCACGACCGTGTTTTTCGATGACATGCCGCGGCAAGGGGGCGAATACGGGGAACGCGACGATCGAGGGAAAGTAGGGCGCGGGCAGCGCCAGGCGGATACTCACCGTACGCGAATCGCGCGCGCTCACGCCGAGGGTGTCAGCAGGGCGTTCGCCACGCAGTACCGCTCGGCCACCGTCGATCAGGTCGATCCAGGCGGCCAGTCCCGTGCCTGCGGTCGCAGGGTCAGCGAGTCGACGCATCGACCAGACGAAATCCGCAGCGGTGATCGGCCGACCGTCGGAGTAGGTGAGACCACTGCGCAAGGTGAACGTGTAGGTCAGCCCGTCGGCACTGACCTCGTATCGCTCGGCGGCCCCCGGCACCGGCCGGCCGCGGGCATCCAGTGTCAGCAGACTCTCGAAGAGGTCGTTGTTGACGATCAGCGCCGGTGCTGCCACCGCGACGTGCGGATCGAGCGAGTCGGGCTCGCCGGGATGGCCGCTGCGCAACACGCCTGCCGCCTCGGCCGCCGCGGTGATGCTGCACAGCAGCAGCGCTACCAGTCTTTGACGCTTCATTCCTGCTGCGGCAAGCGGCCCGCACCCGTCTCCGGGGCACGCTGCGGAGCGACCAGTACGCCGCGGCGGGTCAGGTCGGCAATCACTTCCGCTTCGACGCGGCGATTGTCGGCCACGCCGGTGCCGGGTCGATCCGCCCAGCCGTCGAGCGGCCAGTTCTGCGCGGCGGCGTAGATCGGGGCATGGATTCCCGGTGACAGTTCGGCGAGGAAGTTCAGGCTCGCGCGGGATCGCCGTCGACGCAGTGCTTCGATGTCGATCTCCGCGGTGATCTGCGTCTCGCCGGCCGATTCGGCCATGTTGAGGACTTTGCCGTTGAAATCGACGATCTGAGAATGACCGTGCGACACGTCCGAGGGGCCCTCGCCATCGACCACCGGTCCGCAATTGGACATGGCGAGATAGGCGTGGTTTTCATAGGCGCGCACGCGACGCGCGAGTTCCCAGCCGCCGTCGGGCAGGTGGTAGCTGCTTCGCCCCTCGCTTGAGATATGCAGGAAGATCTCCGCGCCCTGCAGTGCGAGGCAGCGTGTAACCTCGGGAAAGTTGACGTCGTAGCACACGAGACAGCCCAAGTTGCCGAGCGGCGTGCGCAACACCGGAAACAGCGAGTTGGCCCCATATCGACGCGTGTATTCGGAGTGCACATCGCCGGGGCGCGTCTTGCCGGTCATCGCGTACAACTTGCGGTACACGAGGGCGACCTCACCCTTGGGGTCGAGGATGAAAGCCGTGTTCCAGAAGCGGCCGGGGAACTCGTCGAGT